>JGI24503J29689_10038103_pt1 | contig 10229 bp, 11 predicted proteins | sample BioPla3RNA2_FD_29689 | JGI IMG/M metagenome (IMG submission 29689)
ATTTGCCAATAGCAATCTACGTCGTGATTGCCCTATTCGTCCCCATTTTTGCATTCTGGCTCAATAAGCTATTTAGGCCTGCCAGAGAGACTGCATTAAAGGAGACGACTTATGAGTGCGGAGAGGTACCGATAGGTGAAGCCCGGATCCAATTTCATTTCCAATTCTATATGTACGCGATTATTTTTGTCGCCTTTGATGTTATTACTATTTTCTTATTGATCTGGGCGTTGAACTTTGACGGCCTTACCATAGACGCGAAAGTTCTGATGCTATCGTTCTTCGCACTACTGCTGGTCGGGGTGTTCTACGCCCTGAAGAAGGAGGAAAAGATATGGATTTGAGCCTCTACCCTCAAGCCATGGCCATGAGTGCCAAGGAATTCGTTGATTGGTCCCGTGGCGTTATGGATGATCTTGCCCGTACTACCGGTGTCAAGAAGGCTGTAGATAAGATTGCGGACCCTTTCATTAATTGGGGAGTGAGGAACTCGATATATCCGCTTCACTTTGGGATCGCTTGTTGCGCCCTGGAGATGGCAGCGTGTTCTAGTCCCCGTTATGATAATGAGAGACTCGGGATGGTCTTTCGGTCCTCGCCCAGGCAGACTGATGTACTGCTAGTGAATGGATGGGTCACCCACAAATTAAGACCTGCCCTTCGCCGTCTGTATGAGCAGATGCCTGAGCCCAAGTGGGTCATAGCAATGGGCGAATGCGCCATAAGTGGCGGACCATGGTATGATTCCTACAATACCGTGCAAGGAGTGGACTCCTTCATACCCGTTGACGTTTACATCCCCGGGTGCCCCCCTCGACCGGAGGCAATGATTGACGGTTTCCTAAAGCTGCATACGAAGATAAAGAACTCCAAGATCGGCACGTTCATGGATGACTGAGGTGAGATACTTGGAAGAAAATACTATTTACACAGTTGAGCAAGTGAAGGACAGGATAGCTCAAGAATTCCCTACTGAGGTAAAATTCGACACCAAGGTCAAACCTCGCCGGTTATTCATGAGTGCAGATAAGGAAATCCTGTTCAAATTGTGCACACTGTTGAAGGATCAGTTAGGTTTCGACCATTGCAGCCTTGTGAGTGGAGTGGATTGGACCGACCGTTTCCAGACTGTTTATCACATCTCCTCGTTTTCCAATAATATCACTGTCGAGATTGTGGTGGATCTACCACATGACAATCCTGAGGTCGATTCGATCACTCCCTTATGGGGAGGCGCCAACTGGCACGAGAGAGAGACCTACGATATGTTCGGCATCATTTTCAAAGGACATCCTAATCTGAAGAGACTTCTGCTTCCGGAAGACTACACTTTCTTCCCGTTGCGGAAGGACTTCGAGGTAGGAGGACTGTAAGATGGCAGAGATGTGGATTAATATGGGTCCTCAGCACCCCATGACTCACGGTCTATGGAATCTGAGGATCAAGGTCGATGGTGAGATCATTGTCGATTCTGAGCCAGTCATCGGCTACCTGCATCGCGGATGGGAGAAGATGGTTGAGGATCGTCTCTACCCCCAGATCATTCCCATGGCAGATAGGCTGTGCTACGGTTCTTCCTTTTCATGGAGTCACGTGTACTGCATGGCTGTTGAAGACCTGATGGGAATAGAAGTCCCCGAGCGGGCTCAATATATCAGGGCAATGTCTGACGAGCTGCAGAGGATCGGTAATCACCTCATGTGGCTGGGGGCGATTGGCCCTGACCTTGGAAATCTCACTATATTCCTTTACGCTCTCAGGGAAAGGGAGCTGTTCCTAGACCTGTTCACAAGCTTGTGCGGCGCTAGGATGACTTACAACTACTGCAGGATCGGCGGAGTTAGGAACGGGCCCCCACCAAACTGGGAGCGGGACCTGGTCAGGACACTAGATTACTTCGAAAAGAGAATGGATGAGTACGAAGATCTGGTCGACCGCAACGCACTATTCCGTATGAGGATGGAAGGACTCTCCTATCTCTCAGGCAAAGAGGCCGTAAATCTAGGCGTCACTGGCCCGAGCCTCAGAGGAAGCGGGGTGAAGTACGATATCCGTCACAACGATCCTTATGAGATCTATGACGAGCTCGACTGGCATATGTGTGTCAGAGACGAGGGCGACGTGTATGCGCGTTACCGCGTACGTATGGACGAGATGAGAATGTCCGTTCAGATCGTTAGAGATATTCTGAAGAAGATGCCCAAGTCAGGACCTATACGGGTCAAACCACCACGCGAAGCCCCAGTCGGGACAGGCATGGCAAGGATAGAAGACCCTCGAGGAGAGAGTCTTATGTACGTCGTAGGGGACGGAACTGACAAGCCTTACCGTCTCAGTGTTAGGAGTCCCTTATTCGTTATCCTCTCGGCGGCCCCAGCGATGCTTAATGGGAATAGGATCGCCGACGTCCCATCCATTATGGGGATGCTAGATGTCTGCATGGGCGAGACGGATCGGTGATCTCAATGTATTTGGATCTATGGCAATTAACAGAAGATCTCACTCATTGGTTGCTAGTAGATGTCCTCGGAGCCTTCTTTGGATGGCTGGGATGTCACGGCATCGAGGGGTGGTTGGGAAGTGAAAATGTATTACTTGTCACAACCATCCTGATCGTTGCATTAATAGTACTCATCGTCGGGATGCTTGTATCCATCACGCTCATTTGGCAAGAGCGTAAGATGCTAGGGCGACTAATGGATCGTCGCGGTACTATGGTGGGGCCGATAGGTCTCTTTCAGAACTTTGCTGATGCGTTCAAGGTCTTAATCAAGGAACACATCGTACCAAAGGCGGCGGATTCGTTGGTATACCATGTCTCCCCCGTCCTAATTATCGGCGTGTCCATCTGCATGTTCGTCACAATACCATATAGTCCTGGCTTCTACATGTCGGATCCCGACCTCGGTGTGATACTCACTTTCGCGCTTTTCGGCATAATTCCATTCGCAGTTATGCTGGGCGCGTGGGCGTCTAACAACAAATATTCCCTAATTGGCGGTATGCGTGCGGGTGCCCAGCTCATCGCGTATGAGGTTCCTTTACTCCTCTCCGTAGTCGGAGTAGTTATCTTGACTGGGAGTCTGAACTTCTTTGAAATAGTGCAGTATCAGCAGGACAACATCTGGCTGATCGTGCCCATGATTCTCGGCTTCTTTGTGTTCCTAGTATCGATGGTTGCCGAGTTGGAAAGAACCCCATTCGACCTTCCAGAGGCCGAGGCCGAGTTGGTTGAAGGTTGGGGGACCGAGTACGGCGGCATGAGGTTCGGACTTCTCATGATGTCTGAATATGTCCGAGGATTCGTCGGTGCTTCCATAGCCACTCTGCTATTCCTGGGAGGTTGGGATGGACCATTCCTCGACGTTGTTCCAGAAGGACTATGGTTCTTGCTGAAGATGTTCATCGTGTTTGGAATAATTATCTGGATGCGAGGGGCCATGCCTAGGATCCGGACTGACCAGATTCTAAACATGGGTTGGAAGAGATTGTTGCCTCTGGCGGCGGTCAACGTCTTCATTGCTATAATCTTCAAGACAATGGGGTGGTTCTAAGATGGCTAATGCCAAGAGGTCAAAGAAGAATAAGGAGCCGGGTCTTACCGGCTTCATCCTGAAGCCCATGTACCTCACTTTAAAACAGACGATCAAGGCTTCGATCAACAGGCCCCAGACTGTTCTATATCCCTGGGAGAAATTAGTTCTTCCTGATGCATTCCGGGGCCGGCCTGGACTCTTCTTCGACAAGTGTATCGGATGTGGTATCTGCATGCGCATATGCCCCAACCGATGCATCGATCTCGTCGAGGTTGAGGACCTGAAAAAGGCGGAGGGTGAACCAGCCAAGATGGTCAAGCGTCCAAGGGTTAACGTCGGAAGGTGTATGATGTGCGGATACTGCGCTGAGTACTGCCCCACCGATGCCATGATTGTGACGCCCGATTATGAGTTAGCAACATTCACTCGAGAGGAAGCTATCTATGATCCTTACAAGCTCCAGTTCCCTGGGAAGCCAGGTAACGAGGTGCACATCATTGAGGTATTGCCCTCTGAGGTGGGTAAAGAGGGGGTGCTCCCGCGACGACGTATCGAGAACAAGGACATCCCCGTGCTTGATGACAAGTTATGCATCGGCTGCAGTCGGTGCGCCAAGGACTGCCCAGTGGGTGCGGTCGAAATGAAAGAGGTCGGCGTCAATAAAAAGGGCAGGCCGATCAAACGTCCGGTCTTCGATGCGGAAAAATGCGTGTCCTGTGACACCTGCCTCGAGACCTGTCCAAAGGATGCCCTAACTATGAAGGAGGCTCTGTGATGACTATTGAGTGGGACTTAGTTGTGTTCCTATTCATTGCGGCGGTGGCGATCCTTGCGGCGTTGGCCGTGATATGGTCCAAAGAAATCGTCCGCAGTGTCATGTGGCTGGCCCTCACTTTCCTTAGTGTTGGTTTCGTCTACATATTCCTGGGACATGAGTATCTGGGCATTATACAGGTCCTCATTTATGTTGGAGCAGTGTCGGTGCTGATGCTGTTCGGTATCATGCTCACCAAACGTCATCTAGTGGGAGATGAGCACGATGAATAAGCGCAACATCGCCATCGGCGTAACTGTCCTGCTGTTCCTAGGAGTCGTATTGGGCGCCATGCTCATGACTCCATGGCCAGCTGGTGCCATGAGTTGGACTGACAGTTACGAGTTTGGCCTCACAGTCTTCAACGATTACGGCATCGCTACTCTGATCGTTGGCGTCATCCTGTTCGTTTCGTTGCTTGGAGGCGTATATATTGCACAGGAGGAGAATGAATGATTCCCCTTGAGTATTTCATAGGCCTATCAGCCATATTGTTCGTCATAGGCGTCATTGGCGTACTCGTCAAGAGGAACGCCATCGTAGTGCTGATGAGTATCGAACTAATGCTCAATGCGGCCAACATCAACTTCGTAGCATTCTCCGCCTTTACTGCCAATCTGAATGGAGCAGTATTTGCACTGATTTCCATCGCCATAGCTGCAGCAGAGGTGGCAGTAGGTCTAGCGATTGTAATGAACCTGTACAAGACCAGGGACACCATCAGTCTTGATCAGATCAACCTACTGAGGTGGTAAAAATGACATTTGCAGAGTATGCCTGGTTGATCCCCATATTCCCACTGATCGCATTCGTAGTGATCGGGTTCCTGGGGAACAGGCTGTTCAAGAAATGGGAGGGTGGCGCGCCGATAGCTATCGGAATGGCGGCGATCTCTCTCATCCTCTCCTTGCTGGTGGCCATCGAGGCCCTCACGGGAGATGGAACTCCATTTATCCAGTCGATGGACTGGTTGATAGTGGCGGGCGAGAATTTCGACTTCAACTTCCGAATAGGTATCTATATCGATACCCTAGCCGCCCTGATGCTCATCGTAGTATCGATCATCTCAACCCTGGTGGTAATCTACTCCCTCGGCTACATGCACGAGGAGGGTGAGAAGAAGCGCCGTTACTACGCAATAATCTCTCTATTCATTGGCGTGATGCTGGGACTGGTCCTGGCCTCCAACTTCCTCCAGATGTTCATATTCTGGGAGCTGGTGGGCCTGTGCTCGTACCTGCTCATCGGATTCTGGAATACCAGGCCTTCTGCCGCCTCGGCAGCCAAGAAGGCGTTCCTGGTCACCCGGATCGGTGACATCATGTTCATGGGTGGGCTGTTCATATTCTTCGTTGGCTTCCAGGGCAATCTCGACTTCGATTACATATTCAACAATGTCGAGGCCTTCGTCGGCGGGAACGAACTGCTCACACTGGGCACCTTCCTGATATTTGGTGGTGCCATCGGTAAGTCTGCGCAGTTCCCACTGCACGACTGGTTGCCTGATGCTATGGAAGGTCCGACCACTGTCTCGGCCCTTATCCATGCTGCTACGATGGTTAAGGCCGGTGTGTACCTGGTGGCGAGATCCTATCCCATCATGGTTCACACTGAAACCACTCTGATGATAGTCGCCTGTATTGGTGGCTTCACCGCGCTGTTCGCAGCGACCATGGCTCTTAATAATACCAATATCAAGAGGGTCCTGGCCTATTCCACAGTGAGCCAGCTGGGATACATGTTCCTGGCTCTGGGGGCGGGCGGTTACATCTATACGCAGACCCTTGAGCCGAACATCGGCTACACTGCCGGTATGTTCCACCTCATGAACCACGCCTTCTTCAAGGCCCTGCTATTCCTTTCCGCCGGCGCGGTCATCCACGCTGTGCACACCGAGGACATGCGGCTCATGGGGGGTCTGTCCAAGAAGCTCAAGATCACCTCAGCGGTGATGCTTATTGGATGTATTTCCATCGCAGGTATTCCACCGTTCAGTGGATTCTGGTCCAAGGACCTGATCCTGGAGGCGGTGTACGAGGGCATCGAGATAAGTCCAATCTTTGGAGTTCTCTATGCAATGGGTCTGATCACGGCGTTCCTGACAGCCTTCTATATGTTCCGGCTGTGGTTCCTCACATTCACTGGTGAGCCCAGGGACAGCTACGCTTACGACCATGCACATGAGGCGCCCAAGAGCATGTGGATGCCCCTCGCCATTCTAGCCATCTTTGCCTTTGGCTCTGGCTTTGCCCTGCTATTCGGCTTCGAGTCTCTGATTGTGCCGGAGGGCGTCTTCGCACTCCCCGCCAAGACTGCACTTGTAGTCGTCGAGGATATGTTCACCAATCCCCTGACCTATGCGTCCATCGTGGCCGCGTTGCTGGGTATTGGGCTGGCTTACCTGGCATACTACAAGAAGACGATCGATCCTGCCGTGTTCACGGCGACTCCGGCCCGGAAGGCCATGTCTAACGTCCTTGATGCACGCTATGGATTCACCCGTGCATATGATTGGATAGGCCTGACGGTTGTCTATGGGATCGCCAAGGTGGTCAGCGCTATCGACCGCTTGATCATTGACGGATTCATAGATGGAGTCAGCTCATTCCTGATCAAGAGCGGGAACTTCCTACGCCGCGGTCAGACTGGCTACGTACAGAGCTATGCAGCCGTGGTCGTAGCAGGGGTGTCGTTAATCGCCATCCTACTCCTCCTCATCGGAGTGGTGATCTAATGTTAGAGAATATACCCATACTCTCACTGCTCATCCTCTTCCCCCTTGTTGGAGCCCTAGTGGTATTCCTAATGGGGAAGTCGGACAAGGCAGCCAAATATACGGCCCTGTTCTTCTCGGCCATACCATTAGCGCTCTCCATCCTCGTACTGACGGAGTTCTCTCTTACTGGAGGATTCCAGTTTGAGGAGCAGTACGAGTGGATAAGTTTCCTCGGCATCAGCTTGCATCTCGCAGTCGATGGTGTCAGTATCACCATGGTCTTCCTGAGCGCCTTGCTGGTGTTCCTGGCGATATTATTCTCCTGGGATGTAAAAGAGCGACTTAACCAGTACCTGGCCCTCATGTTGATACTAGATGCAGGTATCCTAGGCGTGTTCACGTCTCTGGACTACTTTGTCTTCTATATCTTCTGGGAAGTAGTGCTCATCCCGATGTATTTCCTCATAGCGATATGGGGAGGGGTGAACCGGGCCTATGCGTCTATAAAGTTCTTCATATACACCCATGTGGCCTCGCTGGCCATGTTACTGGGTATCTTTGCCCTGTACTTCACAACCGCCCCCATGCTGATAGAGAATGGCGTGATTCCGGCCGATGCAATAGGCACATTTGATATGCTGGCTATTGCAAGCGTGGCTGGCGGACTGGGTGAGGCATTGCAAATCGCCATCTTTGGAGCCCTCTTCTTTGGCTTCATCGTGAAGATGCCGATGGTGCCGTTCCACACATGGCTTCCAGATGCTCACGTCCAGGCACCCACTGCTGGATCGGTCCTTTTGGCCGGTCTGCTGCTGAAGATGGGTTCCTACGGTATCATCAGGATCTGCCTGCCTACTCTGCCGACTGCAGCTGTAGACTTCCAGATCATCATGGCAGTCATCGGTGTGGTATCGATAATCTATGGTGCATTCGCATGTCTGGCCCAGACTGACCTGAAGAAGATGGTTGCATACTCGTCTGTGTCTCACATGGGTATAGTCATGCTGGGCATAGCCACTCTAAGCTGGCTGGGTATCGCTGCAGCAGTATTCCAGATGTTTGCGCACGGACTCATAACCGCTGTCCTCTTCATGGTATGCGGAATGTTCCAGCACAAGACCGGGACCAGGGAGATTCCCCTGCTCGGCGGGCTGGCACCCAAGATCCCAATTCTGTCTACAGTTATGATGATGGGATTCATGGCCTCACTGGGCCTTCCAGGGATGATCGGCTTCCTGGCCGAATTCTCGGTGTTCACCGCGACCTTTGATACTTGGGGATTGTGGGTGTTTGTCCCCATCGCCACCGTCGCCCTGACCGCAGCCTACTATCTGTGGGCCATGCAGAGAAGCATCTTTGGCGAACTGACCGACAAGATCGATACCAGCAAGCTTCACGATGCCTACTGGTTTGAGATCATACCCCTGGCGGTGCTGCTCGGCCTCATCGTGCTGTTCGGCATATGGCCAGCCTTCGTGATGGACCTTATCACACCTTCGATTCCGTTGGTGTGGCCTCTCGGGGTGATCTGAAATGATGGATTACGGAGCAATTTATCCTGAACTTATCCTGATCCTGTTCGCCGCGGCGCTTCCGGCCCTGCACTGGCTCTTCAAGTCTAGCCGGGCCCTTGCCAGCATATCGCTGGTCGGCATAGCGGCGTCCATTGGGACAGTAGTCTACTATATGGTCAATGGATATCCGGACGTCATCGGCAATGTTAACACGCCACTGCTGGGCTTCGATGCTCTGGCAGCGGTGTTCTCGCTGGTGTTCCTGAGCGTGGCATTCTATGTGGTGCTGGCCTCAGCCATGTACATTGAGGGTGAGAATCATCTTGCCGAGTACTATTCCCTCATCTTGCTCGCCACCGCGGGTATGATGCTGGTTGCCTCGGCTTATGACCTTATCACCATCTTCGTAGGTCTTGAGCTAGCTTCGATGTCCACGTACGCCCTGGTAGCCTTCCGCAAGAGGGACAAGCGGGGTGCTGAGGCGGCAGTCAAGTACGTCATCATAGGCGCATTTTCCTCTGCCTTGGCCCTGTATGGTATATCCATCCTCTATGGGCTGGCGGGCACCTCTAACCTGGAGGGCATCAACGCGGCTCTAGCTGTACAGGGGACTGAACTTGCCACCCTACTCGCCATCGCACTGGTCATAGCAGGATTTGGCTTCAAGGTCGCTATCGCGCCCTTCCACATGTGGGCCCCTGACGTTTATGAGGGCGCTCCCTCTACGGTGTCAGCCCTCTTGGCGTCCAGCTCCAAGAAGATGGGTTTAGTGCTGATGTTCAAGATATTCCTGGTCGGCATGATAGCTCTCAAGGCGGACTGGGATGTCGTGGTTGGCATATTAGCCATCTTGACCATGACTGTCGGCAACATCTTGGCACTGTCGCAGACCAACATCAAGCGTATGCTCGCCTACTCGTCTATCGCTCAGGCGGGCTACATACTCATGGCCCTTCCTCTAGCCACTGTCGTATCTGACTATGCCATCACGGGCGGTATATTCCACATAATCACCCACGCCTTCATGAAGGGCGGGGCTTTCATTGTGGTCGCCGCTCTGGCCTATGTGGCCATTGGGGAATCGATATCGGACTACAAGGGGCTGGGAAAGAGATCGCCATTCCTGGCGTTCTCTATGACCATCTTCCTGTTTGCACTGGCAGGTATCCCGCCACTGTCCGGGTTCATGAGCAAGGTTGTGCTGATATCAGCCTCCATTCAGGCAGCAGAGACTACTCAGTGGATGCTGTGGCTTGGTGTTGCACTGGTCCTCAACTCGGCGCTCTCACTGTACTATTACGTACGCGTGATCAAGAACATGTACGTAGAGAAGGGAGACTCGGTCGAGCGGATCAAGCTACCTGTTTCTATGGCAGCAGCAGTGGCCATCTGTCTGATAGCCACCATTGGCCTGGGCATATTCTTCGACCCAGTCCTGGAGCTGTCATCCGAGGCAGCCAAGGTACTCTTTCCCACTCTGATGGGCTAAACCTTTTCCATCCAACCTTTTAAAGCGTCGAGGACGGAAATCGTCCCGACGATTTTCTCATCTTTTGTTACCAACACTCTATCAACGTTCCAGCTTTGCATGACCTTGAGCACATTGAGCGGCTCCTCATCATGCCTCACCCTTACACAAGGTCGATTCC
>JGI24503J29689_10023386_pt1 | contig 10198 bp, 8 predicted proteins | sample BioPla3RNA2_FD_29689 | JGI IMG/M metagenome (IMG submission 29689)
GTTTAATCTTCTTTTAATGAAAATTCAAAAGGAATTTCACTTTGTATGTCGAAATTAAAGTACTGTTGCAGGTATAGGTGGTTGGTGAGGAAAGAAAAAAAGGATCCCGCCTGATAACGGCCACGGCAACCAGCTTTTTTTTAAAGGAGGAGTGTCTAAGTGAAAATAGCTGTATCGGGTAAAGGTGGAGTGGGTAAAACAACTATCGCAGCCAACTTGATTTACCATTTTGCAAAAAACGGATTTGACGTTTTTGCTGTAGATGCTGATCCCGATGCCAGTCTAGGCCTGGCCTTGGGGGTGGATCCCCAAAAATTGGCTACTTTAGTCCCCCTTGTGGAAATGGAAGAGGTTATTGAACAAAAAAGCGGGGGTAAGGGTGCCTTTTACAACCTTAATCCAGATGTGGAAGATGTTGTTGATGACTACAGTCTGCAGCAGGACCGGGTTAAATTCTTAATCATGGGCGGCATTAAACAGGGGGGATCGGCTTGTTATTGCCGGGAAAACTCTTTCCTGAATGCTGTTCTCAATTCCCTATTGCTTGATAAAAAAGAAGTGGTGGTCCTGGATATGAGTGCCGGGATTGAACACCTAACCCGCGGTACGGCCCGGGGTGTGGATATGATTATTGTAGTGACGGAACCGACCAGGGCCAGCCTGAAAACTGCCGAAGTGGTGAAGAAGTTGGCTGCAGACTTAGGTGTCGCGGACGTTAGGATTTTGGGTAACAAAATTCGTAGGCCTGCAGAAGAAAATTATTTAAGAGAAAACTTCGCTCCCGAAGAAATTATCGGGATTTTGCCCTTTGAAGAAAAAGTTTGGGAAAGTTCCATGGTAGATTCCCCACAGGGTTTTGGCAAGGGGAATTTGTTAAGCGGAATGGAGGGTGTTTTTCAAAAGATTATGGAGAAACAGGGGGTGACGGGGGGATAATACGCAAAGCATTTGTAAGGACAACTTATTTATATTAACTCAAGAGGAGGTAAGGAAAGAATATGGCGCAGAAAAAAACCGATAAGAAAAAAGACCGCAACAGAAGTGTTGATCCAGCTGTTTTGGAAATTCTTGCCAAGACAGAGGATAGCGGTATAGAAACCGCCTATGACCGTTACTTGAAAATGCAGCCGCAGTGTAATTACGGTGAACAGGGGATTTGCTGCCGTATATGCATTCAAGGGCCTTGCCGGATCACCAAGCGGGCTGACAAAGGGATTTGTGGGGCAACTGCTTACACCATCGTTGCCCGCAACCTGGTTCGTTACGAATTGGGTGGCTGTACCGCCCACGCCGACCACGGTCTCCATTCCACGCTTTTAGCCCGGGAAGTGGTTGAAGGTAAAGCACCGGATTATAAAATAACGGATACTAAGAAATTATATGCCCTCGCAGAACGCATGGGAGTATCCACTGAAGGTAAAGAAGATAAGGCGATTCTAAAGGACCTGGTGGATATTGCCATTGCAGATTTCAACCGTTTGGATGGACAGGATCTGTATTGGCTTCCCAAGGTTATCGTGCCTGAAAGAACCGAAAAATTCCAGGATTGCAACATTCTGCCCAGCAGTATCCACCGCACCATTGCTGATGCTATGGCTCAGACACACGTGGGGATGGACGCTGATCCCGTTAACCTTGTGTTTAGGAGCCTGGAGGTTTCTTTGGCTGACTATACCGGTGAGCATATTGCCACCAGCCTCTCCGATGTCTTATTTGGCACACCCAAACCGGTTGTTTCCGAGGCGAACATGGGTGTCCTGGATGAAGAATATGTGAATATTGCCGTTCACGGCCATAACCCCATCCTGAGCGAAATGATTGTGCAGGCCGCCCGGGAAATGAAGGGTGAAGCAGAAAAAGTGGGCGCCAAGGGGATCATCTGTGCAGGTATCTGCTGTACCGGTAACGAGCTGCTGATGAGGCAGGGTGTACCGATTCTCACCAACTATGCCTCCCAGGAATTGGCGATTATGACCGGCGCTGTCGATGCCATGGTAGTTGATATTCAGTGTATCATGCCGGGCATCCAGCCGGTGTCGGAATGTTTCCATACCCGCATCATCACCACCAGCCCCTCTGTTAAAATCCCCGGGGCTTACCACCTTGATTTCGACGAAGCCCGGGCTATGGAAAAAGCACGCGAGGTAATTGAAATTGCCATCAGTGCTTATCAGGAAAGAAACAGGGAAGTTTTTATTCCTCAGATTAAACATAAAGTTGTGGCTGGCTTTAGTGTAGAGGCCATGTTGGATCTGTTTGCAGCGGTTAACCCGGAAAAACCGATCAGCGTGCTTACAGATGCCATTATTGCCGGTGAACTGCGCGGCGTCTGCCTGCTGTGCGGCTGCAACAACCTGAAGCGTATCCACGACGAAATGCACATTGAAATTGCCAAAGAACTGGCGAAAAATGATGTTTTGTTGGTAGCTACAGGGTGTGCTGCACAGGCTTACGCCAAAACCGGCCTGCTCAATGGGGACGCTGTTGAGGAATTCGCCGGTGACGGGCTCAAGGCTTTTATGAACCGTCTGAATGAAGCCAATAAGGATCAGCTGCAGGAAAAGCTTCCTCTAGTTTTCCACATGGGTTCCTGCGTTGACAACTCCCGGGCCTATGATCTGATGACCTACATGGCAGAAGAAATGGGAATGGATACACCGAAGGTACCTTATGCAGCCAGTGCGCCGGAGGCGATGAGTGAAAAAGCTATTGCCATCGGTAGTTGGCTGGTTACCTTAGGCCTGCCCACCCACGTAGGTGTGGTGCCCCCAATTCCCGGCAGCCCACTGGTAGATGGTATTGCCCTGCAGATTGCCCAGGATGTCTACGGCGGCTACTTTATTTGGGAAACAGATCCCTATAAGAGTGCAGAAAAGATTCTTGCAGCCTTAGACGAAAGGACCTGGAAACTGAGAATGCACCAGAAGGCCAAAGAAACCTATGAAACGGAAACTATTTCGACAACCTGGTAATATTTCATATTGTTCAAAAAGGAGGTAAGAACTCATATGACAGATTCTGGCGTATTAAGAAGGGAATGGGAAGATTCCTTTGAAGAGATATATGAGGGTGCAGTTGACGAGGCCAATCCCCCTTTACCGCTATTTCAAAAGGCGTATGACGGGGCGATCATCGCTACCAGTTACGCCGAAATTTTACTGAACAAGGCTATCAGGCGCTATGGCCCGGAACATCCCGTAGGCTATCCGGACACCGGCTATTACCTGCCGGTTATCACTGCCTACAGTGGTGAACAGGTTACCAAGCTGGGTGAACTGGTACCTATTCTGAACCGTTTACGTAACCAGATTAAAGAAGAACTAAACTTTTTAAATGCCCGGCTCTGTGGTGAAGCAACAGCTTATGCCGCAGAAATAATTGAAGCGGTTCGCTACCTGAAGGGCGACAATCTGCATGTGGCCCCCTGGACGGGCTTTTTGGGTGACCCCGTTGTTCGTCGCTACGGGATTTTGCTTGTGGACTGGACAATACCCGGCCAGGCAGTCTTGGGTGGGTAAAGCCAAGTCTTCAGAAGCCTTGGGTAAGATAGTGACCGATCTGCAATCCAAGGGTTTCATGATTTTCATGAGCTATGAAGTTATTGACCAAGCTATTGACGCCGGGTGCAGGTTGGGTATTGACTTTATTACCTTCACCACCGGTAACTTTACACAGGTAATCCACGCGGTTAACTATGCCCTGCGGGCCGGCTTGGCCTTCGGCGGTATTCCCCCGGGAGAACGTGAAAACCAGCGTGACTACCAGCGTCGTCGGGTGCGGGCTTTCGTCCTGCATTTTGGTGAAAGGGACGAAGTGCAAATTGCTGCTCACTTTGCAGCCATCTTTATGGGCTTCCCTGTTTTAATTGACCATGAACTGCCGGCAGACGAGCAGATTCCCAACTGGTATATCCCCCATCCTGATTATGATACTATGGTGCAGGTGGCTATGGAGGTCCGGGGCATCAAAATTAAGATCGTTGATATTCCGGTACCCTTTATGGTGGCCCCTGCTTTTGAAGGAGAGGCTATCCGCAGGAAAGACATGTATATGGAATTCGGCGGCGGCCGCACACCTTCCTTCGAACTGGTGAGAATGGTAAGTGAAGATGAAATTGAAGACGGCAAGATAGAGCTTGTCGGGCCCGAAATTAATGACATCGAACAGGGCTCTGCAATCAGCGGCGGCTTGGAAATTAAGATCTACGGCCGGAAGATGCAGGTAGACTTCGAAGCGGTCCTGGAGCGCCGCATCCACGACTTTATAAACTATGGTGAAGGCCTGTGGCATACGGCCCAGCGCGATATCGCCTGGTACCGGGTCAGCAACGACTGTGTAGATAAAGGCTTTAAATTCCGCCATTACGGTGAACTGTTAATTGCCAAATTCAAGGATGATTTCCCTGCCATCGTTGACCGGGTGCAGGTTACTATTTATACAGATCCTGAAGCGGTTGAAAAGAAACTGGCTGAGGCAAGAGAGGTCTATGCTGAGCGTGATGCCCGCCTGGCAGGCCTGACTGATGAATCTGTGGAGGAATTCTATTCCTGCAAACTTTGTCAGTCCTTTGCGCCCAACCACGTTTGCATTGTGACACCTGAACGTTTGGGTCTTTGTGGTGCTGTCAGCTGGCTGGATGGCAAGGCCTCCTTTGAAATTGATCCCAACGGGCCTTGCGAACCGGTTAAAAAAGTGGGTTTGATCGACGAAAAATTGGGTATCTGGGAATCCATCAACGAATACGTTTACCTGAATTCAAACCGTTCCATTGAGGAATGTTCCATGTATTCCTTCATCGAACGGCCCATGACCTCCTGCGGCTGTTTCGAAGCGATCATGGGGATTGTGCCAGAGGTAAACGGGGTTATGGTTACCACCCGGGAACACGGTGGTATGACCCCCTGTGGGATGAACTTCTCCACGCTGGCCGGCTCCGTCGGCGGCGGTGTTCAGACCCCCGGCTTTATGGGACACGGGCGCAGCTTTATTCTCAGCAAGAAATTCATCAGTGCAGACGGCGGTTTGGCTCGCTTGGTCTGGCTGCCCAAAGAACTGAAGGAATGGTTGGGGGACGACCTGCGTAAGTCTGCAGAAGACCAAGGTTTAGGGGCCGATTTCATCGATAAGATTGCTGATGAAACCATTGGCACTACTGCTGAAGAAATTACACCCTTCCTTGAAGAAAAAGGTCACCCGGCCTTAACTATGGATCCGTTGATGTAATTTTTGCGAAGAAAACCTTGGATGGAGCACGGCGATGAAGTCTGAGGTTTTATCTTCATAACTGTAATATAAATAAAGAAAGGAGTCGAAACAATGGGTTTAACGGGATTGGATATTTTTAAACACCTGCCCAAAACCAACTGTAAGGAGTGCGGTTTCCCCACCTGTTTGGCTTTCGCCATGGCATTGGCAAACGGTAAAACATCCCTGGATCTTTGTCCTTATGTGTCAGATGAGGCCAAGGAGGCTCTTGCTTCTGCATCTGCACCGCCCATCCGTATGGTAAAAATCGGCGTTGGCGAAAATGAACTTGAAATGGGGGACGAAACAGAAATTTTCCGTCATGACAAGCGTTTCAACCATCCCACAGCTATCGCCATTGTAGTAAATGACAATGAAGATGTTGAAGCCAAAGTAGAGGCGATTAACCAGTTGGAATTTGACCACGTTGGGCAGCATTATGAGGCCAATATGGTTGCTTTGACCAATGCCTCCGGTGACGCGGCTACCTTTAAAGCTGCGGCTGAAAAAGCTGCTGCTAAAACAGAAAAGGCTTTTGTTCTTTTTAGCGATGATCTTGCGGCTCTGGAGGAGGCAGTAAAAGTTTTGGCCGATCGGAGACCATTACTTTATGCTGCTAATAAAGACAACTATGAAAAAATGACAGAACTGGCCAAGGTCAACAACTGTGTTTTAGCTGTTAAAGGCGAAGACTTGGATAGTCTGGCTGAATTGGTTGAAAAAATTGTCGCCCTTGATTTCCGCGATCTGGTTCTAGATACCGGTTCCCGGGAAGTCGGCCAAGTGCTGGCAGATTTGACACAGCTCCGCAGGCAGGCTGTCAAGAAAAAGTTCCGCCCCTTCGGCTATCCGACGATCGCCTTTACCACCAAGGATGATCCCCATGAAGAGCTGATTCAGGCTGGGACGTATGTTGCTAAATATGCCAGCATAGTTGTGATGAAAACCGCTCAAAAAGAGATTCATTTGCCGCTAATGAGCTGGAGAGCAAATATCTATACCGATCCGCAAAAACCTGTTGCTGTGGAGCCTGGTGTGCATGAAGTCGGCGAAGTGGGCGAAGATTCTCCGGTCTATTGCACTACCAACTTCTCTTTGACTTATTTCCTGGTAGAAGGCGAAGTGGATACAACCCGCATTCCCAGCTATATCCTTTCTGTGGATACCGGGGGCATTTCTGTTCTGACAGGCTATGCAGATAACAAATTTACAGGTGAAACGATTGCCAAGGCCATCAAAGAGTATGGTCTGGAAGAAAAAGTTAAGCACCGGAAAATTGTTATCCCCGGGGGAGTCGCTGTTATCCAAGGAAAACTGGAAGAGGAATCCGGTTGGGATGTCTTGGTTGGACCACGTGAATCCGCCGATATTCCAAAGTTTGCTAAGGAAAAATTTGCTTAAGGCGAAGTGATCCGATCCTTCTTAAAGAAAAATGTTTTTAAAAATGTACGTATTGATTTTAAGAAAGGAGAAAAGCGATGGCTGTTGAAATCGTTAAGGAAAGGTATAGAAGCCAGGTGCGGGAAGTTGTTCTGGGAGCCACCAAGGAAGAAGGCGGTACGCGCGCCAAGACAATCAAGGTAGGCGGGCAAACAGCGCTGCCTTTTCTACATTTTGAAGGGGAAAACCCCAACCGCCCCATAGTGATCATGGAGGTATGGGATATTGTTCCCGAAGAATGGCCTGCTAACTTGAAAAGCTACTACGAAGACGTCTATGATGATCCTGCTGCCTGGGCGAAAAAATGCGTAGAAGAATATGGGGCAGATATGATCGCCCTCCGTTTCAAAGGTGCAGATCCGGACGGCAAAGATGCATCTGTGGAAGACTGCATTGCTGTTTTGAAAAAAGTGTTGGAAGCGGTTGGTGTGCCGCTGATGATTTTAGGCTGTGGAAAAACAGAAAAAGACAGCCAAATCATTGGCCCTCTGGGTGAAGCCGGCGCTGGCGAAAACCTGCTTCTTGGGGTTGCCACCCAGGATACCTACAAATCTGTGGCCAGTGCGGCCATGGCCCATAAACACTCTGTTATTGCACAGTCACCGATCGACATCAACATTGCCAAGCAGATGAATATCCTCATTGCAGAAATGAGTACACCGCTGCTCGACAAAATTATTATTGACCCCGTTACAGCTGCTGTAGGTTACGGTATAGAATACAGCTATTCGATTATGGAACGGGCCCGTTTCGGGGCATTGCAGGGCGATCGGATGCTAGGTATGCCCTGTATTGCCAACGTCGCCCAGGAAGTATGGGCTAAAAAAGAAGCCTATGTTCCTGAAGAAGAAAACCCTGCATGGGGGGATCAGGTAGATCGTTCCCTTTCCTGGGAAATTGCTACGGCGATCGGCATGCTGCATTCAGGATCAGACCTTATTGTGATGCGCCATCCTGAGGCGGTAAAAAGAGTCAAAGCCCATATTGACGAACTGATGCAAGTATAATAATAAACTGAAAGAAGGGGGAAAGCCTAAATGATCATTATTGGTGAAAGGATCAACGGCATGTTCCGCGATATAGCCCAAGCTATTCGCGAACAAAACCCTGCAGCTGTCCAGGAATGGGCAAAAAAGCAGGAGGCCATGGGTGCAGGTTATCTGGATTTGAACGTCGGACCGGCCGTCTCTGATCGTGTTACCGCTATGAAATGGCTGGTGGAAGTTACCCAGGAAGTCAGTGAATTGCCCCTGTGCCTGGATTCTACCGATTATGATGCTATTGAAGCGGGGCTGGAACTGTGTAACAAACCGGCGATGATTAACTCTGTACCGGCTGTTCAGGAAAAAATGGACAGAATATTCACTATGGCTAAGAAGTTTGATTCAGAGGTAATTGGGCTGGCGATGAGTGCAGAAGGAATTCCTAAAGATGCTGAAAGCCGTGTAGCCTTGGCGATGGAACTTGTGGCTAACTGTGATGCTTACGGTGTACCACTGGATAAACTCTACATCGATCCCTTGGTGCTGCCCTGTAATGTGGGGCAAGATCATGGCCCGGAGGTTTTTGAAACCCTGCGGCAGATCAAATTGCTTTCCGATCCTCCCCCCAAAACAACAGTTGGTTTAAGTAATATTTCTCAAGGTACCGGCAACCGCGAATTAATCAACCGCATTTTTGCTGTGATGGCCATGGCCTGCGGGCTGGACAGTGCCATTGCTGACGCTTGCGATGAAGAACTTGTTGAGGCGGTGGCTACGGGACGTATCCTTTTAAATATGGATATTTATTGCGATTCATACGTAGATGTATTCAAGTCGCAAAACCTGTAAAAAATACTTCAGCCCCTGAATAACCAACTGAGGCTTTAGAAGAGGGAAGGTGAAAAATTTGATCATTGCGGAAAGAAAACCTTTAGCGGAAATTGCTGAGATGTTGAAACCTTTCCAGAAAATATGCATTTTGGGCTGTGGGACTTGTGTTACTGTCTGTCTGGCAGGAGGGGAGAAGGAAGCAGCTGAAACAGCAGCAGCCCTTTCTTTGCTCCGCCAAAAAGAGGGGCAAAAAACAGAGATAAGCACCTTTACCCTTTTGCGACAGTGTGAATATGAATATATTGATGATTTCATTGCCAAGAATGAATTCGATTATGATGTCATTCTCTCCCTGGCCTGTGGTGTGGGTGTGCAAACCATGACGACCAGGATGCCTGACAAAATCATTCTGCCGGGACTGAATACAAAGTCCATGGGCTATCCTGTGGAACAAGGTGTTTGGACGGAGAATTGTCTGGGCTGCGGTGACTGTGTCCTGGATTTAACGCTGGGCATCTGCCCCATTGCACGCTGTTCCAAGAGCATGTTAAACGGCCCCTGCGGGGGTTCCCAGGACGGAAAGTGTGAGGTTAGCAAGGATATAGACTGCGCCTGGCACCTGATCTACGAACGCCTGTCAAAAATGGGAATGGTCGACAGAATGAATAAAATCCAACCCCCCAAAAACTGGTCTACTTCCCATCACGGAGGTCCAAGAACTATAATAAGGGAGGATGTCAGGCTTGAAACCGGAGAGTAATCTTGAAAAAATACTCACTAGCGGGCATTTTGCGGTAACGGGGGAACTGGGCCCGCCACGGAGTGCTTATGTAGACGAAATAAAGCATCATGCTGACGCCATGCGTAAGCATGTGGACTCGTATAACATCACTGATAACCAGACAGCAATTGTACGTACCTCCAGTATAGGGGTGGCAGCTTCCCTACTGCAAATGGGTCTGGAACCCAACGTGCAGATGACTGTGCGTGACAGGAACAGGATCTGCCTACAAAGCGATTTGCTGGGGGCAGTCAGCTTTGGCGTCAGGAACTTTCTTTGCTTACAGGGGGACCACGCCAACTTTGGTAATGAACCCCAAAGTAAAAACGTAAACGATTTAGACTCCATGCAGCTGATTCAGGCGCTGAAGAACTTGCGGGATGAAGGGGTCTTCATTAGCGGCGAAAAATTGGAACACCCTCTGCCCAGAATATTTATCGGTGCAGTGGCTAACCCCTTCGCCGATCCCTTTGAATATCGCCACCTGCGTCTGGCCAAAAAAATTGAAGCCGGTGCGCAGTTTATTCAAACCCAATGTATTTTTGACATGGATCGCTTTGAAAAATGGATGGAAAAGGTCAGGGAACTGGGCTTACACAAGAAAACGTACATTATGGGCGGTGTAACGCCGATCAAATCTATCGGGGCTGCCCGTTATATGCAAAAGAATGTCGCCGGTATGATTGTTCCTGAAGCACTGATAGAACGAATCAAGGGTGCTAAGGACAGGCAAAAGGAAGGCATCAAGATTGCCATAGAAACAATCCAACGCCTCAAGGAAATAGAAGGCATTGCCGGTGTACACGTAATGGCTATTGCCTGGGAAGAAGTTGTGCCAGAAATAGTTGAAGGTGCCGGACTTTACCCACGCCCTAAAGTAGACTGATCTTTAAAGCCCGTTTTATTAAAATTATGGTAA
>JGI24503J29689_10068406_pt1 | contig 10189 bp, 1 predicted proteins | sample BioPla3RNA2_FD_29689 | JGI IMG/M metagenome (IMG submission 29689)
CCGATCCAGCATCTTGAGTGACTGGCTTACCCTAAGCGAGAAGTGTTCACTGACCATCAGAACCATTCCAGAGCAACCCACCCCCTGACACACCTACTTCAGCATGCATTCCTCTCGTTTTTTCGGCATATAGGAGCTTGCAGGGCAGGATTGGTATTCATTACAATGCGGTGATGGATGATGAAACGGATATGTACTTTCATGGCTGTTGTAGTCATATTTGCGTTAATCCTGCCAGTGGCAGCAGCAGAGAAGAACTTAATTCTCGCGCATTCTAACGAAATTGTTCCCCTGGTATATAATGGCAGAGTTATAGCCCTAAACAATATAGCATCATCGAGTGAGGGCGATGACGATCTACTATGTGCTTGCGCAGCTGAACTACAAGCTTTGTCGAATAGCTCTCTTAACAACGTCGTAGAGGTTTGCGATGATAAGGGTATAACCGTCCGTGACTCCCTTACAGGTCTCAATAAGATTGGGGCGAAGGCAAAAGGAGAGAGGGGGGTTGTTATTGGCGGCCCTACCAGCGCCTATCTGAATGGTGTTTTATATACCTGGTGGCAGGTCCAGTGGGCTGAAGATGGCCTTGTAGGTTGGTCCGCTGAGGGTTACCCCGGGGGCGTCTCCTACTTGAAGCCGCTGGCACCCTATTCCACTGTACTCACGCTCTATGTACACGAAGGGAGTTCAAACGGTCCTCTTCTTTCAGGTGTTAGCATTACTGGGAAAGATGCATCCGGAACTGCTTTCAGTAAAACAACCGGTTCCTCAGGTACTGCTACTATCCAGGGCAATGCAGGCATCTGGTCATTTAGTGCTTCGAAAGACGGATACGTCACAGCCAGCTGGGAAAAAATTTTGACATCTGATAGCAGGAACGACGCATTTCTAAAGAAGTCGGATACTACCGGAAACATCCACGTAACGTCCAACCCCAGTGGGGCAAGTATCACGCTTGATGGCAGCAGTCAGGGTGTCACCCCGAAGGAGCTTAGCGGCATATCCACCGGAAGTCATACAATCAAATTATCAAAATCTGGCTATAACGACGACACCGGCACGGCGACGGTCACCGCAGGTCAAACAACAGATTATCACAGAGAGCTAACTCCAACTGCGCCAAATCCCCCCATCATAGAGACTCTTGCAATTAGTGACTCTGATGTATCAGCAACGAGTGCGATGTTACGGGGCCGTTTATCGAACACCGTGCCAGGAACCCGGTATACTGTCATATTCGGATACGATAAAGAAGGTGCGGCATCGGAGGATCTGTACTCACCGTCAAAATATGTCTATGGGGATGGTCAGTTTGAGATTACAGTTACCAACCTGCTTCCAGCGACAACATACTCTTACCAAGCGATCCTTGGATATCCTACCTACATTGAGGCTAACAGTTGGAAATTCTTTACAACCAAGACATCCGGACAGACTACCGGAAACATCCACGTGACGTCCAACCCCAGTGGGGCAAGTATCACGCTCGATGGCAGCAGTCAGGGTGTCACCCCGAAGGAGCTCAGCGGCATATCCACCGGAAGCCATACAATCAAATTATCAAAATCTGGCTATAACGACGACACCGGCACGGCGACGGTCACCGCAGGTCAAACAACAGATTATCACAGAGAGCTAACTTTAATTCCGACGGCGCAACCGAAGCTAATCACGGATACACCTCTGGAAGTCACATCGACAAGCGCTCTCCTGAAAGGTCGTCTCGAAAATGGAGTGGCGGACGTAAAGTATGATGTCTGTTTCAGGTATGAGGGAGGGAACGTTGAGAAAACTAAAGTTGGTTTTACAACAGTATGCGCTGCCAACCCGGATTACGAATACCGACTAACGGGATTAAGACCAGGAACCGCCTACTATTATCGGGCTGTCCACAAAAACTCAGAACCATCCCAGCCAAACCCTATTGATGCCAGTTCTCCAGTATCCTTCAATACCCCTGCATCAGAATACCCTTCAACTGTTCTTTCACCTGTATATGGAGAGTTAGAGGTGGGTGGGGGCGCCACAGGATCAACATTCTCTTCAAAAGAAAAGTGGCTATTTTGTCAGCATAAGACCGGAGGGCATAAAGAAGGAGAGGGCATCGGCGGGGCCGATGATACATACGCGTGGGACATTAACCTAAATTATCCATATCATAATACCGATGATGGAAAGCCGGTATATGCAATTGCACCAGGCGTTGTAACGCAGACTTATGGAGAACGAAGTAATACTGATGGAACCTATGGGCAGGTTCTTATTGAACACGAATATAATAAAGATAAATGGTGGAGTGGATACCTTCATCTTAAAGATATCCAGGTAAAACGGGGAGAAAAGGTCACTAGTGACACAATAATTGGATATATATCTGATGTGACCGGTAGTAGTACCCCGATTACATCTCACCTTCATTTCGCTGTCTATACTGGTTCAAACGAATTAAATAGTTTAAAATCGTTTGATGCAACAATAACTCCACGCCTTCCTTCCACTTATAAAGAGTTTAGCCCTGGAAATAGGAGTGAATCAAGTCCAGAAATTATTTCTGACAGATCCCCAGAATTCAGCTGGCCGGCGGTACCAGGGGCGGATTACTACGGTCTTTACCTCTCCGAAGAACCTTATGGAGCAGAGAACAAAATCTTCTGGAGCGACGAGTACGGGGACGGAAAACAGATAGTTAAATCATCGTTTTCACTTCCTGCAGAGTACACTCTTGATCCTGGCGTGACATATCGCTGGAATATGCGAGTGCATACCCCGGAGAAAGGTTGGGGAGATTTTAACGATAGAAGATACTTCAGGGTAGCAGATGCAGTTCCCAATCCAGATAAACCTGGTGTAGATCTATTTAAGCCTGCCATTACTGTCATAAAAAAGGGGGAATCAGTCTCATTCGAGTATCGGGTTTCCGCTCCTGCTGGTCTTAAACAAGTGGAACTCTGGAGAACGGATACCGAGAACGTCTGGCCCACGGATCCTGCAAGTTATGTCAAAAAACACGACGTTACAGGAACGACTGCAAAAGGATCGATTGAAGACACACCTCCATCTGCAGGGATCTACTGGTATGGGTTCCATGTTGTGGATATCAACGATGACTGGTCAGATGAAGGAAGACCAGTTAAGATCACGGTTGAAGAGACTACTCCCCCCTCATCGGAATTTGCGATTGGAGATATTATCAGCTTGACTGCTGATGGCCTGAGAGTAAGGGAGACTCCAGGCACCGCCGAGACACATAAAATAATCGACAGAATGATCTCTGGAAATAGGGGAAAAATCGTTGATGGATCACAGACTGTTGACAAACATACCTGGTGGAAGGTTCAGTATGATGTTGGAACTACAGGGTGGTCGGCAGAAGAATATATGATCAAGGCACCTGCAAGTCCCCAAGCACCGATTGGGTTTGCCTCGTGGGCAGAGGATGCCATCAAATGGGGTGAAGACAAGAAGGGTGATACGTCCTGGAATAAGCTATGTTTGAGATTTGTTGCTAATTCATTTCGGGAGAAAGAACTAGAGGGCATTTCCAACTGGGATAGCGCGATATTAGCAGCCAGTGGTCTATATCGGTTTGACCAAGAACCTGAAGGTTGGATACATGCTCCAAGGGGCGCAGTAATATTTTTCGATAATAATGGAACAAACGTCCATGGTCATGTAGGCATCTATCTTGGGAATGATAGAGTTCTTCATGCATATGGTTCAGTAAAAAATGAAACAGTTTCTGATGCCCTCGCTAAACCAGAGATAGGTCGGTATCTCGGGTGGTCGTATCCTTATGAAGGTTGGAGAACCTTACACATCGATTCGTTTGAACCGTCATCATCAGAGATTAAACCAGGCGAAGTAGTCTCTCTCAATTATGAGGTATCCTCAACAGGTGCAAATATAGCGCGAGTAGAACTCTGGAGAAGTGGTTCGCCAGGAAAATCTGAGGGTTCACCACGGGAGATCGCAAATAAGACCTTTACTTCCGGGAAATCTGCAAAAGGATCATTTACTGACTCACCAGGTACTTCAGATACGTATCGGTATGGACTACGAATTTATGACGCAAATGACGCTCGCATCCGTGCAGAGGAGATCGAAAAGGTCACGGTTACCAGCCATCCACAGGATACTAAGTTGATCTATTTCGCCTCAGACCCTCCGAATGCATGTATCGAAACGAAGTATGGTACCGGCAATTATGTCTATCAATGTCGGACTCCCGCTTATATCCCGCTGTCGGAGTTGGTGGCGTCATCGCCGTCCACCATAAGTGCTCAAAATTTCCAGGCATTCTCTGAGTCAGCATCGGATCAGGGGGATCAGGTCGAGATCAAATTTGCGAAGCACGGCTATCAGTCAAAAACGCAAACCATCACACCCGGGGATCAAAACCCTGTTACCGTTGATCTCATCCCTGAGACACCGCCCCCGGATAAAACAGACCTTCTTATCTCGAGGGTCTGGACTTCAGGGGTAATTCGACCGGGAAAAGAGGTGCAGATCAACGCTGAGATCATTAACGATGGAAACATCAGCTGTGGACCCTTCGATGTCGGTCTCTGGATCATTAACGATCAGAATAAGCTACAGTTAATCGAAAAAAAGGAGGTCTCTCACCTTTCCTGCAGATCCACGACGACAGTCGGAGAATGGAAGTTCACCTGGCCCAATGATTACGAAGCGCACCCGGTTATTGTCTGGGCAGATTGTGGTGAAGTAGTGCCCGAGACTGATAAGATTAACAACCTAGTTATAAAAAAAGGGGAGGCAAAGGAGGAACCGCTGATGACCCCACCCACGGCCTCATTCTCGACGTTCCCGGCATCCGGTACCGCACCCCTTACCGTTGAGTTCACCGACACCTCAACAGGCGATCCCACATCATGGGTATGGGACTTCGGTGATGGTCAGAGCGTATCCGGCCCGAACCCGATTCATACCTATACGGACACAAAGATCTATTCAGTAACTCTGACCGTGGAGAATGCCTGCGGAGAGGACACTCTCACAAAGCAGGGGTGTATAGAGGTCACCGGCGGAGGAGTTGCGCCAACACCTACACCTACACCTACACCTACACCTACACCTACACCTGCACCAGGCCACCTGGTCGCGAGTTTCACCGCAGACACCACCGCCGGCCCAACACCGCTTTCGGTGCAGTTCACCGACACCTCGGCCGGCAACCCGGACTGGTGGGCGTGGTACTTCGGTGACGAGGAGTTCACAGGGCCCTGGACCATGGTGACGTCACGTGCCGAATGGGCTTGGGATGAATGGAGGGGGGAATATGGGGGAAGATACGGTCACGCCAGTGTTGTGCTGCCGGATGGCAGTATCATTCTCATGGGGGGGCGGTTCCATAGTAGGCACACTTATGCACATAGATGCGACGTCTGGCGGTCGACAAACGAGGGGGCAACATGGACTCAGATGACTGCCGGCGCAGGGTGGTCAGGACGAGAGGGGCATACCAGCGTGGCGTTACCCGACGGTAGCATCGTTCTCATGGGAGGTGATGGTAAGAACGACACCTGGCGGTCGACGGACAAAGGGGTAACCTGGATGCAGATGACCGCAAACGCCGAGTGGTCGGGACGCTCCGGTCACACCAGTGTGGCGTTACCCGATGGTAGCATCGTTCTCATGGGGGGCGGTGGTAAGAACGACGTCTGGCGGTCGACAGACAAAGGGGCAACCTGGATGCAGATGACCGCAAACGCCGAGTGGACGATACGTTCCGGTCACACCAGCGTTGTGCTGCTCGACGGCAGCATCGTCCTCATGGGGGGCGGTGGTAAGAACGACGTCTGGCAGTCGATGGATAAAGGAGTAACATGGAATCAGGTAACAGCCAGCGCCGAGTGGGCGATACGTTCCAGTCACACCAGCGTTGTGTTGCCGGATGGCAGTATCGTTCTCATGGGAGGCCGCGACGAGAGTGATGTCTGGCGGTCGACAGATGAGGGGGCAACATGGACCCAGATCACCGCGAGTGGGGCGCCAGTGAGGAGATACGATTATAGTAGTGTTGTGCTGCCCAACGGCAACATCGTTCTCATGGGGGGGCGTGTCCCCACAGGGAGCATAACATTTGACCCCAGTAGCGATGTCTGGAGATTGGAGACTGCCGGATCCACGGAGCAGCACCCGGTTCACACCTACACGACACCGGATACCTACACGGCATCACTCACTGTTGCGAACATGGGCGGCAGCGATATTGCGACAAAAAACGTCACCGTGACCAAATTCTCCGAACTTGCACCAGTCGCCGTCTTCACCGCAAACACCACCGCCGGGCCGGCGCCGCTCATCGTCCAGTTCACCGACCTCTCCCCCGGCAGCCCGACCGCCAGGTTCTGGGATTTCGGGGACAACACAACCTCGACCGAGCAGGATCTTACCCACACCTACACCACCCCGGGCACCTACACCGTCAACCTGACCGTGACAAACACCGCCGGGAGCAGCAGTGCGACGGCGACCATCACCGTGACCGATGCGGCAGCCTGTGACCTCACCATCGGCGGCGTGCCAAACCCCATCGGCGGTGTGGTCTTTGCCCGGGAGCCAAACACCATCCGGGTCACGAACATCAGGAACAACGGTCCGGGGGCTTCCCCTGCAACGGTTCTGGAGGTCCGCTCAGACGACGGATGGGCGGGCAGGGTGGACATCCCGCCGATCGAGGCCGGCGAAAAGATCGTAATCATCTCGATCGAGGATCCGACCATCCGCAACCTCGCGGGCGGGACGGTGACCTACACCGCCGAGATCGATCCTGATAACACCGCTATAGAGACCGATGAGACCAACAACATCAAACCCAGTCCGCCAAAGGCGGTGAAGTACAACGGCTACAAGGGCAAACGCTACTGGGAGGGCGGCAGCGACATCACCACCGTCCGGACCTACGACCTGCGCGGCGGCATCATGCACTCCTTCGGCGACAGCAGGTACGTCCCCGGAAGCTCCGGCAGCGGGGAGCCCTGGACGAGTTACACGGTGACCTGGACGGCGGATGACCTGCCGCTGCCGGAGGGTGCAAGCGTTCGCGACGCCTGGCTCTACGTGCCCTACTCCTGGGATGACGACAATACGGTGCCCGATGGGGTCTCGATCGACTTCAACGGTGTCCGGGTACCGTATGAGAACTGGTACACCGACGTCTCGAACTTCGGGCCGTATGTCGACCACCACTACGGCCTGCTCACCTATACCGTGACGTCGCTCTTCCAGAAGGATACCAACAACACAGCGCACTTTGAGCGGGACCGGCCGGGCAAGATCTCGCCGGCCGGGTTCACCCTCGCCGTGGTTTACGAGGATGCCTCCGCCACCCGGAAACAGATCTTCATCAACGAGGAGTTTGACCTCCTCGGAGCCGATCCATCCGGCTACGGCACGAACGAGACCGAGGCGACGGCATACGTGCCGTTCTCCGGGATGACGATCGATGCCGGGAACGTCGCCCGGGCAGACCTCACGACGTTTGTCCCCTGGGGGGACTGTGGTGACGGCACGAGGCCCGGGGAGGGGAACCTCCTCTTCAACGATGAGCTGATCCAGGAGTGGGTCTGGGACTACGGCGAGGGCGACTCCACACAGGTGGCCGTGGATGAGCGGGATGTCAGGGACCGCCTCCGTCCGACGGGAAATATCGCGGGGATCCAGTGCACCGAGGCCAATTCACCGATGATGGTGGCGGCACAGGTCTTCCTGGTGGTCGAGTACGGTGAATCGGTAGCGGACTTCACCGCGAACACCACCTCCGGGCCGGCACCGCTCACCGTCCAGTTCACCGGCACCTCCACGGGTAACCCGGCCGCATGGTCATGGGACTTCGGGGATGGGAACACGTCGGCCGTGCAAAACCCCACCCACACCTACACCGCCGCAGGGAACTACACCGTCAAGCTCACGGTAGAGGGGAGGGTCTGCACAAAATCCGGCTACATCAAGGTCACTCCAATCCTCTTCGGGGATGCCGACGGTGACGGGCGGGTCAACCAGGCCGACACCCTCCTCGTGCTCAAGCAGGTTGTGGGTACAGTAGAGCCCGGGACGATACCTGAACCCGGCACCGAAGAGTTCCGGAAGATTGACGTCAACCGGAATAGTGTGATCGACGTCGGTGACGCCCTCTTCATCGCCCAGTACAGCGTCGGTCTCCGGGATGTCTGGTTTGAAGTGCTCTGATGGCTTCATGGGACTGGATAGAATCTCACCTTTTTTCGGGTGGACCACTCGCCACGATCCGCAGGTCCCAGGCTGCATGCCTGAGGGGGGACTCTCCCGAGGTTGAAAAGCCGATGAGAAACCCTAACAAAAGAATTTGCCCAGGAGACGCGCCGGAGAGAGGAGCTTGCCTGGTATCCAGAGGGGTTCCCCGGCGCCTTTCTTCGAATGAAGGAGTATTATGCGCAAATATTTTCAATGATATAGATTTGTAGCTCCAGCGATAAAAGGGAAACATTTTCGGTTCATAGAGATCAGTACAGCGCATAATTGGATAACCGATCCGGCATCTTGAGTGACTGGCTTACCCAAAAGCGAGAAACGTTCACTGATCACCACAGCCATTCTGGCATTCTAGATATCCTAGCACTCCTCTTGTCTCCCGGGCAGGCAGTATCCCAGGATTTGGTCAGTGTCCACTATGCAGAGTGATGATAATGAAACGGATATTCACGCTTGTAGTTGTTCTACTTATTGCACTGATGCCTCCGGCTATGGCGGCAGAACCGATCGCGACTGACACTACCGATACGCTACCTCCTATCCCGGAGGTCACACCTTTTGAGTTTCCAAAGGATCAGCCATCGAACATGATCCCTCTCTCCTGCGGCAATGAGGGTAGTACCAGTGGTTCGTCACTATCAGGCATCAGGGTCGGTTGTAACGGAAACGGGGAATATTTTTCGGAGTCAGATGGATCAGTAGCTATTGCGAGTATTCCGGGATCAGGGCCTGTAAGCACCCCGGAGAGCGATCATGAACCTGGCCCCCAGAATCAGAGCACCACCGACGCCCCTGAGATGCCTGTTTACTTAGAACAGACCACATTGCATGGAGATACGTTCACTGATAGTACGGCAACAGGTGCCACCCTGTACACCTCTACCCAGCCCAGCAACATACGGAACATCAATGTTGAGTCTGAGCATCCTTATGCTAATAATTTTGAGTACACCTGGGAGATCTCCCAGCCCGATGCTGACCAGATATGCCTCCATTTCGACAAACTTGAACTGGCAAATTACGATTATCTCGAGATTCACAATGATCTGGGTAAGTATCTGGGGTCTTATGGAAAAACACATAATGGCGAAAATTTCTGGACTGAATGGTATGCCACTGACACACTCAGATTGAAGTTGGTGACAGATGATTCCCGGACAGCATATGGCTTCCTTGTCGATCAGATTTATTACAGGAACGAGAAAGTTCCACCTACTGAACATCTCGCAGAATCACATCACCCATATGCAAATTGCTATGAGTACACCTGGGAGATCTCCCAACCCGGTGCTGACCAGATATGCCTCCATTTTGACAAACTTGAACTGGCAAATTACGATTATCTCGAGATTCACAATGATCTAGGTAAATATCTGGGGTCTTATGGAAAAACACATAATGGTAAAGATTTCTGGACTGAGTGGTATGCCACTGACACGCTCAGACTGAAGTTAGTGACAGATGATTCCCGGACAGCATATGGCTTCCTTGTCGATCAGATTTATCACAGGAACGAGAAAGTTCCACCTACTGAGTATTTCGCAGAATCACATCATCCATATGCAAATTGCTATGAGTACACCTGGGAGATCTCCCAACCCGGTGCTGACCAGATATGCCTCCATTTCGACAAACTTGAACTGGCAAATTACGATTATCTCGAGATTCACAATGATCTAGGTAAATATTTGGGGTCTTATGGGAGAACACATAATGGCAAAGATTTCTGGACTGAGTGGTATGCCACTGACACGCTCAGACTGAAGTTAGTGACAGATGATTCTCGGACAGCATATGGCTTCCTTGTCGATCAGATTTATCACAGGAACGAGAAAGTTCCACCTACTGAACATCTCGCAGAATCACATCACCCATATGCAAATTGCTATGAGTACACCTGGGAGATCTCCCAACCAGGTGCTGACCAGATATGCCT
>JGI24503J29689_10025568_pt1 | contig 10170 bp, 7 predicted proteins | sample BioPla3RNA2_FD_29689 | JGI IMG/M metagenome (IMG submission 29689)
ACTAAATCAGATTAAAAGCCTTCAGGAGAATAACTTGCTGTTACAAAAATATATTGAAACTCGGCTGGATATGATTGAGACTAGTTTGAAGGAATATCTCGGATCTCAATCCGGACTATCTAAACAGTTAAAACAAGCTATGCATTATGCTGTTTTTTCTGGAGGAAAACGCTGGCGTCCGCTTCTTTTGCTTTCTATATATGAAATGTTGATGGGAATGCGAAAAAATACGGGCTTACCTCAAGCTGTAAAAGCAGCAACCGCAGTGGAATTAGTACATAATGCTTCTCTAGTTCACGATGATTTGCCTATGATTATGAATAGAGCCGAGAGACGTTCCCAACCTGCAGTGCATATTAAATATGGAAATGCTACTGCCATTCTTGCTGGTGATGCTCTATACACTCTTGCTTTTGAGGTTTTAGGACAGATTTCTCCTTCATCTAAAGCCTTAGCCTGTATCCGAATTTTGTCTAATAGTACTCGTTCTTATGGATTAATTGGAGGTCAGGCGGTAGCCCTGGAAAGCAAGCATAAGGTTATGAAAATGAATACATTGCATTATATAGATTTGAAAAAGGTCTGTTCTCTTTTAGAAGCTTCTGCTGATATAGCTTGCACTCTTGCCAGTGCAGATGACAGCGTTCATATAATTATGAAATCCTACGCTTCCAATCTTGGTTTGGCTTATCAGATGATTGATGATATCAGTGCTGATTATATTCGGGGAGGAGAAACTTTGGACTTGGATGAAGAATTTATAATTCCTACATCACGCAATAGTTATACTGGCTTACTGGGTTTTGATAAAGCTCGTACAGAAGTGGAAAAACTCCTTGCTGAAGCAGAAGATTTAATTAAACCATTTCCACATAACGAAGCTCTTAGGGAATTTGTGCAAATGATTCAGGAACGGATACCCTGAGCTATGATAGATACACATTGTCATCTATTACCTCAGATTGATGATGGGTCTACTTCCTTTGAAACATCCTTAGAGATTCTTCGTCTGATGGCAGAAGATGGTATAAATCAGGCTTTTCTTACTTCTCACTATCTGCCTTCTCTTTATCAATATGACCGTGCTTTATATGATGAAAAATTTGAAGAACTACAATCCAAAGTCCAGAAAGAAGGAATAAATATTACGCTTCACCCTGGTTTTGAAGTTTTTCTCAACCCCAACACTTTAAATGATATTGAGAGATTTAATCTAACTCTTGGAACCTCTCATTATGTTCTAATAGAATCCGATTTAAATGGTCTTCCTAAGGACTTTTATGAAAATGTCTATCCTCTTCTGAGAAATGGTTATCGTCCCATTCTGGCACATGCTGAAAGGTATGTAAGCATTATGAATAAACCTCACAATGCTAAATTGCTGATGGAAAAGGATATCTATCTCCAGATTAATGCCGGAAGCATACTGGGACAATATGGAGAAAAGGTCCGTCAAACTGCCTGGGTCCTTTTAAATAAAGGCTGGGCACATCTTCTGAGTTCTGATAATCATGCCCAAAAGCCCATTAATTTGCTTACTCAAGCGATTAATCTTATTAAAGAAAGGATTGATGAACACACTGTGCAATTACTAACTCAGGATTTTCCGCAAATGATTATTGACGATGAGCAAATCCCTCTATTCTATGTATATGTTCAAAAACCACATCATCATCACCATCAAAAAACTTTCTGGGAAAGGATATTCGGTTAAATGCAAAGATTACTGATAACGGGTATAACAGGTCTAATAGGAAAGTCCGTTTTAACTGCTATTTTACAAGAACAACTAGATTACGAAATTACCGCTCTAATTAGACCAAACACAGCTTTAGAACGTTTCTCAGCTTTTAGAACTTCTGTAGAACTGGCACAGATAGATTTAGCTGATACGGAGAAACTCTATAATTATCTTCAAAATAACAATTTTGATGTAGTGATGCATATAGGTGCTTTAAGAGGTGGTCGTAAGTTTCCACCTGAAACTTATATTAAGGCAAACTATAATAGCACTCAACAATTGGTGGAACATTGCAAAATAAACGGCTCTCGTTTTATCTATTGCTCTTCCGTTGGTGTGTTTGGAGTGATACCCAAAGAATTGCCTGCCACGAATGAAACAGAACGCAATCCAGATAGCCTTTATCATTGGACAAAGATAGAAAGTGAAAAGATTATCAATCAAGCCGTATTGAAAGGTCTAAATGCTGCAATTCTTCGTCCCTCTATAACCTATGGTCCTAAAGATTATGGTTTCCCCCATCAAATGGTAAAGCTGGTACAGAAAAAGCTTTTCCCTATAATTAATAAACGCATCTGGATTCATCTATGTAATGTGAACACTATCACTCGTGCTTTCCTCTGGCTTTTGAAAAATGATTATAATCCAGGGTTAAGTCTTAATGTAGCAGATCGTGAACCCGTCCAGTTACAGGATCTGGTTAATTTCATCTCTCGTGAAATTCACGGTAAGAACTATAATACTATCTTAAAATTAGATCGGAATCTTTTTGCTTTAGGTGAATCTATTGCCCGTAAATTGAAAAATGAACTCTGGACAAGTCGCTTTCAACTTATTTCGCATTCCTGGTTCTATTATGTAGATAACACCTACGAACTGATGAATCTTCCGCCTACTTTCACTATTCCTGATATTCGCATAATCATTGAGGATATTATAAAGAAATAATGGCTATTCCTATTATTAACGACTGGGAAAAGTTTTTCTCCAATCCTTATGAAGGTTTGGGCTCTTCCTATGAACGGATTTTTCTCAATGACCTTTTATTTCAAACGGTTAATAATTATAATGTTCATAAGGTCCTTGAAAGTCCTACTTTTGGTTTTACGGGTATCAGTGGAATCAATCTATTAAATCTAGCTGATTTAGGATTGGATATCACTCTGGAAGATAATGAGTTGCATAGATTGAAGTTAATAGAAAAGCTCTGGAATAAACTTGGATATAAGGTTAATCTTGTCTATAATCCAGAGTTCATTAAATTAGATTATCCAGATAAAGCTTTTGATATGAGTTTTTCCTTTTCTGCTCTCTGGTTTGTATCAGATCTGGCTAATTTCCTTAAAGAATTATCCAGAGTTACTGCTCAAGTTATCTTTATCAGTGTTCCCAATCGGGATGGCATCGGTTTTAAACTGCAAATGAAGGATTATTCACCTGAGAAATATCCTCAAATAAAACTCAGTTATATTGACCCCTCTTCTATTATATATATTCTCAAAAAAATTAATTGGAATTTAGTTGATTCTGGATATTTTGATTGTCCACCCTGGCCTGATATTGGTATGACTAAAGAAGAGCTGTTAAAAAAATGGTTTCCTCAACTTCCGATTACCAAAATATTCAAAGAAAAACCGGATGAGGAACCTAGCTCTATTTTAGATTATTATTCTGGAAAGGACTCTGATTTTGCTCAAAGGATGCATCGCTATCAATGGTTAGAAAAAACTGCTCCAATTTCTTTCAAAAAAATCTGGGCACATCATTATTATATGATATTTGCTCCCTAAATTCCTCCTTAAATTAAAAATTGTTTTTGATGTTCAAAAAATATCGCTGGCAATAAACTATGTCTCGCAAAAGATTACTTTTCTTGATAATTGGCTTAATAATCGGTATTATACTCATCCTACTCTGGTTGCATTATATAGACCTCAATGAGCTTGTAGTGCGGATGCGGAAAGTAAACACGGAGTTAGTTTTCTGGGCTACTATTTCCTATCTAACTGCTTATTTCATTCGTAGCTGGAGATGGAATATCCTTTTAAAGAAACAAATTTCTATCCCTATCTGGAGAACCTATCTTTATAGTATGGGTGGAAATTGGGTTAATTATCTTATTCCTATTCGGGCAGGAGAATTAGTCAAAGCCTGGTTTGTAAAACATAATCACGGTTCATCAATTACCAGCGTGCTTCCATCTATCTTTATTGATAAGACCTTTGACACTTTGGGCATTTTCTTTGTGCTCTTGATGATACCTTTACTTAAAGTGAACCTTTCAAAGGGAATGCTGGTTTTGCTTATTCTTTTGAGCATTGTATTTGCATTATCTCTCGCTGTTCTTTTACTTGCCGTCTGGCAAAAAGATAAAGTTGTGAGATTCCTGCAAACTCTATTTTCCTGGTTGCCAATGAAACTGAAAACTAAAGTTAATAATTATATCAGCATCTTTGTCCAGGGTTTAAACATTTTTGAGCACCACTGGAAAAGGTTATTCAATTCTTTTCTGCTTACTGCTTTGGGCATATTTCTGGATGGATTATATTTCTATCTTTTATTCCTTGCTTTTGGAATAGATTATCCTTTCTTGAAAGTTCTTTTTGGCTACACTCTAATCAATCTTTCCTATGCCATACCTCAGCCTCCAGCGCAATTAGGTAGTAACGAATGGCTGATGATTATTATCTTTTCTGTAGGTTTTGCATTGACAAGAGAGGACGCATCTGCAATTATGGCTTTCGCACATATGTTAACCGCCATCCTGATTGGAGTTATTGGACTGGTCTCTATTGCTCTAAGTGGTCGTCAGGTTCTGAAAGCGGTATTAGGTGGAGAAAAGATTTATGAACAGTGAAGAAATGATTCAGAAAATTCAGGAACTAAAACAGGTTAAACAAGATTTATTAGCTCAAATTCGCAAAACCATCGTCGGTCAAGACGAAGTAATAGAAAAGGTTCTCATCGGACTCTTTGCTAATGGACATATGTTGATTGAAGGAGTGCCTGGACTGGCAAAAACTCTTCTCATTTCAACTATAGCTAAAGCTTTAAATCTATCCTTCGGTCGTATTCAATTTACTCCTGACCTTATGCCTTCTGATATAACTGGTTCGGATATCTTAGTCACATCCAGAGACAGTGACCGCCGTGAATTTCAATACATAAAAGGTCCTATCTTTGCTAATCTTATTTTAGCAGACGAGATTAATAGAACTCCTCCCAAAACTCAAGCTGCCTTGCTTCAAGCTATGCAGGAATATCAGGTTAGTAGCGGAAATCAGACTAGGTCTCTGGATTTGCCTTTTATCGTGATGGCAACCCAAAATCCTATTGAACAGGAAGGCACCTATCCTTTACCGGAAGCTCAATTAGACCGATTTATGCTTTATATCAATATTGATTATCCTTCCTATGAAGAAGAATTGACCATTGTGCAAAGTACTACAGGTGCTGCTGGAGAAGAGCCTATTCCTATGCTTTCTGCAGATAAAATCCTGCAATATCAAGCTGCCATTAGAACTATGCCAGTTAGTCAACATATCCTGGAATATGCAGTAAAACTTGCTCGTAGTACGCGTCCCGGAACACCAGAAAGTAAACCTGAGATTACCAAATGGATAAATTGGGGAGCAGGACCTCGTGCCAGTCAATATCTTGTTTTAGCTGCTAAAGCTCGTGCTGCGCTGGATGGGAGATTGACTCCTTCCGAAGAAGATATTCGTGCTGTTTCTTTACCGGTACTCACTCATCGGGTTCTGGTCTCATTTGCTGCTGAAGCAGAAGGCATTAAACCCGCTGATATTATCCAGCAACTGCTTTCTTAGTGCAGGATTATCACTTTCTCATAAGTATAAAGAAAAAGCGATAATTATCGCTACAGGTTTTTCAACCTAAAAGGAGTGAATAATGAAAAAAACTTTACTTTTACTGCTGATGGCAACAATAATGGTTTTTAGCTATGCTATTGATGACCGTATACCACGCCCTATAGCTCACTTGAAGAATATTCAGCCCTATAATGTTGATTATCAGCAGGACCTGGTTCTCCTCCGTAATCAAAATTTCATCTGGATTTATTCTATCTTCAATCCCTGGTCACCTCGTCTGGAAGCTGTTTTCACTTCTTCCGCTTTAATTGAAGACCTAAACTTACTGGGAGATAATCAGCTCTATGTATGCAGTGAAGAACCTTCCAATACCATTTCTTCTGTGGACACTCTTTCCTATCCAGGAAAAATATTCTTTACTAATCCTGTTATCGGTAATAAAATCGCTAGAGAAGGTTCTTTGCTCTATGTGGCAGACCGTTTGCGCGGTATTGATATCATAGATATCGGAAAAGGTGGAATGCGAGAACTAAAATCTACCTTTTCGGAAAAATGGGGCATCCGTGATCTTTTGGCTGAATATCCTTATATCTATGCCCTAAACGACTTCGGACTTGTCACTATTGACATCTCGGATCTCCAGTTTCCTATCAGTTTAGGAGTCAATTATGAAATTGCCGATGCTACTGTGCTGGCTAAAAATGGCAATATTATCTGGATTGGTGCCGGGAAAAAACTCCTCGCTATTAATGCTGCTGATATGAAACATCCCCGACTGATTAACCTTATGAATCTCTCCAATGAAATTCAGGACCTTGAAATCTATAACGACCGACTCTTTGTAGCACTGGGACAAGGTGGCGTGAAAATCTATGGCATTAAAAATCCCTTGAAAATAGAAGACCTCAATACCCTCTATCCTGCTATGGCAGTTTATGATATTGCCCTCGGAAACGATTTAATCTTCCTCGCTTTAGGCAAAGATGGCTGGATGATTTATGAATATAGATAATCATCTTTTGAACTTTTTCCCTTGCTTTGATTCTTTCCTGTCTCTCTATTATTAATTTAAATTTTGAACCATAAGAAGGACTAAATCTATAAAGGAAATAAGGTGAAAAATCTCTAAGGTGAATTTAATTACAAATTTATGTATGAAATTAAAGAAAAAACTTGACAGATAAGTTAAACGAAATAAGTTATAATTATAATGAAAAAATATAAAGTGAGGTAAGAAAGATGAAAAAAATTATCCTTATCATTTCAATTTCTTTAGTAGCAGGCTTGCTTTTAGCCCAAACATCATTTACTGCTACTTATACTTTTGGAACAAGTGGAAATGTTCCAAGTTTCGCTTATAATGGAACAATTTATGATGGAATTCAAATGGGAAATATGGTAAAAGTTGGAATAACTAGTACCTCTAAAACTGACTGTTTTAGAGGAAGTAATTGGCCAACTGGAGCAACTAATGGTAGTGATGTATTTACAGGTTCTGTAGATACAGGAAAATACATCGGTTTCACTATGGAAGCTGCACAAGGTTACAAATTTACTGTTTCTACTATCCAATTCGGTATTGGAAGAAGTGGTACCGGAACAAGACAATGCCAATGGCGAGGTAGTAATGATAGTTATGGTTCTATACTAAATAACTATACAACATTGAATACTTCTTTAACTAATTCAGATGGTGTATTAACAAATCCAGATACAGATTCCAATTGGACTGGGAATGTTTTAACTCTTAATTCAAATTATGCTAATATAACATCAGATTGCGGTTTTAGGCTATATATGTATAATGCTGAAGGAACAGGAGGAACTGCAGGTTTACAAGGACCTATAACAATTACTGGAACTTTTGAACCTTTGGGATTAACTCCTAGCATTTCTGTAGATCCATCATCACTTACTGACTTCAGTTATGTAGCTGGCTCTGGACCTTCCAGTGAAAAAAGTTTTTCTTTAACTGGTTCTAATCTAACTGCTAATTTAACTGTGAGTATTTCTGCAGACGCACATTTTGAAATATCCTCTACTCCTAGTGAAAATTTTGGCAATTCTTTATCTTATACTCCTACGGATGGAAGTGTTTCGGCTACCGTATATGTGAGAATGAAAGCAGGACTTTCACCTGGAACTTATAGCGATGAAACAATAACCTGTGCATCTGAAGGTGCAACTTCTCGTACCGTAAGCTGTAGTGGCATTGTTTATAAAGGGGAACCTGCTAATCATGTAACTAATTTTACCTCTAGTACAGTAGGTGTTTCTTACATTACTTTAACCTGGACTGATGTTTCAAAGTATACACCTGATGGATATTTAATTAAAGGAAGTAATGTCAGTTTTAGTGATATAACTGCACCTGTTGATGGCACTCCAGAAAGCAATGGAACATTAAAGAAAAATGTTACTCCAGGAACTCAAACCTGTATCTTTACTGGTCTTACAGACAATACCACCTACTACTTCAAAATCTATCCCTATACTAATAGTGGTTCTGCTATAAATTATAAGACAGACGGAGAAGTTCCTCAAACTAGTGCTACTACCCCTGAACAATTAATTTTTGCTACTGACCTCTTCTTTTCTGAATACATTGAAGGGACATCTTTTAATAAAGCAATTGAGATATTTAATGGAACTGGAGCTACAGTAGATCTCAGTCAATACAAACTCTGCTTATATACTAATGGTTCATCAACAGTTAGTTATTCAATGAGCTTAAGTGGAACTCTGGAACATAATGATGTCTATGTACTTGCTCATCCAAGTGCTGATCCTGCAATATTAGCAGTAGCAGATGCCATAAGTAACGCTGTAATTAATTTCAATGGAGATGATGCTGTGGCTTTGATTACAGGAGAAACCTCTAATCCTACTTATATTGATATATTTGGAAGAATAGGAGAAGATCCAGGAACTTATTGGGAAACAGATCCTCTAAAAACCCAAGATATGACCTTAGTCCGCAAACCTAATATAACTCATGGAGTAACGGTCAATCCAGAGAGTGGTTTTCCCACTCTTGCGACCGAATGGGATTCCTATCCAGTTGATACCTTTACTTATCTTGACTATCACATTTTTTCACCTGATCAGCAAACTGCAGCTGCACCGACCTTTGATCCACCAGCCGGGATTTATAGTTCTCCTATCAATGTGACTATAAGTTCTACCACTTCTGGTGTAACCATTCGCTATACTACAGATGGTAGCACTCCTTCAGAAACAGTAGGAACTATTTATACCACTCCTGTTTATCTAAATGAAACGACCACTCTTAAAGCCGTAGCATATAGTGAGGATTATGCTTTGAGTCCTGTTTCTCAGGCTATATATTTATTCCCGGTAAATGTATCAACTATTGCAGATTTAAGAGCAGGTACACCTGGAACTTACTATAAATATACGGGAACAGGAGTTCTTACCTTCCAGCAAGCTTTCCGTCATCAAAAATTCATTCAGGATAACACCGGAGCAATTTTAATAGATGATAATAGTGGAACAATTACTACAACTTATAATCTCTATGATGGAATAAGCAATATTATCGGAACTGTAGCCGAATATGGTGGTATGATGCAATTGACTCCTATTGCTGATCCTGGAACAGCAGTTTCTTCAGGAAATGTCATTATTCCTCAAGAGATAAGTCTAAATGAACTGGCAACTAACTTTGAACAATATGAATCTGAACTGGTAAGAGTTATGAATGTCTCTTTTGATACAGCTGATAATACCTTAACCTTTACCAATGGTACTTTATATCCTATGAATAGTGGTTTAATGAATTTCCGCACTACTTTCTATGATGTAGATTATATTGGAATGGTTGTTCCTACAGGTTTATGGAATATTATTGGTATTCCGAATTCACGAGTAGCTGAAGGGAATTTATTTACGGCAAGGTTCTGGGCTGATTTTTCCAGTGCTGAGCAGCCACCTCTTCCTGTAGTATTGACCTCTTTTACAGCTACCATCTCAAATCAGAATTATATTAATTTAACCTGGACAACACAGAGTGAAGCAGGAATGTTAGGTTATTATGTTATGCGTAGCACTCAAAATGACTTATCTACAGCTAGAGTAATAAGTCCGTTAATTCCTGCTACTAACACTTCTCAACCTAAAGCTTATCTTTATACTGATACAGAGGTGACAGAAAGCGGAACTTATTATTATTGGTTGCAATGCAATAACTACGATGGAATAATTAATACCTATGGCTCTGTATCTATTGAATACAATCCTGTTGGAGGTAATACTGCTCCTTCTATTCCATTGGTTACAGAATTACTACCGGTATATCCTAATCCTTTCAATCCACAACTGTTTATACCTTTCAATCTGGCTAATAAATTAGAGGTTAAGATTATTATTTATAACACACGGGGTCAGATTGTTAAAGAGATTCCGGTAGGAGAACAAAATCCCGGTAGCTATCGGATAGAATGGGATGGCAAAGATTCTAAAGGGCAAGCTTTACCAACAGGAATCTATTGCATTCGTATGATAGCAGGTAAAGATTACTATCAGACCAAGGTTGTTTTAATGAAATAATCTCCTATAAAGATAAAAGGAAAAGCCCAG
>JGI24503J29689_10049165_pt1 | contig 10158 bp, 8 predicted proteins | sample BioPla3RNA2_FD_29689 | JGI IMG/M metagenome (IMG submission 29689)
CAGATGACGAAGAAGACTGCTTCTTACAAGGTTCCATTACTGCCTCTCCGTGGTACGCTGGTCTTTCCTCACATGGTTACTCCCTTTGAAGTGGGAAGGGAGCGTTCCATCCAAGCGGTGGAACAGGCCTTGCTAGGTGATCGGCGTATTGTTTTAGCTGCCCAGCATCAGGCGGCGGTGGAAGAACCTACGCCCGATGATATTTATACCATTGGCACACTGTGTGAAATCAAGCAGATTCTGAAAATGCCCGAGGGCCAGCTCCGCATCTTGGTGGAAGGCCTTGAACGGGTGGTAGTGCACGGTTTAGCGGACAAAGAAGGATACTACGAAGCTACCATTACCGTACCAGAAGTGGACGAGATGGATGAACGCCCCGAAAGCGAAGGGGCTGCCCTAGTGCGAACTGTGCACGACCGTTTTCAGGAATACGTCCGGGTAAGCAAGAAGATCCCCGCGGAAGTGATGAATGCAATCAAATCCATTGCTGACCCGGGGCGACTGGCAGATACAGTGATTGGGCAGCTTAACGTGGAACTAGCAGAGAAACAGCAAGTACTAGAAATCTTTTCACCCTTTGCCCGCTTAGAGCGGGTGCTGGAGGTGCTTTACCGGGAACTGGAGATTGTCTCCCTGGAGAAGACCATTCAGCAAAGGGTTAGAAAACAGATGGACAAGGCCCAGCGTGAATACTACCTGCGGGAACAGATCAGGGCCATCCAACAGGAACTAGGGGAAGGGGATGACCGAGCCTCTGAGGCCGATGAGCTTCGGCAGAAGCTAGTAAAGGCGAAACTGCCAAAAGAGGCACGCGCCAAGGTACTCCACGAGATTCGCAGGCTGGAGAAGATGCCTCCCATGGCTGCGGAGTCGGGGGTTATCCGGACCTATGTGGATTGGATGCTGAGCTTGCCTTGGTCGAAGCGGACCACGGACCGCTTGGACCTGGAGGAAGCAGAACGCATCTTGGAGCGGGATCACTACGGCCTGGCAAAGGTGAAAGAGCGCATCCTGGAGTTCCTGGCCGTGCGCAAGCTGGCAGGGAACCTCAAGGCCCCGATCTTGTGCTTGGTAGGGCCGCCAGGGGTGGGCAAAACCTCTCTGGCCTCATCGGTGGCAGAAGCCCTGGGCCGGGAGTTTGTCCGCCTAAGCTTGGGGGGCGTGCGGGATGAAGCAGAAATCCGCGGCCACCGCCGTACTTACATCGGCTCCATGCCAGGGAAAATCATCCAGGCAATGAAGAATGGAGGCACCAAGAACCCCGTTATTCTCTTGGATGAAGTGGATAAACTCGGTGCTGATTTCCGGGGTGACCCTGCCTCCGCACTCTTGGAAGTGCTCGACCCAGAACAGAACAACAAGTTTGGCGATCACTACATTGAGGTGCCCTTTGACCTATCTGAGGTCTTGTTCATTACAACTGCAAATGTACTCTACACCATCCCAGGGCCTCTCAGGGACCGGATGGAAGTAATTGAGATTCCTGGCTACACTGATGATGAAAAACTCCAGATTGCCAAGGGCTATCTCTGGCCAAAACAACTGAAGAACCACGGGCTCAGCGCAGAACAGGTGCGCATTTCCGATAACGCCATCCTGAAGGTGATCTCGGAATACACTCGGGAGGCAGGGGTGCGCAATCTCGAGCGCATGCTAGGCACTATTTGCCGGAAAGTCGCGGCTGAAGTGGTGCGGGGGAATGCCAAAGGCGTCCGGGTTACCCAGAATAACGTGAGCAAGTTCTTGGGCACCCCACGCTACCGTCACACCCTGGCAGAGTTGGAAGACCGGGTAGGGGTGGCCAACGGGTTGGCTTACACCCAATTTGGCGGCGAGATTATGCCAATCGAAGTAACCGTCGTGCCTGGGAAGGGCAAGATCACCCTCACAGGCAAGCTTGGGGAAGTGATGCGGGAATCGGCTCAGGCTGCCCTCAGCTACCTGCGCTCCCGTGCCCTGGATTGGGGCATTGACCCGCAGTTTCATGAGAAGTACGACATCCATATGCACATTCCTGAAGGCGCTGTTCCCAAAGATGGTCCTAGTGCCGGGATCACTATCGCAGTAGCCTTGGCCAGCGCACTGACGGAGCGCCCTGTGCGGCACGACCTCTCAATGACAGGAGAAATCACCCTCCGGGGGAGGGTACTACCCATCGGCGGGGTGAAGGAGAAGCTGCTTGCCGCCCATCGAGCTGGGATTTATACAGTCCTCCTGCCGGAGGAAAATGCCCGGGATCTGCAGGATGTGCCCGAGAACATTCTCCGCAAGCTGAATGTGGAGTTTGTGGAGCACATGGATGAAGTGATGGCTAAGGCACTCCTTCCTAAGGAAGAGGAAGGGGATGGGGAAGTGCCCGATTTAGCCTTTATCCCGGGCTCGGAGGCACCTTCCGAGACATGGGTTGGTGATCAGCAGTGAAGCTGAACCTGCACAACAGTGAGTTTATGCTCAGCGCTGTCCACGAGAGTCATTATCCTGCCCACGAGTTGCCAGAGGTGGCACTCGTGGGCCGCTCCAACGTAGGGAAGTCCTCTTTAATTAACACATTGGTGCGGCGCAGGAAGTTCGCCCGCACCTCCAGCAGGCCCGGCATGACCCAAACTCTGAATTTTTACCGGGTGGACCGCCTCGTCCTAGTGGATCTACCGGGCTATGGGTTTGCCCAGGTACCCCGGAAGATCCGGGAAAACTGGGGCCCAATGATAGAGAGTTACCTAACCAAGAGGCCAAACCTGAAAGGCATCATTCAGCTGGTGGATATTCGCCATAAGCCTACCGAAGATGATTGCCTGATGTGCGACTGGCTTAAGGCTCTGGACAAGCCTTTCCTCGTAGTTGCAACGAAAGCGGACAAGGTGAGCAGGGGCCAGTGGGCCCGCCATCTGAAGGTGATCCGGGAAACCTTGGGGGTGGAGGCTCTTCCTTTTTCCGCGGAAACCGGGCATGGGGCAGAGGCCATCTGGCAGGAAATAGCAAATTTCGTTAGTGGAAGCAGGAGAAGTAGCGGAATTGGCGAATAACTCTCTAAATTACTGGTAAAGCCAAGAGGGAATCTAATGGTTAACGGGGGGCTCGAGGGTGTTGTACAATTCTGCCATTGCTTTGTCTGTGGCTTGCGCAGGCGCGGCTGCAGTCCGCTATCTTCCAACTATACCTTGGGACAGCTGGCCGCAGTTGGCGCTCTTTAGCGCGCTCACCATCTATTTGCATGCTCGCACAGTCAAAGTAGAGAGCCGGATGAACTATTCTTTGGGCACCGCGGTGTTTTTCCCTGTGCTCTACATCTACGGAGTAGGTGCGGCCATGATCGTTACCACCTTGGCTGCGGTGGTCGATTCCGTTGCCCACAAGAAGACTGTAGACCGGATGCTGTTCAATGCGGCCCAGCTGTCTTTGAGTGCGGTGGTGTGCGGCACGGTCTACGGAAGGCTCGGGGGTACTTTTGGCTACGCGGTGTCCTTGGCTGACATCTGGCCCCTGCTCATCGCAGGCTTCGTCTACATTGTCATCAATGTGTCTCTGGTGGTGAGCCTCAGCGCAATGGCCCTGGGCAGGGCAGTCCGTTCTCGCCTCCGGGGTTTGCTGCGCACCATGGACAAGGACTTTAGTGCAGGCTTTTGGGGCGTGGTGTTCACCTTGTTTGTGGCTGAATACTCCACCTGGGGCATTATCCTGCTAGGCATGGTCTTTGCCCAGTTTTCGCGGTTTATCGAAATGGGCGTGAAGATGAGTGTTGAGCGGGGCATGCGCCAAGAGCTCGAGCGGGAACTGCTTATTGATTCCAAAACGGGAGTGTACAACTTCCGCTATCTGACGGAATGGCTGGCTGATCCGGCAGTGGATCCAACGGCAGTACTGTTTATTGACATCGATGATTTCAAAGCCTTTAACGACCGCCATGGACACGCAGCTGGGGATGAAGCTCTGATTACCCTCGCCAACCTCATTAAAAGCGTAATCCGGGCCGATGATGCTGTGATCCGGTACGGCGGTGAAGAGTTCGTTGTCCTTCTCCCGAATATGACCCGGGCCGGTGCAAAGCGGGTGGCGAGGCGCATTCAAACGTCCCTCAAGAATGTGCGCTTCCCCCGGCGGGATCAATCCCTCACTGTCTCCATAGGGATCGCCGCTTGCCCTGAGGATACCAAGGACAAGCATCACCTCTTAGGATTGGCAGATCAGGCCATGTACGAAGCGAAGCGGTCTGGAAAGGACTGCTGTCATTCCTGGGGTGAAAGTGCTGTCGTTCACTCTGTCTAATTGCCCCCTGCGGGCTTTTTTTTACTGCAGTACCTTGCCCGGTGGAAGGGAGCGATACTGGTGGGTCAGGCTCATCTTCACGAGATTCTGGAAAGCCTAATAGATCAACACCGCAGTGCGTATACAGAAGGAGAAGTGGCATCATATATTCCTGAGTTGAAGAAGGGCAACCCGGCCCTGGCGGGAATCGCGGTTTGGGGCCCTGATGGCCTGGTGGCTGCCGGAGACACGCAGGTCCCCTTTACCCTGCAAAGCATTTCGAAGATCATCACCTTGATGGTGGTGCTGGAACAACGGGGTGAAGCAGAGGTGTTCTCCCGGGTGGGCCCAGAGCCCACTGGAGACCCCTTTAACAGTATCTTGAAACTGGAGATCTCCGAGCGGCGCCCCTTAAATCCCATGATCAACGCAGGGGCAATTGCAGTGTGCAGCCTTTTAATAGGGAACACAGTGGAAGAGCGCTTCGCCCATGTCACCAGCCTCCTGGCTGAGATCTTAGGGCGGGAGGTTTTCATCGACGAGCAGGTGTATCAATCGGAGAAAGCCACAGGCCACCGCAACCGGGCTCTGGCATATTTTCTTAAGGACACAGGAGTGCTGGAGGGGGATGTAGAAGAGGTAGTTGACCTCTATTTTCGTCAATGTTCTATACTTGTCACCTGTGAGGAACTAGCCCGAATTGGCTTTTTCCTAGCCACCAAAGGAGTGGCTTTGACAGGCAAACGCCTGCTACCCCCGAGTATTGTCCGCTTGGTTACGACCTTTATGGTAACGTGTGGAATGTACAATGCTTCCGGTGAGTTCGCCATCAAAGCAGGCATTCCAGCCAAGAGCGGCGTGGCCGGCGGCATCTTAGCAGCAGTTCCCGGCCAGTTTGGCATTGGCACCTTTGGCCCGGCCCTGGACAGTAAGGGCAACAGTGTGGTGGGCTTCAGGATGCTGTGTGACCTATCCCGCCGGCTGGATCTGAGCATTTTCTAAAGGGAGAGAACGCCATGAATGGGGATCCCAGGGTTGTAGGTGTAAGACGATTCTTGGTGGGCCAAGCCGGACCCTTTCCCCGCGTCGTTTTCCGAGAGGAAGTCTTCGCCCAGATGGACCAGTTTGCCCAGGAGCATCCCTCAGGCGAAAGCGGCGGTTTTTTGGTGGGAAGAAAGCGCAACCTCAAGAGCCTTGAGGAGTATGAAATTGTAGTGGACCAGTTTGTCCCCTTGGCTCAGGCCCGGGGAGGCGCATCGCGGTTTGCCCTGACAAAAGACCACTACCAAGCGGTGCAGCGCTCCTTACAGAGCAGCGGCAGCAACCTGCGGATTGTGGGTTGGATGCACAGCCATCCGGGATTTGGCGTTTTCCTCTCTGCCTTTGATAAACAGCAGCACGAGCGGCTGTTTAACCGCCCGTGGCAGATCGCTTACGTTATCGATGCCCAGTTGGGGGAACGGGCGCTGTACCACTGCGTGGATCATGCCTGGCGTGAATTGCCTGGCTACTACATCTTGCGGAGTGAATACGGCCCATCGGGTGATCGGGGAAGAGGTGCTCGCTGGCCCCGAAGAGTGGCATCGCTGTTGCTGTTCATTCTCTTAGTATGCGCCGGGGTGCTGGGGTATCAGTGGGTTAGCAGCCGCTATATAGAGCCGTCCCCTTCTCAAGTGGCGCAGAATACGGAACCCGTTCCGGTACCTTCGCGCCAGGAGTCGGTGGTGACGGTCACTCCCGCTCCTCCATCCGTAACTCAATCTCAATCGGCGGAGCAGCGACCGGAGCCGCCTAAGCCCCGGGAGTACGTTGTAGCTAGAGGGGACAGCCTGTGGACCATTGCTGAGAAGGTCTACGGCGATGCTCGTTTGTATAGACTGATTGCAGAGGCGAATAATATCTCTAATCCTTCCAGGCTCCGTACCGGCCAAGTCTTGGTGATACCGGATAATCCTGAGGAGTAGAGATTAGGGGCGAAGACATGTACAGGCTGATTTTCGCGCTGTTGGTGGGGTTTATACTTTTGGGGGCGAATGAAGTGGTACTGTATGAGAATCCCCGGGATACAGCAAGCTGGGCGTATGAAGGCAACCGGCCACTTCAGTTTGCCGCAGCTGGGACGCAAGAGGAGTGGGAGCGGCAGCTGGCCCAGTTAGAACCTATGCCCCCCAACCTGCCTGAGGTAGATTGGGAGCAGGAGTTCCCCATCCTAGTTTATCTCGGGGAGCATCCCACCGGGGGCTATGCGGTGCAAATCGATGGAGTCCATGCGGTGGGGCGGGTTTTGGTGGTGCAAGTGAGCCGGAGAAGTCCTGCACCTGGTGCAATGGTCACTATGGCGTTCACCTACCCAAAGGACATGATTACACTACCCAAGGAACATTTGGAAGGCGTGGAAACAATCCGATTTGTCAACCGAGACAAAGAACTATTGGGTGAAATAGATATTTTCTGACAAAACAGCCAGGTTTAGAAGGATTTTCGCAAATAGCAGCGAATAACCTAATCACTTGATGTGCGTCCAGGGCAGTCCGTAAGGAGGCCACTGAATAATTGCTGTTAACCGTGAACCATAGGGTTCAGTCCTTTGAAGATGTGGTTCAACGCCTACAGGCGACATCTGCGCTCGCTCTGGTGAAAGTAACTTGCGGGCATGACCGTTCATTCATGGCTTGCTTTGCCGTTCAAGCCTACAGTGGGGACAGGTCCCTTCTCGAGGACTTGGCTGATTTTGCAAACTTGACAGTGGAAGAACTGGAAGAGCTTGCAGAGAACAGAGATGGCCCCATGGGTGAGGAAGTAGAAACACTGGCTTCCTGCTTTGAACGGAAGTGGCAGCGGAAGCTTCTGGCCTACCTAAAACCTCCTCGGCGGCAGGTCATATTCAAACTAATGGAAGAAGGGCGGATACTCGTGTTGAAAGAGTTCCCGTATGAGAACTCTTTCGCAGCAGACCTGGACTTTCTGTGGCGGTTGGGTTTGGTTGAGCGAACTGACCGCGGCGGCGAACTATATTGCTACGAACTGGCTGCAGAACAAGGGATCACACATAGACGCTGAGGGAACGTCCCAGGGGACGTTTCCCTTGTTTTAGGAGGAATGAGCAATGAGTAAGGTATTGGCAAGGCACGAGGTGCCTGCGGAACTTAAGTGGCGTTTGGAGGATATTTACGCTTCTGATGAACTGTTTGAACAGGACCTTGCGAAGGCCAAAGACAGCCTCGCCGGGGTCGGGGAACTTAGGGGAACCATTACTTCCAAGGAGAGGCTGTTGCATGCCCTAAGGCGCAGGGATGAACTGGCCATGCTGATAGATCGCATCTTCGCCTATGCGTATATGCGGCGCGATGAGGACAACAGCAACAGCAAATACCAAGCCTACGCTGACCAGGCCCTGAGCCTGATGGTCATGGCCAACAGTGCTTCCGCTTTCCTCGAACCGGAGATCTTAAGCCTGGACAGTGCCGTGGTGTGGGAATGGGTTGAGGCTGAGCCCGAGCTTGAAGCCTACCGCCATTTTCTCCACAACATCCTTCGCCGAAAAGCCCATACCCTCTCTGCGGAACAGGAAGAGCTCTTGGCAGGAGCAGGGGAGCTAGGTTCGGCACCAGGCGTTATCTTCGGGATGTTCAATGATGCAGATCTGAAGTTCCCGGAGATAACCAACGAGGAAGGGGAAAAGGTGGAGCTGACCCACGGGCGGTACATTCAGTTCCTGGAATCTCGGGATCGCCGCGTGCGGGAAGAGGCCTTTACCGCGCTTTATACCACATACGAGAAGTGGAAGAACACCTTAGGCGCGATGTATACCTCTGAGCTGAAGCAGGCGCGGTTTTTTGCCAAGACAAGGCGGTACAACTCTGCCTTGGAAGCAGCCCTGGACAGCGACAATGTCCAGCCTGAGGTATACCACAACCTGATCCAGGCCATCGAGGGCAACCTGGAGCTCCTCCACAAGTATGTGGCTCTGCGAAAGGAGCTTCTGGGAGTGGATGAACTCCACATGTACGACCTGTACGTGCCCATGGTCCACGACGAACAGCAAACCATACCTAGGGAAGCCGCGGCCGCTATGGTGCAGGAAGGCTTGGAGGCCCTGGGCCCCACTTACCTTAATGACCTCAAGCAAGCGTTCACCGATGGTTGGATTGACTGGTTGGAGAATCGGGGCAAGACCAGTGGGGCTTACTCGTGGGGGACATATGGGGTGCACCCCTATGTCTTGATGAACTACCAGGATAACCTGGATAATATGTTTACTCTCGCCCACGAACTTGGGCACGCGATGCACTCGTACTACTCCGACAAAAACCAGCCCTTTGTCAACGCCCAGTACAGCATCTTTGTGGCGGAAGTGGCTTCAACGGTGAATGAGGCCTTGGTCATGCGTCACCTCTTGAGCAAGACCGAGTCTCCCAAGCAACGGATGTACTTGCTCAACCACTTCCTGGAGCAGTTCCGGGGTACAGTGTTCCGGCAGACCATGTTTGCTGAGTTCGAACTCATCGTGCACGACAAGGTGAACAAGGGGGAATCCCTCACTGCTGATCAGCTCTCCGAGATCTACTATGGGTTGAACAAAAAGTACTACGGCAAGGATATTGTGGTTGATCCCCTGATCGCCCTAGAATGGGCTCGGATCCCCCACTTCTACCGTCCGTTCTATGTGTATCAATATGCAACTGGCTTTTCCGCAGCCATTGCCCTGGCGGAGCAGATCCTCACAGAGGGCGAACCAGCTCGCCAGCGTTATCTAGCCTTTTTAGGCAGCGGCGGCTCCGACTACCCCATCGAACTCTTGAAGAAGGCGGGGGTGGATATGACTTCTCCACAGCCCATCACCTCTGCCATGCAGGTCTTTGGCGAGCTCTTGGCGGAGCTGGAAGAGCTGTCAAAAGAGCATCTTAATTCCTAAGCGCTGTTGGGCTAGATGTAGGTGGTACGTATAGGTGAGTTCCGTCGCTGGCCCGGAGGGCGGTTGGTAATACACCTGATAAGTCAAACTGGATGCGGGGTTGTGCTGTGAAAGCCCTTGGTAGGTTAGGTGAGCTCCCAGGGCCCAGCTGCGGTTAGCGGCAAACACCACCCCGCCTTTCAGCCCCCAGCCCCCGGGGGCGAAAGCACAAGATGCGTAGGTTAACAGCGGGTCCCATGTGGCCTCAAGGCCCAGTTCAGCACTGGCCTGGGGCCCGTTCGGATCCCATTCGAGCTGGATCCGTGCATGGGGCCCCCACAGGGTTGGAGCTGCTGCCTGCAACTTCACCCGGGGCCATCCCACAGTGGCCTGGAACTCACCTCCAGGGTTGGCAAGCCCTGTGGGGAGAGAGACCTGCATGGAGGTTTTTTCTCCCCAGCGCCACATGCGGCCCAGCTCAAGGACGCCAAAGCGCTGGACGATGTTCTCCCTCGGGAGCTGGTAGACTACGGTGGTGAGGCTGGTTTCAACCACCCACTGGGCCTTGGTGGGGAGGGCCATGACGGCGAGCAGCAGTATTAGCATTAGGGAAACAGCACATCGCTTCATTCTCTCATCCTTTCACAACTATGGCCTTATCATTCCTACAGCTTGCAGGAGCTGGGCTCGGCCGCGGGCTGCATCGGATACCGCGAGGGCATCAGAGAGCCGGTGGAGATCTGGAAAATGGAGGACGGCTCCAGACCATAGGTACCGAAAGTGGCGCTCAGGGATGAACTGGACACCGTGGGCCGGATCGCCAGTGAGCACTCCCTCTGGGGCCAAATCCCACACCAGGGCAAAATGGCCCTTGCCTTCAGTAAAGTGGACTAGGAGGGGGGTGCCCCTGTTTTCCTCCAGAAAGCTGCTGAAGGCATCCCAATCTAGGCGGTACCCTGCAGCCTCCAGGCTGTATGCCGCGAAGTAGTGCTGCAGGTGCCTGAAGGAGATGGGCTTCCCGG
>JGI24503J29689_10038422_pt1 | contig 10156 bp, 4 predicted proteins | sample BioPla3RNA2_FD_29689 | JGI IMG/M metagenome (IMG submission 29689)
TCATAAAGAACGGATTATATAACATAATAAATACTTAGTTTCTTTACAACACCCTTTGTTGTTCATATTAAATGCTAATGTCTGAAAATCCATAAAAAGGAGGAGATGCATGGAAAAGTTACTGTATGAACTATATCTGAAAGAAACATAGCGATTGTGGATTGATCGCAATTAGTGGGAGGAGGATAACTATATGAAAAGACATTTAACCACATTGGCTTTAATACTTACAGTATTACTTGCCACTACACTAGTACGCGCTGAAGCAGCACCTACTTTTAGTGTAGGAACAGCAGAGATCCCCTTAGGTGGAGAGGTTACTATTGATATAACAATAGCTGACATGCCAGCAGCAGGACTCAACACCTTCGGATGTACCGTTACTTTCGAGCAAAGTAAGGTAGAAGTAAAAGGAGTCACAGCTGGTAGTTGGTACAACCCAGAAGGTAATATGCTCTTTCTCGAGAATATTGACAACACTAACGGCACAGTAACCTTTGGTGGTGGTATGGCCACAGGAGGGGTAGGATCTGGTACCCTAGCAACTCTGACCTTTAAAGGAAAGAGTATCACCGCATCTTCCGCGGTCACACTAGAGGTATTCGAAGCAAAGGACTCAACGTGGACTGACATAGTATCCACAGTAAGCCCTGGTTCCATTGAAGTTTACCAACAATACACACTAACAGTTTCAGCCAGCGAAGGTGGAACCACTGAACCTACAACGGGTACACACCAATATAAAGCTGGCACAGAAGTAGACCTCACAGCCACACCAAATGAGGGATATAGATTTTATAAATGGACTATAGATGGAACCGACGTTTCTGACGCAATCACCAAAGTAACAATGGATAAGGGTAAGACCGCGCAGGCTTACTTCTATCAACCAGAAGTTACAACTATAGAGGTATCAGGTGATGAGGGGATAATCATTCCAGGCTTAGGTGAAACTGCAGTCGAAAAGACATATACCGCTACCTTAAAGGATCAGCACGGTATAGAGATGACTGGAGCGGTAACCTGGAGCGTCGTAGACGATCCTGCTGGCGTTACGATAGATCAGAGTGGTGTTCTCAAAGTAACAGATGGGGCTAAAGATGTTACTGAAGTTACGGTAAAAGCCACCTATGGTACGGTAACAGGTACCTTATCAGTATCGCTTGAGCGTGCAACACCGATCCTTACTTCAATAGCGATAACAGGTGACTCCACGGTTATAATCCCAGTAGCTGGGAAAACCACCACAGCAGAATACACAGCCACTGCGAAAGATCAGTATGGCACACTTATAGCAGAGCAGCCCACCTTCACATGGAGTCTTGCAGCACCTGTGACAGGAATCGAAGTAAATACGGGAACAGGTGAAGTAACCGTAGGTGATACAGCTGTAGATGGCTCTTCTTTCACGCTACAAGCTACGAGTGGCGAGGTAACAGGTACCTTATCAGTATCGCTTGTACGTGCAACACCGATCCTTACTTCAATAGCGATAGAAGGTCTTGACTCAGTTATAATTCCAGTAGACGGAAAGACCACCACAGCAGAATACACAGCTACTGGAAAAGACCAGTACGGCTTAGAGATGACAGGACTCACTTTCACATGGAGTCTTGCAGAGCCTACGACTGGAGTCTCAATAGATGAAACAGGTAAGGTAACCGTAGATGCTACAGCTGTAGATGGCTCTTCTTTCACGATACAAGCTACGAGTGGCGAGGTAACAGGTAGTAAAAATGTAACTCTTGAGCGTGCAGCATCTGTCGTTACTACAATAGAGGTAGTAGGAGAAGGAACGGTTATAATTCCAATACCAGAAGCAGCTGACAGCACAGAGGGATACACAGCCACTGCGAAAGATCAGTATGGCACAGTGATGTCAGATGTTACCTTCGCTTGGAGTGTTTCAGGTGAAAATACCACTGGCGTTACGATAGAGAGTGGTGTTCTCACAGTGACAGATAAGGCCGTAGTTGGTACAGTGACGGTAAAAGCTACCTATGGTGAGGGCGAAGACGCGGTAGAAGGTAGTAAAGAGGTAACTCTTGCGCGTGCAACCTCTGTCGTTACTACAATAGATATAACAGGACCCGACTCGGTTGCAATTCCAGCAGAAGAAGTTACCACAGCGCAATACACAGCCACTGCGAAAGATCAGTATGGCGAGGATATGACAACTACGTTTACTTGGAGTATTGTAGGAGCTCCCGTAACTGGAGTCTCAATAGATGAAACAGGTAAAGTAACCGTAGAGACTACAGCTCAACTTGGCTCTTTCACGATACAAGCTACAAGTGGCACGGTAACAAATAGTAAGACGGTACAAGTCGTCGTAGCAACGTCCATTCCATCGTCTATAGAAGTGAGTGGTACTGAGAAGATAGTAGTAATCGATACGGGAGCTACTTCATACCAATATAACGCTAAAGTCTTTGACCAATATAACGACGAGATGGCAGAAGAGACAGTAACATGGTCAGTGGGTGGTACCACAACAGGTGTATCAATTGATCCTGATAGCGGCCAGGTTACCATAACAGGTAGTGAAGTAATAGAGGCTCAGACCTTCACAGTAACGGCTACTAGTACAACAGAAGGTACTGTAACAGGGCAGCTCGGAGTCACTTTCAAGGTCCCAGCAGATACCTCTACTACTACCGTTACACCAGACCAGGGTCTGACAGAAGTAGCTGGCCCAGGAGGTAGCAGACTAGTCATTCCCGCAGGGGCAGTGACAGGTGAGACCCCCGTTAATATCTCCATGACAGCTATACCTGAAGGTGAGAGACCTGAAAGACCTGAAGGTTATGGGTTCATCGGAGGCGATGGTAGTCTCTTTAGATTCGATGCAGAGGGTTACGAATTCGAACAACCATTAACCATCGTCTTATCATATGCAAATGCTGATCCACAGCCTGATCCAACGAAACTTAAGATTGTAAGATGGTCAGGTGAGAATATGGAGATCCTAGGTGGCATAGTTGATGAAGACGCTAAGACTATAAGTGTCACTGTAACCGGGTTCTCAGACTACGGGATCATGGAAGATGTAGGTGTAGGCTCCGTTGTAGTAAGTGGAGCAGATTCAATTGCCATCCCAAGGTCAGATGAACTCGATGTTACTAGCCAGTACGAAGCAACAGTCAAAGATGTAAATAGTAACACCATGGAAGGACAAGAGGTTACATGGAGCCTCGCAGCAGCTGTAGAAGGTGTATCCATAGCGTCAGATACAGGACTACTTACAATTACACCTACGGCAACGACAGGTAATATAACAGTAGTAGCTACATCAGTTACATTGCCTGACGTGACAGGAGAAATAGAAGTTGAGATATATAACGAGTACATATTGACAGTAGCAATAGATGGTGGGGGTACTGTAACACCTTCTGAAGGCCAATATCGATATAAAGATGGAGCCAAGCAGACACTTACAGCTGAAGCATCATCAGGCTGGACCTTTGAGAAGTGGGTGGTAACAGGACAAGAGGACAGTTTCATCCCAACTATAGAGGTTACTATAGATGCGGATAAGACAGCAACCGTATACTTCCTCCGCTCTGGAACCATTAAGATAGTACAAGATGTTCCGGTTCCAGGAGGTGTCTCCGAGCCAGAGAGCGGAGTAGGTGTCTTGGGCGGTGGCGACCCTGTTATTACGCTAGTTCCTGGGCAGGTTGATAAGCTTGGTTGGTCTAAGACGTTCCATATCTCCGTAGCTGATGGCACAATTGATAGCATATCAGGAAAACTTACCTTTGATCCAGCTAAGGTGAGTATAGGCGATGTTACTAGCGAGTACGGACCAGTAACTTGGAGCGCGGAATCTGGAACCATGACCTTCTCGCTAAATGCGAGTGGGTTTACAGGAGGAGAACTCATCACAGTTCGCGCTGCAGCCTTAGAGCATACAGATACGGAAATGGGTGGGGCTACTGTTACATCTACGCTGGGACTCACCATTGACAACTGGTTGGCATCCTCCGTCTCAGGCGCAGAAGTGGAGAACTACCTCTTAGGTGATGTAGATAAACGTTACGGAATTAAGCCTTCAGATGCTATGGAAACACTTCGTTTCGCATTAGGGCTTGATACGTTCTACAATGTGGATCCAGTACTAGCAGATGTTAACAACGACCTAAAAGTAACAACGGCTGATGCTTTAAACATCCTACGTATATCTGTCGGGCTAGCTCCACAATAAGATACTGTGTAAGGCTTTTTATAAATAGGTGCATAGGTGGTAGGTTTTAAGTTCCTACCATCTATGTACCGCTCAGTGGTGATTTTTGGGAAGGGTATAACACATAAAAAAGAAGAGGTGAAAGTCGTATGTATAAAAAGCTTATCTATCCTTTAGTCCTCCTTCTGGTGCTATTTAGTGCCACGGTAGTTCAAGGCCAAACACCAGAGGAACTAATTATAGACGGGGGCTTTGAGGCTGGGATAGTAGAGGAGGCACCACCTAATCCTTGGGCTGTAGAAGTTACAGATACTAATACTGTAACCATAGTAGGGTCACAAAGCCCGTTTGGTCCTTCAGGACATCAGCAGTCGGCACAAATAGTAAAGAATGTGGCTGGCGATGCTATATTGAAACAACTAGTATCATTTGACGGATCGGATTATCTCCTTATGTCATGTGATATAATGTTGGTAACGGGAGCCGAAACCTTTTCAATAAGATTAGGTGATATATTAGGAGAAACAAATGGGATATCTTTAACTCTTTCAACAACTGGAGGGTTAAAGGCATTAGAAGGTATAGGAACTGAAAGAGTGATCTTTGCTGCTTCAAATGTAACTGCGGGGAAATGGTACAGACTACAAGCGATAATACCTGGAATAAGTGTTGGTACATACCGGGTAACCCTAGAAGAGTATGAAGGCGCTCGACTAGTAAGCGATTCAATAAATGTAACCACAGCAATACCTAGTCCTGGAAGCACAGGAAGCGCCACTGTAGATAATGTATCTTTGGTTACCCTAGATCCTACTAAGGTACCTGTTATAGAGTCAAAGACACCAGTATCTGATGCGGTACTCACCGCAGCACCTACATCTGTAACCGTTACTTTTGATGAAGACGTAGTAGCAAAAGCTCTTGAAGGTATAACTATAATGGACGCAGGTGGGAATTCACCTTCAGGCGTTACAGCAGGGCTTGAAGCAGATAACAAGACAGTCAAGATAACCTGGACAGGAGGCTTAACTGATGGTATATATACAGTGATTATCCCCCAGGGCGCTTTTGAGAACCTAGTAGGTAATGGTAATGCACAAATAGTGTGGTCATTTACAGTAGATACTACTGCTCCTACTATCACAAGTGTCACAATAGAACCTCAAGTTGTAGTCAGAGGAAAAAATATTACAATAAAAGTAGCTGCTCAAGATGCGACAGGAGTTAGTGGAGGTTCAGCCGCTATTTTTGCACCAGGTGGAGAGATAGCGACAGCTACTGTTGCGCTCACATTGACAGAAGGTCTCCTTTCAGGTGTGTGGATTGTTCCAGGAGATAGTGGTGCAGGAACATGGAAGGTAGGCTCAATCACTCTTACTGATACACTTGAAAACTCGAATGTATATACTCGTAATGACACATTCGAAGTTGTGGAGAGCGCGAGTAGCGCGATAATAGCCCAAAGGGTTCCTGTAAAAGAAGGAGATGCAGAGGTATACAGTGATAAAATAAGTCTCGTGTCTGAGACGAAAACCTTCCACATCATAGTAGATGGTGTAGCAGGTGATAAGCTCAATACTATAGGTGGGAAACTTATCTTTGATTCAACTAAGATAAGGATAGACGCGATGACCTCGGGGTTCGAAGGAACGGTGCATGAGGGAACGTTCTTTTATAATGTGGATGAGAAAAATCCAGGAACCGTCATCTTTGGCGGAGGAAGGACTGAGAAAACAGATGGCATCACAGGAGCCATCATCACCGTTACGGCAACTGCACTAGACACCTCAAGTGATTCTTCAAATATAGGATTGGAGATAACTCAGGCAATAGCAGCTGGAGCCGAAGACGGCATACCCTTCATTTTCGATACAGTAAAAGGAGCAGTGATTGAAAATTATCTACTAGGTGATGCGGATCATAATGGCGTTGTGAGACCTTCAGATGCTGTAGAAACATTAAGATTTGCCCTGGGAATTTCGGTCTTAGGAGATCCCTTTGATCCGGTAGTAGCTGATGTGGATAATAATTTCCAGATAACTACATCAGATGCCATGAATGTACTCCGTATGTCCTTAGGACTAGAATTAAATTAAGAAGGGGGGTAGATAAATATGACAAAGAGAATAATAGCCGTTATTGTGTTTCTCTTACTAGTTGTACCTACAGTATTAGCGGCAGAGCCGCTCTTTACTATAGAACCTGTAGAACTTAAGCGGTTTGATGAGGCAGAGATAGAACTTAAAGTAGGAGCTGTGCCGGGAGGCGGGTTGAATACTATTGAAGGTAAAATAACCTTTGATAAGGATACTATTAGAGTAGTTGGATATAAAGCAAATGATGCATGTACTATTTTTGCGGCCAATATAAAAAACGATATAGGTGAGGTAGTCTTTGGTGGTGGGTTACTCCAAGGAGGTATAGAAGAGACCACTGTAGTAACGTTTACCATAAAGCATATAGGTACAGATCAAGATGAAACCACTTCAGTACAGCTAAGTTTAACTGAGGCTATAGATGCAAGTGCAGTAAATATATATACTGAATATCCAGTGACCTTTGATCCTGTAGAGATACGTGTAGTCGATGAATTGACAGTTCCCCTTTCAGTAGTACTCTTAAGTCCTATAGGAGGAGAACGGTGGGGTGGGTTTAAGAAGATTCAGTGGGATGCCACAGGAGACCCTTTAACTGTTGACTTATCCTACAGCGATGATGGAGGTTCTACATGGATACAGATAGAAGAAGGACTAGAGAATACTGGTGAGTATACCTGGAATACAGGTGTTGTAGAACAGGGAGGGGACCAGTTTGTAGTAAAAGTCCAAGTCACAGATGGGGAGAACACAGAGTATGATGAGAGTGGACTCTTTACCATAGCTCTCTTAGGAGAGAGTAAGACTCTAGCGGGTCCTATACCAGCTAGAACTAGAGTAACCTTCTATTATGATTTTGAGGAAGATGGATATCTTTATATATATAGCGAAGTAGGTAGACTTGTATACAAGACCAGGGTATACGCTGTTAATGGGTACTATGAATGGGATCTTACTAATTCAAACGGTGTCATGCTTGCTAATGGAACCTACTTTTATAGACTCATCACAGATGGCGGCGAGATGTCAGAAGCAGGGGCTCTAAAAATAGAGCGTGGCTTAGGATTAGGTAACTAAGGAGGTGTTGATATGAGAAAGTCGGTAGTAGCGATCATCGTTGTTCTTCTTATGCTTATGTCAGGTACCCTTTGGGCAGCTGAGTATGCGGGAGTGGCCACTATATTTCAACTCTCACCGAGCATCAGAGGTATGGGAATGGGTAATGCCTTTACAGGTATGACCTCTGATGGAAGTATAGTCTTTTTTAACCCTGCGAACTTAGCGTATGTAGAAAACGGAGAAATAGTGAGTCTATACTCTAGAGAATTTGGTATTTCAAGGTACTTTGGTATAGCATATGCAGATAAAAATTATGGTGTAGGTGTAGGGAACTTAAGCACAGAATTTCAACTTGTAGATGAATTCCTTAATCCTCAAGGAGAAGCAAAAGCTAGCGAGACTGGCTTCATAGGTGCATTTGGTTTTGCTTTAACACCCGATATTGGTGTAGGGATAGCGGGTAAAGTATATGTGGATAGTGGTATAGAAGATAAAGGTACAGGTTGTACATTAGATATAGGGTTATCATTTAAACGCGATAAGTTTACAGTAGGAGTTGTAGGTAAGAACCTCGTAGGAAGAGTAAAGTATGGGGATAATGCAGAACAAAGGTTTGAACGTGAGTATAGGCTAGGAGTAGCAGCAGAAATAAGTGAAGGGATACTCTTTGTTGCGGATTTAGGTGAAGGGGTTGTAAGGCTTGGAGCAGAGTATACCTTAGATAGATTCTCCGGTCGCGGTGGAGTAATCTATGCAGAAGGTGAGATGAACTACACAGTAGGTTTTGGTGTCCAAATGGAAAGAGGTTTATCAGTGGATTACGCGCTCATGCTTCACCCTGTATTGCCTGAGAGCCATAGGTTAGGTGTGCGATTAAGCTTCTAAATTATGTAGGGTAATGGTGATTTCCCCCATTACCCTACATTTGTCCTCAGCATGAATTTAGTAGTGACACTAGAGGACTAGGTAACTAAAAAGAGATGGAAGAGAGAAGTTAGGAGTGTTTAGTAGGAGGGATAGAGGGTGAAGACCTGGAGATATACAGTATTAATTTTCGCAATACTTATTATTTTTGTTGGGAACGCGGTGGCAGAAGAAAACGATTTTTGGATTCATGGTTCTGCAAAGTGGGAGCTAATAGGAGGGTGGGGAGACGTATCAGCGCTTAGTGGATACGATGGAACAACAGAAGGGTTTCGAGTACTCCAAAAGACCAAAGCCGATATGGGAGGTACCATAGCAAATATCATTTCCTTGACCGCATCCATTGATAATTATTCAGGTAATGCCTGGCAACTAGTAGGAGGCGGAGTGCGAATAGGTAACGCGTATCTAAGTATAGGTGATTTTACGTACCGTCCAAAGAACCCAGACATAATGTCAACTAGAAGGTTAAAAGGGTTCAGATTCAATTATGAAGAGGGAAAATGGGGAGTGCAAGGACTCGCTGCACGGGTCCTAGGGATTCCAGTTAAGAAAGTCTTTAAAGGGAACACCAGTTCTGACAGTATACTCTATACTGAAAGTACATATTCAGGTTGGAATCGAATGATAGGTCCTCTTCGCGGTACCCCATATTTCGAGGTTGATATCGACCTAGATCCTGACTTTACAAGTGTAGAGTTAGAGTATACGGCTCTAGATGAACTCTCTGAATTTCTTGAGGTATATAATATGGATTATCTAATAGATATCCTAGGTAGATCAAGACGTGTAGTTAACACATCAAATTACATTTTTTTAGGGCTCCCTAGAAGATATATGGTCTTAAAGACACATCCTCTATCCATACTTCGTTCAGATATAAAGACTATGATAAGAGAGTATAACTGGGAACACGGACTCTATGAGGGGAAGGTATACCCATTTATAGAAGGCTCAGAGGAAGAGGCAGGATTCTTAGAGACCTTAAGCCGAGAGTATGTATTTATATCTGCGTCACATGACAGTAATGGCCAGTACCAGGCTAGGCTCTCAGAATATAAGGATTCACGTTTTTATTACTTAGGGCATGAAGATATCCTCAGTGACATCCAAGTTGAGTATGTACAAAACGGAAGATATGTAAAGTATGCTCATGGTGTCCAGTACCTTATATGGTCTAGTGAAGGGATCCTTGAGTTCACCTTCCCAGAAGGTTTTTACGATGAGTACCAGGGTATAAAGGTATCCTACAGACATACTGTAGCAGAAGGACTCTTCTTTTTAGGAACCCCTGTTGTACTTGGGAGCGAAGTAGTCGCTCTAAACGGCAAGCTATTAAAGGAAGATATAGATTATGTAATTAACTACGAAGCAGGCCTTATTATACTCAGACATGAGGTAGCACCCAATGATATCTTAGAAGTTGAATATGAACACCTAAGAGGTGGCCTTGCAGGAGCCCCTGGCTATAACAGGTATATATATGGGGGATCTACTAGTTTTAATTCAGGTAATGGACTAAAACTCCATGTTGAAGGGTTTTATGCTAGTGATAAGGATCCAGGTATGCTAGAACCGGAATATATAAGTGAGATGCCCAATAGCCATATGGTTATTGGTTTGACAGGAGAATACAACCTAGGGGATTCATTTAACCTAGATCTATCACTTGCATACAGCAAGGACGTATTCCCCTTTGACAGCAGGAAAAAGGATTCTCTAAAGAATCAGGTAAATGTCATAGTAGTAGATGATGGTGTGGTAGTAGCAGGAGATGCAAATGGGATAGCTCTTTACCAAGGAGGTTCCTGGAGCACATACGGGACTCGCGAAGGACTCAGCGGTACACCCGTACTATCACTATTATCCACCCTAGACTACTGGGTTATTG
>JGI24503J29689_10013216_pt1 | contig 10123 bp, 10 predicted proteins | sample BioPla3RNA2_FD_29689 | JGI IMG/M metagenome (IMG submission 29689)
AAGAAAAGAGGATGAAAAAGATGAAGAAACCAACAATAGTTATTGGCGTTATTGGTGCCGATGTACACGCAGTAGGTAATAAAATTATCGAATACATTTTAAAGGAAAATGGTTTTAATGTAGCTAATGTAGGTGTGCTTTCTAGTCAAGAAGACTTTATCAATGCAGCTATTGAAACTAATGCACCGATGATTTTAGTATCATCGCTTTATGGTCAAGGAGAACTTGATTGTAGAGGGATGAGAGATAAGTGTATTGAAGCTGGTATTCCTGATGTTATTTTATATGTAGGTGGGAATATTGTTGTTGGGAAACAAGACTTTAAAGATGTAGAGAAAAGATTTAAAGATATGGGATTTAATCGTGTTTTTCCACCAGGAACACCTTTTGAAGATACATTAGTTTGGGTTTTAGAGGATCTAAAGACTTTAGAAGCAAAAGGAAAATGAAATATTTATTATTAGATTTTGGATCTACTTATACTAAATTAACTGCTGTTGATATAAGTAAAGCTAAAGTCATTGGCCATACAGATGCTATAACTACAATTAATACTGATATTAAAGATGGTTATCATGAGTGTTTAAGAAAGTTAGAAGCTAAAATTGGCAAGCAAAAGTATGATAAGATTATTGCTTGTTCTTCAGCTGCTGGTGGATTAAAGATGGCAGCAATTGGTTTAGTTGAAAGTTTGACAGTAGAAGCTGCAAAAAGAGTTTGTCTTGGAGCAGGAGCTAAAGTTGATTTAGTTGTTTCAGGTAGAATCAATAAAAGCCAAATGGAAGTAATTACTTCAGGCAAAATTGATATTGTTTTACTTGCAGGGGGAACTGATGGTGGAGACCGTGATACAGTACTTGAGAATGCTAAAAGGCTAGCTCAAGCTAAGGTCAAAGTTCCAATTATTTATGCAGGTAACAAAGAATGCCAAGATGATATTGGTGAGATTTTAAGTGAAGCTAATATTAAACCTTATACTTGTGAGAATGTAATGCCTTTACTTAACCAATTAAATATTAAAAATACTCAAGAAGTTATTCGTGAAATCTTTATGGGTAATATTATTAAAGCTAAAGGAATTGGAAAAATTGAAGAAGAAATAGATGAAGTTATTTTTCCAACGCCAAAAGCTGTTTTAGAAGCAGCGACGCTTTTAGCTGATGGATATTTAGATGAAGAAGGTTTAGGAGACATTATTTTAGTTGATGTAGGTGGAGCTACCACAGATATTTATTCTATTGCTTCAGGTGCACCATCTAAAGTTTCTGTCTTACAAAGAGGATTAGAAGAACCTTATGCCAAGAGAACAGTAGAAGGTGATTTAGGGATGAGATATTCTGCTTTAGGTATTTTAGAAGCTTTAAGTTTAGAAGAGCGAAAGAAATATTTAAAAGATGGAATTAATATTGAAAAAGAAGCTAAAAAAAGACATGATAATATTGAGTTTTTACCAGTAACTGATTATGATTTTAAAGTAGAAAAAGAAATGGCTAAGGTTGCTTTAGATAATGCAATCTCAAGACATGTAGGTTTCTTAGAATCTGTTTATACTCCATTTGGAGTAATGGAATATCAAACTGGAAAAGACTTAACAAAAGTAAAATTTGTTATTGGTACTGGTGGAGTATTAATTAATAGCAAAGATACGAAAGATATTTTAAGTTCTATTACTTATACTTTAAAAAAACCAAATGAATTAAGACCATTAAAAGTAGAGTTTATGGTCGATAAAAGTTATATTTTATCAGCTATGGGACTATTAAGTATTGATTATCCTGAAGTAGCTTTAAAAATTATGAAAGAAGAAATTGTGAAGTTATGAAAGTAAGAAATAAAAAATGGACTGAAGAAGAATTCTTAAAAGTTAGAGAAGAAGTATTGAAGTCGTGGAAGACTGGTTCATCTCCACTTTTAGATTTTGAGGTTTCAATTCCTTATTTAAAGAGTCTGCCAAAGAAGAAGAATATGGCTTATGTTTTAAATGAGGCTAAGAGTAAAGGTAGAACTTTAGTTCAACCTAGAGCAGGTGTAGCTAGCTTAGAAAAACATATCGAGCTATTACAAAAGTTGGAAAAAGCAGGAGCTGATGCCCTTCCTTCTACAATTGACTCATACACTAGATTAAACCGTTATGAAGAAGCTGAGCGTGGTTTAGAAGAAAGTAATCGAGTTGGGAAAAGTATGCTTAATGGCTTTCCAGCTGTAAATCATGGAGTTGAAGCTTGTAGGAAGGTTGTAGAAAGTGTAAATGTTCCTGTTCAAGCAAGACATGGTACACCAGATTCAAGACTTCTAGCGGAGATTGTTCATGCAGCTGGCTTTACTTCTAATGAAGGTGGAGCTATTTCTTATAATTTACCTTATGCTAAGTCAGTATCATTAGAAGATACAATTTACTACTGGCAATATTGTGATCGCTTAGTAGGTTACTATGAAGATCATGGTGTTAGGTTAAATCGTGAACCTTTTGGACCATTAACTGGAACTTTAGTTCCTCCTTGCATTACTAACGTAATTGGAATTATTGAAGCACTCTTAGCAGCAGAGCAAGGAGTTAAAAACATTACTGTTGGTTATGGCGAAGGTGGAAACTTTTCTCAAGACTTAGCTGCAATTAATGCTTTACAAGATCAAACAGAATATTATTTATATAAATATGGATATAAAGATGTGGAGGTTACAACTGTATTTCACCAGTGGATGGGAGGATTTCCTCAAGATGAATCTGAAGCTATTGGTTTAATTTCAATGGCCTCAACTGTAGCTGCTTTATCTAAAGCTACAAAAATGATTTCCAAAACACCTCATGAATCTGTAGGTGTACCTACAGCCGATGCTAATAGTATGGGTATTAAAGCATCAAAATATATTTGTAATATCTTAAAAGATGAACCATGCCCTGTAAGTGATAGATATTATGATGAATACTATCAAATCACTAAAGAAGTAGATTGCTTACTTGCTAAGGTTTATGAAGTTGGTGAAGGTGACTTAGCTGTTGGTGTAGTAAAAGCATTTGAATATGGAATTTTAGATATTCCTTTTGCGCCTAGTAATTATAATGCAGGTAAGGTGTTACCAGCAAGAGATAATAAAGGTGCTATTAGAATTTTAGAATTTGGTAATTTAGGTTTAGATGAAGACATTAAAGATTTTCATAGAAGAAAATTAAAGATAAGAGGACAAGCAGAAAATAGGCCAGTGTCAATGCAAATGACAATTGATGATATTACTGCTGTATCACGTCAAGAATTAATAGGTAGACCAAGAAAGGATAAATGATGAAAGTAAAAGACGTTTTATTTACAAAATCTTATACAGGATTTTATTTTGATGATCAAAAAGCAATTAAAGCTGGAGCTAAAAATGATGGCTTTAACTATTTAGGAAAGCCAGAGACTCCTGGATTTACAAAGATTAGACAAGCTGGAGAAGCTGTTTCAATTCAAATTATTTTAGAAGATGGTAGTGTTGGTTATGGCGATTGTGCTGCTGTTCAGTATAGTGGTGCAGGTGGAAGAGATCCTTTGTTTTTAGCTGATGATGCAATCAAGTTTTTAGAAAAAGAAATTAAGCCATTACTTTTAAAGGAAGACTTTAGTGAATTTAAGAGTTTAGCAGAAAAGTATGACCATTTAGTAATTAATGGAAAAAGATTACACACTGCTATTCGTTATGGTGTAACTCAAGCTCTTTTATCAGCAGTTGCAGCTTGCCATAAAGTAACAATGGCTGAAATTGTTCGTAAGGAATATAAAATTAAAGGTAAAAAATATAAACCGGTTCCTGTTTTTACTCAAAGTGGTGATGATCGTTATGTAAATGCAGAGAAGATGATTATTAAAGAAGCTGAGATTTTACCGCATGCTTTAATTAATAATGTAGAGACTAAGCTTGGTAAAAAAGGTGAAATCTTAAAAGAGTATTTAGTGTGGCTTAAAAATAGAATTAAAAGTTTAGGTAAACCTGGATATAATCCAATTATTCAAATTGATGTTTATGGTACGATTGGTCTTGCTTTTAAAAACAATGTTAAGAAAATGACAGAGTATTTAATTGATTTAGAGCAAACTATTGCTCCTTTAAAATTAAGAATTGAAGGTCCAGTTGATGCTGATTGTAGAGAAGAGACAATGACTTTGTTAAGAGATATCAGAATTGCTTTAGAAGCTAAGGGTAGTAAAGTTGAAATTGTAGCTGATGAATGGTGTAATACTTTAGAAGATATTAAATACTTCGCAGATAATAAAGCAGGTCACATCTTGCAAATCAAAACTCCTGACTTAGGTGGTATTAACAATACGATTGAAGCAATTCTTTATTGTAATGAAAAAGGTATTGGATCATACTGTGGTGGAACATGTAATGAAACAGATATTTCTGCAAAGACAACAACACAAATCGCTTTAGCGTGTTCTGCTAGCCAAATCCTAGCAAAACCTGGTATGGGAGTAGATGAAGCAATAATGCTTGCACGTAATGAAATTGCTAGGGTATGTGCTATTGCTAATTGGAGAAGCAAATGAAAGGTCAAGCTGGAACATTAGAATCTAACGATTGCTTGATTACAGTTGAAACAAGTAATAAGTTAGAGATCATAATTAATAGTCCAGTTGCTTACCTATACGAAGATGAAATAAAAAAGACTATTTTAGAAGTTTTAAAGAATGAAAAACAAGAGAATTTAAAGATAGTGATGGAAGATAAAGGAGCACTAGATTATACAATTAGAGCAAGATTAATTGCTGCGATAAGGAGGATGAAGTAATGAGAAGAAGTTTACTTTTTATTCCTGGGGATAATCCAGGGATGCTTCAATCAGCTGGGGTTTATAACGCTGATTCAATAATCATTGACTTAGAAGACTCAATTTCTCTTCCAAATAAAGATAGTGCTCGTATATTAGTAAATGAGTTTTTAAAAGATCATAAATTAAAAAAGGAAGTAATTGTAAGAATTAATAGTTTTGATAGTCCTTATTATAAAGAAGACTTAGAACTACTAGTCTCTGATAACATTGATACGATTTTGCTTCCAAAAGCTAATTTAGAAAATACAGTAAAATTAGATGCAATTCTTTCTAAGTTAGAAAAGTCTAAAAAACTTAAAAAAGTGATTAAAATTATTCCTTTAATTGAACAAGTTGCATCATTATTAGAAGTAGAAGAGATTGCTTTATTAAACCGAGTTGATGGTATTTTACTTGGAGCAGAAGATTTAACTGCTGATATGGGAGTTGAAAGAACGAAAAAAGGATATGAGATTTTCTATCCAAGAGCCAAAGTAGCATTAGCATGTATTAACGCTGGGATTGAAGCTATTGATACTCCATTTACTGATACGAGAGACTTTATTGGTTTAGAAGAAGATTGTCATATGTCTAAGGGATTAGGATTTAAAGCTAAATCAGCGATTCATCCTAATCATATTGACATTATAAACAATGTCTATTCACCTTCAAAAGAAGAAATTGTTTATGCAATCCAAGTTTTAGAAATGGCTAAGACTAATAAAGGTGCATTTAGTATTAATAATAAGATGATTGATAAACCAGTTATTGAAAGAGCGAAAAAGACAATTGAAAATGCCAAGGCATTTGGGTTAATCTAATGAAGAATAGTTTAGGACGTAAAATCCCTAAAGGGTATCCTTTGTTTGAATCATCTAATGCCTTTGAAAACAAAAAAAGAGTCTTAATATCTGAAGTTAAAACTAAAAATAAAGAAAAGTTAGTTAAATCTTATTCTGAAGTTTTTGATAAATTAGGAATTAAAGATGGTATGACTTTATCTTTTCACCATCATTTACGTAATGGGGATCAAGTTTTAAATGCTTGTATGGAAGAAGTTAAGAAAAGAAATTTAAAGAATTTAACTATTGCATCAAGTGCAATCTTTCCTAATAATGAGATTTTAGTTGAGTTAATTAGAAATAAGAATGTTACTAATATCTATACTAACTACTTAAATGGGCCAGTAGCAGAAGCTATAAGTCATGGAGAGTTAGAAGGAATCTTAATTATGCAAACTCATGGGGGGCGTGCAAGATCAATTGAAGCTGGGGAGTTAAAAATTGATGTTGCGTTTATTGCAACTCCAGCTGCTACTAAAGAAGGTGATGGTAGTGGTGTAGATGGTAAGAACCCTTGTGGGGTATTAGGATATCCAATTCCTGATATGATATATGCGAAGAAAAAAGTAGTTGTTACTGATACTTTAGTTGATAAGTTAACTATTACTGATATAAAGAAAGAATATATTGACTATGTTTTAATTGTTGATTCAATTGGTGATAGTAAAGGTATTGTAAGTGGTACTACCCAAGTAACTTTTGATCCAATTGGCCTAAAGATTGCGAAAGATGCCACACAGCTTCTATATGAACTAGGTGTAATTAAAAATGGTTTTTCCATGCAAACTGGTGCTGGTGGAACATCGCTAGCTGTTGCTAGTTTTGTAAGGGAAAAGATGTTACAAGAAGGCATTAAAGGTAAGATGGCAAGTGGAGGAATTACTTCTTATTTTGTTTCTATGCTTGAAGAAGGACTTATTGAAGAGATAAGAGACGTTCAATGTTTTGATTTAGAAGCAATTCAAAGTTATAAGAAAAATGAAAAGCATTATCTTATGAGTGCATCTAAATATGCTAATCCTTATGATGAGCCAGTAGTAAATGATTTAAGTTTTATGATTTTAGGGGCAACAGAGATTGATTTAGACTTTAATGTTAATGTAACTACATCTAGTAATGGAGTTATTATGGGAGGATCTGGTGGGCATTCTGATGCTGCTTATGGTGCAGAAGTTGCTTTAGTTGTAGCTAAGACAATGAATGCAAGAATTCCAATTATTAAAAAAGCTGTAACTACAATTACAACACCAGGTAGTGATATTGATTGTTTAGTTACAGAAAGAGGAATTGCAATTAATCCTAAAAGAAAAGATTTACTAGAGAAATTAAAAAATAGCAAATTAAATATTGTTTCAATTGAAGAATTGATGAACTTAACTTATCAGTTTACAAGAGAACCTAAGCCTTTTGAACACAAAGATAGAGTTGTTGGTTTAGTCGAATATCGAGATGGAACAATAATTGATGTATTATATCAAGTTTAAGACCTTCGGGTCTTTTTCTTTATTTAGGTTTTAATTTGTGTTATAATATTATATAAGGAGATAAAAATGGGCGATAGAATTATTCCAAAAACAAAAAAAGATCGTGAACAAGAAGAATTAAAAGCTTATATGGTAGATGATAATGTCTATTTTGTAGTTCATGCAAATGTACCTTATAATTTACTTGATAAGTATTATGATGATTTTCTTGTAGAGTATTTTTATCTTTATTTAAAAAACGAGTTTAATGTTATTGGCGATAAATTCGTTTATGATAATGATGGTTCATATTTTTTCTTACATCTTGACTCTAATGATCCATTTTTATTAAAACAAAGAACTGTTAGGATTGAAGAAACACATCCCTTAGGAAGGTTAATAGATATTGATGTTTATCATAAAACAACTAAATCAATTAGAAGAGAAGATGCGGGGCTTAAGTTAAGGCGTAAATGTTTTATTTGTGATCGTGATAGTTATCAGTGTAGGTGGGAGAAAACTCATACAGATTTAGAATATAGTACTTATATTCAAACGATAATCTTAAATTTTCTAAAAGACAAAGTTCAAGAATTATCTTTAAAGGCAATGATGTTATGAGCTTGATTTAGATCCTAAGTTTGGTTTAGTTACAAAAACTAGTCAAGGAAGTCATCCTGATATGGACTATAACTTGATGAAAAATAGTGCTTATTTTTTATCAAGTAAATTAAAAGATTATGTAACACTAGGGTTTGAAACAAAATTACGTGATAATTTATATCCTGATATTAAAAACTTAGGTAAAAAACATGAAAAAGCATTATTAGAAAATGCAAGTGGAGTAAATACTTATAAAGGATTACACTTTTTATTAGGATATACTGTTACTGCTTTTGGCTTTATTTGCTCACATAATGTAAAGCTAAAGGATAGATATAGAGGATTAATAAATAAAATTAAGATTTCAGGGCAACCACTTTTCTTTGAATTTTTAGGTGAACCTCAAACTACTGGAGAAAAACTATTCAAAGCTTATGGAATTTTAGGTGCTAGAGGGGAAGTTTTTTATGGTTTAAGAACTGCTCAAAGGGCTTTAAGAGTATTAGAAAAGTATGGGAATTTATCTAATGAAGCTCTAACTATGGCTTTAATTGAGATAGTAAAAAGTACTACTGATACTGTACTTTTTGCAAGGGCTAAAACAGAAGAAAGCTATCGTTATTTTAAAGATTTAATTACTTCAATCAAAGTTTATGATGAGGTAAGAATTAAAGAAGTTACAGAAGAATGTATTAAAAACAATATAAGTATTGGTGGGTCCGCTGATATTTTAGTTGTAGCGATATTTTTATATTTATTAAGAGAGGAGTTTTTTGGTCGTGAATAAGAAAATTGGTGTATTTGATTCAGGATTAGGGGGGATTACAGTCTTAAATTATTTGAAAGATTTTTATCCTAATTATGATTTTATCTACTTGGCAGATAGTTTAAACTGTCCTTATGGAGAAAAAACAAGTAAAGAAATAGAAAATTTAGTTACGAAAAACACACTCTTTTTAGAAAGCTTAGGAGTTGAATTAGTAGTTATTGCTTGTAATACTGCAAGTGCAAATAGTGGCGATGTAGAAAGATTCACACAAATTCCGGTTGTTAGAATCATAAAACCAACAGCCCTAGAAGCATTAAAAAAGACTAAAACAAACAATATTTTAGTCTTAGCGACGAACCTTACAATTGAAAATAAGGCTTATGATAAGTATTTAGAAGGAGTAAATATTTATTCAGTAAAGGGATCAAGGCTTGTTCCTATAGTAGAATCGGGGTTAATGGATACGAAAGAAGCAGATAGAGTAGTCTTAGAATTACTAGATGGCTATCAAAATAAAGGTATTGATACACTAATTTTGGGTTGTACACACTTTCCTTTATTAAAAAACAGCATCAAAAAAGTGATGCCAGATGTTGTTTTAGTTGATTCTTTTGAGCCTGTAAAGAGAGAACTTGAAGCTTTAATAGGTAAAGGTGAAGAAGGAAAGATGCAAAAAATTACTTTGTATACGACAGGAAAGGCGGAAAATTTTAAGAAACAACTAGGAATTTTTCATTTAGAAAATGCTGCAATAAAAGAAGCAAGGATTTAAATCCTTGCTTTATTTTTGGTATTTTTTTCTATTTTCTTTTGGTAAGTTTCCACCAACTGAGTCGTTAGTTACAATTGCCTTAAACTCTTTTACATCAAACTTATATACAGCTTCAGCTCCTAATTCAGGATAAGCAATTAAAGTAACATTTTTTACTGATTCACTAATTAGTGTAGCAGCACCACCAGTTGCTTGAAGATAGACTGCTTTTTGGTCAATTAGAGCTTTATAGAATTCTTCTGATCTATCGCCTTTACCTATCATTACTCTTACACCTTCTTTCATAAGAGTAGGTGAATAAGGATCCATACGGTAACTTGATGTAGGCCCACAAGGTCCAATAACTCTACCTGGTTTTTTAGGTGCTGGACCAGTATAGTAAATAATTGCATTCTTGGCATCAAAAGGCAAGTCTTTACCTTCTTTTATTAACTTTACTAATCTTTGATGAGCAGCATCACGAGCAGTATAAATAGTTCCTGTTATTAAAACAATATCGCCAGCACGTAAAGATTCAATATCTTTATCAGTTAAAGGAGTTTTTAATTTCTTAATCATTTAAATCACCTTCACTTTGTGACGCATTGCGTGGCACTGTAAGTTTACTGCTACAGGTAGGCTAGCAATATGACAAGGATAAGTATTTACTTTAACTGCTAGAGCAGTTTTCGTTCCCCCTAGTCCCATTGGTCCTACGCCTAAATTATTAATTGCTTCTAATAGTTCTTTTTCAAGTTTACGTTCAGCTTCACCTTCAGCCTCATCATCAACTTCTCTTAAGATTATTGCTTCTTTCGCAAGTATTGCCGCCTTTTCTAAATTACCACCAATACCAACACCAACTAAAATTGGAGGGCAAGGTTTACCACCTGCTTTTTCTACTGT
>JGI24503J29689_10037897_pt1 | contig 10119 bp, 15 predicted proteins | sample BioPla3RNA2_FD_29689 | JGI IMG/M metagenome (IMG submission 29689)
AGGTAGTGAGATGGAAAAAACGCTGCGCATGAGCCTGCTGTTTGATTTCTACGGCCCCCTGCTGACCGAGCGCCAACGAGAGGTATACGAGATGTACTTCCACGAAGATTTATCCTTGGGCGAAATCGGTGAACAGTTAGGTGTGTCCCGCCAGGCAGTATACGATATCTTGCGGCGTTCCGCAGCCATCGTAGAGGACTATGAGGCCAAGCTTGCTCTGGTTACCAAGCACTTGGAACGCACTGCCCGCCTAGAGCGGTTGATGGTTGCCCTCGATGAGCTCGATGCCCGCCTCAACAAGTGGGAAGGCTGCGAGGAAGAGCGGGAGCTGCTCCGTGAAGCCCGCGGACAGCTGCAGGATCTCACAAACAGTTAGGAGGCAGATGCATGGCGTTTGATAACCTGGCTGCAAGATTGCAGGAAACCATGAAAAAACTGCGAGGCAAGGGTAGGCTCAGCGAAAAGGATGTGGACGAAGCCCTTAGGGAAGTCCGCCTCGCTCTCCTAGAAGCGGACGTCAACTACAAGGTTGTCCGGGATTTTGTCAAGCGAGTCAAGGAGCGGGCCGTCGGTGAAGAAGTCCTCTCCAGCCTTACCCCAGGCCAGCAAGTTATTAAGATCGTCAACGACGAACTCACTACCCTCATGGGCGGCACAGTCGCCAAACTCCAATTAGCATCTCGGCCACCGTCCATCATTATGATGGTGGGCCTGCAGGGGGCGGGGAAGACCACTACCGCGGCCAAGCTGGCCCGGCTGCTGAAAGGGCAAGGCCACCGGCCCCTACTGGTTGCTGCAGACATTTACCGGCCCGCGGCCATTAAGCAGTTGATGGTCCTGGGTGAGCAGATTGAAGTCCCCGTCTTTTCGATGGGAGAGCAAAACCCCGTTGACATTGCCAAGGCGGCAGTGAGCCATGCTGGGGCCCACAGCAATGATGTGATCATCATTGACACCGCGGGGCGCCTGCATGTAGACGAGGCACTCATGGAAGAATTGGTCCAGATCAGAGAAGCGGTTTCACCTCACGAAATCCTGCTGGTCGTGGATTCCATGACGGGGCAAGATGCGGTTAATGTGGCAGAGACCTTTAACTCCCGGCTGGATATTGGCGGAGTGGTCCTAACCAAGCTCGATGGAGACGCCAGAGGTGGTGCGGCCCTGTCGGTAAAAGCGGTGACAGGCAAGCCCATCAAGTTCGCTGGCGTGAGCGAGAAGATGGATGGGTTAGAGCCCTTCCATCCTGACCGGATGGCTTCCAGGATCCTGGGTATGGGAGATGTCCTCACCCTCATCGAAAAAGCCGTGTCCACTGTGGACGAAGAAAAGGCGAAGCAGCTCGCCCACAAGCTCAAGGAAGCAGAGTTCACTCTGGAAGACTTCCTAGAGCAGCTGGAACAGCTGAAGCGCATGGGGCCTTTAGATCAGATCTTGGGTATGCTCCCAGGCATGGGAGGCATGAAACAGCTCAAGAACTTGGATGTAGATGAGTCTCATCTCAAGCGCATTGAAGCTATCATCAACTCCATGACCCCTGAAGAGCGGCGCAATCCGCAGATTATCGGCGGCTCCCGCCGCAGGCGCATTGCCCAGGGCTCGGGCACCCGAGTACAAGAGGTCAACCGCCTCTTGAAGCAGTTTGAACAGACTCGACAACTGATGAAACAGCTGACCGGTGGAGAAAAGAGCCGCCGGAAGAGCAAAGGCTTGTTCTCTTTATTCCGTTAGTCCCCTCATACTGAGGTGGAATAAATAGCTTGACCCTGTTTAGGAGGTGAAACAGCATGGCAGTAAGAATTCGCCTGAAGAGGATGGGAGCCAAGAAGCGTCCGTTCTACCGTCTAGTCGTAGCTGATTCCCGGGCTGCACGGGATGGCAGATTCATCGAGACACTTGGATGGTACAATCCCATCGCCGATCCCGCGGAAATCAACGTCGATGAGGAAAAGGCACTTTACTGGTTGCAGAAGGGTGCTCAACCATCTGATACCGCCAGAGCGCTTCTGCGCAAAAGCGGAGTATTAGATAAGTTCGCTGCCTCCCGCAACCAAGGATAGGAGGTATATCCGTGCAGGAGTTAGTGGAATTTATTGCGAAATCCCTTGTGGAGCATCCCGAGAACATTCGCGTGGAGCAAGTAAACAAAGAGCATGAGACTGTCTATCGGCTCCACGTGGCTCCTGAAGACATGGGCCGCATCATTGGCAAGCAAGGCAAGATTGCCAAGGCCATCCGCACAGTGGTAAAGGCGGCAGCCATCAAGTCGGGGGAAAGGGTGTACGTGGATATCACAGATGACCTCACCGATGAAGATTAAGTGGGTTTTAATAGGTGAAGTTGCCACATCCCATGGCAACCGGGGAGAGATCAAGGTCATACCGCATACAGATTTCCCCGAACGGTTTCTGGACATGAGTGAAGTCCGCCTGTTTGGCAAGACTGACCAGGAACCGCGCCTCGTTCGCAGACTGGAGCAAGCGCGCCTTCACAAAGGGGCAGTCATCCTCAAACTGGAAGGCGTCGATTCCATCGACAACGCGCAAGCTCTCAGAGGGATGCACATCAAGGTGAGTACAGCTGAAGTGGTGCCGCTGCCCGAAGGCAGTTACTACATTTTCCAACTTATTGGGTTGGAATGCGTTACCACAACCGGCCTCAGCTTAGGGCGCATTACTGAAGTCCTCCAGACTGGTGCCAATGATGTCTATGTGATTAAGCCCCCACCAGGTTTGACTGATCAGGCTGAAATCCTGATCCCGGTCCTTCCCCATGTGGTGCTGGAGGTAGATCTAGAGCGGGGGCAGGTCCTCATCGAACTGATAGATGGTTTGCTGGAATGAATGGAATGGTGAGCTCGACATGCACATCGATGTTTTGACGCTCTTCCCAGAGATGTTCTCTGGCCCGCTCCAAACCAGCATTCTTGGGCGTGCCCAGGCCAACCAGCTCATCAGTGTGCATGTCTGGAACATCCGAGATTACGCTGAAGACAAGCACCGCACCGTGGATGATACCCCCTACGGTGGGGGCGCCGGTATGGTGCTCAAGCCAGATGTGGTTGTGCGGGCCATCGAACATGTGAAGCAAGATAGAACTGCGCCTGTGATCTACCTGACGCCTCAAGGAAAGCCCTTTACACAAGAGAAAGCCCAGGAACTCGCGGGATTTCCAGAGCTCATTTTGCTCTGCGGGCATTACGAAGGGCTTGATGAAAGGGTCAGGGAACACTGGGTGGATCAAGAGATTTCCATTGGGGACTATGTCCTCACCGGGGGCGAGCTCCCAGCACTGGTGGTAATTGATGCAGTGAGCCGCTTGATCCCTGGAGTATTGGGCTGTGCCGAATCGGCAGAGTTTGATTCCTTCCAAGATGGGCTCTTGGAGCATCCCCACTACACCAGGCCCGCAGTGTTTCGGGGCCATACGGTGCCTGAGGTCCTCTTGAGCGGCCACCACGGTGAGATCCGTCGCTGGCGCCTGCGCGAGTCCCTGAAGCGCACCAGAGAAAGGCGTCCAGACCTTTTGGAAGCTTGGCTTGCCCATCGGCAAGGAAAAGACAACTTAACCCCAGAAGAACAGCAAATTCTGGCAGATATTAAAGCTGAATTATCTCGTGAGAGGAGGTAGTGCAATGGATGTCATTCGTGCAATAGAGCAAGAGCAAATGCGTTCCGATCTTCCTGACTTTCGTCCTGGCGATACAGTCCGTGTCCACGTGAAGGTCGTTGAGGGTTCCAACGAGCGCATTCAAGTGTTTGAAGGAACCGTTCTCCGCCGGATGGGCTCAGGCCTAAGAGAGTACTTCACAGTACGCAAGGTCTCCCAAGGCGTAGGCGTGGAGAGGACTTTCCCGGTGCATTCGCCCCGGATTGCTGCAATCGAAGTTGTTCGTCATGGCCGGGTACGGCGGGCTCGCCTTTATTACCTGCGGGAGCGGTCTGGTAAGGCTGCCCGGATCAAGGAACGCCGGCGCCCTTAAGTCAAAGGTGGAGTGGACACCTTGTGCATGCAGGTGAGCACTCCCCTTTTGGCAATTAGCACTCATTTCTAGAGGGGATGCAGGACATGGCAAAATCCACGATTCGTGAGTACGTCGAGGCATTAGTGATTGCCGTTGTCTTGGCATTATTCATTATTACCTTCATTGCCCAGTCCTTTCTAGTGCAGGGAAGTTCCATGGAGCCGTCCCTTCTCGATGGACAGCGCCTCTTGGTGGACAAGCTGACTCCCCGGTTCGTAGAGCCCAGGCGAGGCGATGTGGTAGTCTTTCGCTACCCTGCGAACCGGAGGCGGAAGTTCATCAAAAGGATTGTTGGTTTACCTGGAGATGAGATCTCGATCCGCAACGGGTTTCTCTACATCAATGGACAGCGTGTGGAGGAGCCGTTTGTCAATGGGCCCACCTACGGCCCTTACAGTTCACCAGGTTTTGGGCCAGTTGTGGTTCCAGAAGACAGCTTCTTCGTCCTCGGGGACAACCGCCGCAACAGCGATGACAGCCGCTATTCGGATGTGGGATTTGTCCACCGCTCAGACATCGTAGGCGTAGCCCGGTTCGTGTACTGGCCCATCACGCAGATCCAAGTCCTGCGCCTCCCCGGTGGATATCCCCAGTAGGAGTGAACGTAGTTGACTATTCAATGGTATCCCGGGCACATGGCCAAGACCAGGCGCATGCTTGTGCAGGAGCTCAAGGTGGTTGATGTGGCACTAGAACTCATCGATGCCCGGGTTCCTGCAAGCAGCCGCAACCCGGATTTGGCGGAGCTCGTGAACAAGCCCCGGCTCATGGTTCTTACGAAATGCGACTTGGCAGACCCTGCCCTAACCGATGCGTGGATTGAGTTTTACCGCAGCCGCGGTGAAAAAGCAATCGGCGTTGACCTGGCAAAAGGCACCGCTGTGCAAGAAATTGCCCTGGCGGTGAAGAAGATGTTCCCCCAGCTTAAGCGAGATCCTCGTGTCATGGTTGTAGGAGTCCCCAATGTGGGTAAATCCACGTTGATCAACCGCATAGTGGGCCGCCGGGGAGCAAAGGTGGGCGCCCGCCCAGGGGTAACCCGAGGCAAACAGTGGGTAAGGGGCGCTGGGCTGCAGCTCCTGGACAGTCCAGGGATTCTGTGGCCCAAGTTCGAGGACCAGGAAGCGGCCCGGAAGCTTGCCATCACCGCAGCCATCCGGGATGAGGTGTTTGATCAGGTAGAAATGGCCCAGTGGCTCCTAGATTTCCTGCAAGAATACTATCGGCCAAATGTCATCGAACGCTATGGAGAGCCAGGGGAAGAAGAGCATTTCCTCGAGACAATCGGGCGGAAACGGGGTTTTCTCAGAAGCGGCGGCTTGGTAGATGTAGAGCAAGCAGCGGCCGCTGTGCTCACTGACTTCCGCTCAGGCAGGCTGGGAAGAGTCACCCTCGACCGCGAGGGAGGCGAGCTTGGTGAGGCAAATTGAGCAGTCACTCATGAAGTGCGGCTTCAGCCGCATTGTTGGCGTTGACGAGGTGGGGCGCGGCCCGCTGGCAGGCCCGGTGGTGGCCGCAGCTGTGCATATCCCGCCGGAGATAGACCTTGAAGGAATTGGAGATTCCAAGAAGCTTACTCCTAGGCAGCGGCTCCTGGCCTTCCAGGAAATCCTGCGCTGGGGGGAAGTTTCGGTGGGAGTGGCAACCTCAGCGGAGATCGACCGTGTAAACATCCTCAATGCCACTTATCTCGCAATGCGCCGCGCGATCCAGGGGCTTACACCTGCCCCTCAGATCTGCCTGATTGACGGTAACCGCCCTGTGCCAGGGCTGAGTGTGCCCCAACAGGCAATTGTCCGCGGGGACAGCCAATGCTTTCTGATCGCCGCAGCCAGCATTGTAGCCAAAGTAGTACGGGATCGGTTTATGGAAGATTACCATCAGATGTTTCCCGAGTACGGGTTTAGTCGAAACAAGGGTTATCCTACTGCCGAACACCGGGAGGCTATCCTACGGCACGGCCTCTGCCCAATTCATCGGGTAACGTTCGGCAAAGCGGTCTAAGGAAAGGGTATTGCGCATGAGGTTTGTGCATATTGAGAATCTCCGGAGTGGCGAGCAATTGGCGCGGCCGATTTTCGCCCCTGATGGACGAATCCTGCTCAACAGCGGTGTACAAATGGAAACAACCTACATAGAACGCCTGCGCGGCCTAGGGATCCCGGGCGTGTACGTCATCGACGAAGACCGTCCCGGTGTAGAGGTCCCTGAGACAATTAGCCAGAGGACACGCACTGAGGCAACCGCGAATATTAAGGCGGTCTTTGACAGCGTGCGGGTGGGCAAGACGTTTCGTTTAGACGAGGTGGGCCAGTCAGTCAAAGCTATCATTGACGAGATTGTGCAAAACCCCAATGTGCTGGCAAGCCTAAGCGATGTGCGCTCCTATGACGGTTACACCTTTTCCCACAGCGTGAACGTGTGCGTCATATCCGTCATGTTGGGCGTCAAGAAGGGCTATAATGAAAAGCAGCTCTACGAGTTGGGCTTAGGTGCAATTCTCCATGACATCGGTAAGACACAAGTTCCGGAAGACATCTTGACCAAGCCGGGGCGGCTCACCGATGAGGAGATGGCCATTATGCAGCAGCACACCACCTTTGGCTGGCAGATCCTGCGGCAAAACCCTGATGTTCCTCTCAGCAGTGCCCACGTGGCGTATCAACACCACGAGCGGCCCCAGGGCCTGGGATACCCCCGGGGATTGACCAGCGACCGCATCCTCCCTTACGCCAAAATAGTGTCTGTGGCAGATGCCTATGATGCGATGACCTCAGAACGGGCCTACCAACGGGGGATGCTACCCCATGAAGCTCTAAGGATTATCCACCGCCTCAAAGGCGTGCAGTTTGAACCTGATATCGTTGACCTCTTAGATCTGTGCGTGGCCCAATACCCTGTGGGCTGCATGGTGCGCCTCAACTCCCGAGAGATCGGGATTGTGGTGGATATCAATCAGCAAGAGCGGGCCCGGCCCATTATCCGGGTGCTGTATGACCGCTGGGGCAAGCGGCTGCAGCAGTTTTGGGAGCTGGATTTGGCCAAGACGAGGCATCTTTCCATCGTCGAGGTTGTGGAATGAGCAAAGGCGCGTATTACGAGGAAGCTGCCTGCCAATATTTGACAGCGCGGGGCCTGGTTCTGCTGGAGCGGAACTACCGCACCCGGGGCGGCGAAATCGACCTTGTGATGCGTGATGGCGCCACTTTAGTCTTTGTGGAAGTGAAGTTCCGCTCCACCCTAACTTACGGCCATCCCCTGGAAGCGGTCTCTCCTGTCAAGCAAAGGCGACTCAAACGTACCGCCTTATTCTATCTAGCCCAGACGAACTGCTGTTATGATGCGGTACGCTTTGACGTGCTCGGCATTACTAAGATGGGACAAACCATGAAATTCCTTTGGGTGAAGGGAGCATTTGAATGAAATCTGCGCAATTATTCTTCAGTATACTTCTCATATTTCTGCTAACTGCCGTTCCAACAACTCTAGCCCAAGCCCCCCCTTTTGATGTGGATGCCGCCGCGGCCGTTCTCTTGGACTACGACTCGGGCCAAATCCTCTACAGCAAGAACGGCTCCGATGAGCGGATCCCAGCTAGCCTCGTGAAGGTCATGACCATGTTCATTGCTATGGATCACGTTAAGGCAGGGCGTATCAACCTGACCGATACCACCCGTGTAAGCGAAAACGCCTGGCGGATGACAGGGTCGCAGATGTTTCTTGAGGTGGGAGAGACCGTCACCATCGAACAGCTCTTGTACGGCATCGCGGTTGTATCGGGCAATGATGCCTGTGTAGCCCTTGCGGAAGCACTGGCAGGTTCCGCAGAGGTTTTTGTACAGTGGATGAACAAGAAAGCCGGAGAACTAGGCCTGGCGACGCGGTTTGTGGATGTCCACGGTTTATCAGAAGAGAATAGCGTTACCGCCAAAGACATGGCTTATCTGGCCCGTGCCTATATCCGTACCCATCCAGAAGCCCTCGCTTACCACCACGAGAAGTCCTTTTCCTATCAGCCTCGGTCCCAGAACAAGCCCATAGTCCAGTACAACCGCAACGGGCTCCTCTCTTCCTTCGAAGGGGCGGATGGGCTTAAGACAGGGCACCTCAGCGCTGCAGGCTACAACTTAGTGGCCACGGCCAAGCAGGGCGAGCGCCGCTTGATCGCAGTTGTGCTCGGGGGCAAGAGTGAAAAGGGCAGGGAAGCGGTGGCCGCTGAACTCCTCAACTACGGCTTCCGCAACTTCGATCTGGTTGACACCCGCAAACTGACAGCGGAGACCGCTGTGAAGGTCTACAAAGGGAAAAAACGGGCAGTTAACGTGGTCGCGTCGGAGCCCCTGATCACGGTGCCTCAAGGGACTGCAACCGGCCTAGAGGTCTCAGTGCAGCTTAAGAACATGACTGCTCCTGTGGCCAAGGGTGAAAACGTAGGCGCCCTGACAGTTTGGTATGAGGGGCAAGTGATCAAGCAAACCCCCCTCTTAGCCGCAGAGGAAGTCCCAGTGGGTGGTTTTTGGCGGGTAATGTGGGACTCTTTGGCTTTGTTTATACGGAATCTGATTAGGCGCCCTTGAGGGCGCCTCCCTTTTCTCAAAATACCAAGAGGAAATTTGCGTAAATCGTAGAATTATATGCTGTAAGCCAAAACACCCCCGGTTCTGTCGGCTAGACCGGCGGCTTAAAGAGGAGTGATACGATGCACCTAGATGAGCTAGATCAGCAAATTCTGGCTTATCTGCAAGAAGACGGCCGCACATCGTACGTTACATTAGCATCGGCTCTAGGTGTTTCAGAAGGAACGATCCGCAAGCGGGTGCGCCGCCTAGAAAATGACGACGTCGTGAAAATCATCGGCATTACTGACCCCCTCAAGGTAGGCCTAGATACGGTTGCCTACGTGTGGTTTGAGATTGAGCGCAACCACTTGGAGGAAGCCATGGAGCGGCTTAAACTCCTGGAAGAGGTGCGCTACCTGATTGTCACCACCGGCAGCCATGACCTTGTGGCCATGGTGGTTGTCCCGAGCCGTGAAGACCTGGTGCGTCTGCTCAATGATGAGTTGTCAGCCATTCCAGGCATTGTGAGCACCCAGACTTCCATCGTCTTGAAGATCCACAAGCAAACCTACGATTGGGCTCCTTTCCCCAAAGTGCTTGAGTCTGCCAACAAGGAGGATCGTCCTGCCCATGGATAAGTATGTATTGGATGAGACAGATCGGGAAATAATCGAGCTGTTGCAGGAGGATGGGCGGATGCCGTTCCTCACCATCGCTAACCAGCTGGGCCTAGCAGAGGGCACAGTGCGACGCAGGGTTGCCCGCCTCTTGGAAGAAAAGGTCCTGAAGATCGTAGGCATAACTGATCCCTTTAAGATTGGGCTGTACACGGTAGCAGTCGTGGGGCTGAAGGTAGAGCGGGGGAAAATCGACCATATCGCCCAAGCCTTGGCCGATCTCCCAGAAGTACGCTCTGTAGCCCTCTCTACTGGCAATTTCGATCTTGTTATCCAGGTAGCCGTAAAAAACAACGACGAACTCCTCACATTCCTTATCAGGAAACTCAGCGATATTCCGGGCATTCTGAACACTGGCACATCCTTGGTGCTGAAGGTAGCCAAGGAAGACTTTGCCTGGGGCGCCAACTAAAAACCCAGTCGCCCTTGGTAACGGTACTGCAGTGCCTCTGCAACGTGCGGCGCTTCCACGCTGTGGGCGCCGCTCAGGGCAGCGATGGTTCGGGCCACCCGGATAGTTTTGTGATAGCTCCGCATGGACAGGCCAAGGCGGGTGTGCGCTTGGGCCAGAAGGGCCTCCCCATCCCGAGCTAAGGGCAGGTTAACGGAAGGGGTTGGCAGCTGGCCATGGAGATGAGCGTGTTCATACCACGGCTCATCCTCACCGGAAGCCTCATCCGGGGAAACCTCTCCCATGCGGCAAAACATATCAAAGCGATCTATAAGAGGTCCCCTCAGCCTTCTGTGGTAGCGGGCAAGGTCCCCAGCTGAACACCTACATTCCCGTGTACTGCTGCCCAGGTAACCGCAGGGGCAGGGATTGGCTGTAGCTATGATCCAACAATCGGCAGGGAAGTTCACA
>JGI24503J29689_10056601_pt1 | contig 10118 bp, 2 predicted proteins | sample BioPla3RNA2_FD_29689 | JGI IMG/M metagenome (IMG submission 29689)
CGATGAGAAAAAACCTTGCTTTAGCCATATTGATTGGCTTGCTCTGTATTGCGCTCCCCGTATCGGCGGCGGAGGATCCGAATATCTGGCACGTCTCCAGCGGCGGGGAGGAGGCTGACTTCACCACCATCCAGGCTGCCATACTTGACGACAGGATCATGCCAGGGGATATGATCGTTATCCTGCCAGGTACATATACACGGTTCGATGTGTACAAACCCCATCTCACGATCCAGAGCTTTGAGGGGCCCGATTCTGTCACTGTGGATTGTGCTGGTATAGAGATTGCCAATCGCGAAGATGCGACAGGTACGATTCTTGACGGGTTGACAATCGTTAACTCTCAAGCTGGTGTTAGGCTTGGACAATATGGTCCGGCACCGGATTCGATCGTCCGGAATTCTGTGTTCAACGGAATGACCAACTATGTACGGTCGCAAGGCTCCAATATTACCTTCGAGAACAACACGTTTATGAACACGGCGGGAACTCCTTCCAGTAACTTTCAGCTGAGAGAGCTGGCAAACAGCAACATCGTCAATAACACGTTCACCAACGTCGTAGCCAAATCAGGGATCTTCTATTTCTACTCGTCAGAGGCAACCAATGTCACTATCGCCGGGAACACCTTCGACAGTACCTTCACCGGGAACACCTTCTACTTCCGTACCGCCGGCGAGGGCAACCGGATCTACCTGAACAGCAACGTCGCTGACGTCGCTCTCCATGCTGGCAGCACCGCTCCGACCACCACCTACTGGAACACCACCTCTCCGGTGACCTACACCTACAACGGCGTGGAGCGGACGGGGTACCTCGGCAACCACTGGCTGGATTACACCGGTGTCGACACCAACGGCGACGGCATCGGCGATACACCCTACGCCCTCCCCGACGGTCTCGGCACCGACTACGCTCCCCTGATGGGCGCGTGGGAGAACGGGGTCATTACCGGATCCGAACCGGCACTTCCGTACACCGTCCTGTACGAGGGCACGGTCGATATCCCGGCCGGCAGCACGATCCAGGCCCCCATCTCGCCGAAGTCCGGGGGCTACACGTCCGGCGAAGACTTCGTCGAGATCCCGGCAAACAGCGTCGGCGGCATGCTGGATGCAAGCGGCTTCGTCTTCGACATGTGGAAGAGCCAGAAGCCGGTCCCGACCTACTCGCTACAGGACATCACCACCCCTGATGGGGTCTATTACCCGAACGTCCAGAGTGCGACGGAGGATCTCATCTGGCGATCCTTCGACGGCATGACCTCTGCCGCAACGAAGTACGACCCGAACGTCGCCCTTGAGAACGGCACCACCATCTACACGGTCTACGGCGACTACAACGTCGTCAACTCCGACCCGAGCGGCGCCCAGTACGTCATCGTCACCACATTGAATGTTGTCGAGTCCGAACCGGAGCCGGCGACCTGGTACGTCGATGATGATGTCGACGCAGGGACTGACTTTACCAACATCCAGGATGCGGTCATCGCGGCCTCGCCGAACGACACGATCGTTGTCTTCTCCGGGACATACGGACGATTTTCGTTCATAGGTGACAAATCCTACCTGACGCTCCAAGCTATCGAGACCGATGGGCCCGTCATTATTGATTCTACTGGGTCGCTCAGAATACCCTCAGGAAGTGGCGATAACGCGGTAAGGACGATCCTTGATGGGTTTACATTCATCAATGCGCAACCACCTTTCCATCTGGGACATTATGGCCCTGCATCGGATTCGATCGTCCGGAACAGCCAGATCATAAAAACTTCCACAATAGGACTTCAAGGAGGGTCCACCAATCTCACACTCGAGAACAACACCTTCGTGGATGTTCGTCCGGGAACAGCCCTCGCCAGTATCCTAATGGTCAAAGATGTGCCAAGCAGCAACATCGTTAATAACACATTTGTTAACATCACAGCTAAATCTGGAATCTTCTATTTCTACTCACCAGAGGCAACCGGCATTACCATCGCCGGAAACACCTTCGACGCTACCGTTGGGGGAAACACCTTCTACTTCCGCGATGCCGGTGAAGGCAACCGGATCTATCTGAACAACAACGTCGCTGGCGTCGCTCTCCATGCCGGCAGCACCGCTCCGACCACCACCTACTGGAACACCACCTCCCCGGTGACCTACACCTACAACGGCGTGGAGCGGACGGGGTACCTCGGCAACCACTGGCTGGATTACACCGGTGTCGACACCAACGGCGACGGGATCGGCGATACGCCCTACGTCCTCCCCGACGGCCTCGGCACCGACTACGCCCCCCTGATGGGCGCATGGGAGAACGGGGCCATTACCGGATCCGAACCGGCACTTCCGTACACCGTCCTGTACGAGGGCACGGTCGATATCCCGGCCGGCAGCACGATCCAGGCCCCCATCTCGCCGAAGTCCGGGGGCTATACTCCCGGCGAAGATTTCGTCGAGATCCCGGCAAACAGCGTCGGCGGCATGCTGGATGCAAGCGGCTTCGTCTTCGACATGTGGAAGAGCCAGAAGCCGGTCCCGACCTACTCGCTACAGGACATCACCACCCCTGATGGGGTCTATTACCCGAACGTCCAGAGTGCGACGGAGGATCTCATCTGGCGATCCTTCGACGGCATGACCTCTGCCGCAGCGAAGTACGACCCGAACGTCGCCCTTGAGAACGGCACCACCATCTACACGGTCTACGGCGACTACAACGTCGTCAACTCCGATCCGAGCGGCGCCCAGTACGTCATCATCACCACGCTCAACATCGTCGAGTCCGAACCGGAGCCGACCGTCTTCAACACCTCCGTCACGGTCTACGCGGACGAACCGATCGTCGTCGACGGCACCACCTACGGCGGCAACACGTTCTTCAACATCCTCGCCGCGGCCGGCTACACCTACACCTACGCCGAGAGCGAGTCGGGCTTCAGCGACAGAAAGCCGCTCCTGACCCTCACCATCGACGGCGTCACCTACCCGACGGAAGACTTCGGCACCGACTACGCGTGGAAGTTCTACGAGACCCTCGGGACCGGTGATGACTACAAGTACAAGAAGAGCCTGAACGGCTACATCGACGGATCCGGCACGTATTACATCTGGTACGGCGACATGAGCCAGTTCGACTTCTGGGAACTCCCGTCGGTCGAGAACTCGACCTACGTCGTCGAACTCAACGTCACCCTCCTGCCGACCCGGCCCAGTGAGGATGGCACCCCGGCCGGCGTGACGATCATATCCCCGTTGCCGAACAGCGGTTATGCTGTCGGCGCCTCGGTCCGCCTTGCGGCGACCGCGACTGGCGACAACCTCACCTACACCTGGGATCTCGGCAACGGCGATACCGTCGTCGGGCAGGACACTTCATACGCGTACCCTGCTACGGGCAACTACACCATCACCCTGACCGTGGCAAACGATGCCGGCTCGGCCGAGGCATCGACCGGGATCACCATCCTTGACTCGGACCTTCCCTACATCGTCCTGTACGAGGGCACGGTCGATATCCCGGCCGGCAGCACGATCCAGGCCGCCATATCGCCGAGATCCGGAGGCTACACGCCCGGCGAAGACTTCGTCGAGATCCCGGCGGAGAGCGTCGGTGGCATGCTGAATGCGAGTGGCTTCATCTTCGACATGTGGAAGAGCCAGAAGCCGATCCCGACGTATTCGCTACAGGACATCACCACCCCTGACGGGGTCTACTACCCGAACGTCCAGGACGCAACTGCGGATCTGGTCTGGCGATCCTTCGACGGTATGACCGCCGCCGCTAGGAAGTACGACACAAACATCCCCCTCGAAAACGGCACCACCATCTACACGGTCTACGGCGACTATGGTGTCGTCAACTCCGACCCGAGCGGCGCTCAGTACGTCATCATCACCACGCTCAACATCGTCGAGCCCGGCACGGCGGACCAACCAGTCGCGGGTTTCACCGCAAACACCACATCCGGCGACGCACCGCTCGTTGTTGCGTTCATCGACAACTCAACAGGCGCTGAATCCTGGTTCTGGACCTTCGGTGATGATGAGACCTCCTCCGAGAGGAATCCAGTCCACACATACACCACCCCCGGCACCTACACCGTGACCCTCATGGTCACGAACGCCGCCGGAAGCGACAGCGCGACGAAGACCATCGTCGTGACCGAACCCGGGGAGGAAGCGGATACCATCATCCTCCGCCCCGGCTGGAACTTCGTCTCGACACCGAAGCGCCTCGCCGACGGTGCGAACACCTTCGCGCTCTTCGACGGTGTCGACACCAACGCCCGCTCGATCCTGCTCTACGATGGGCTGGACTACGACTGGAAGCAGGTGGGCCTGACCGACACCTTCCAGCCGCTCGACGCGGTCTGGATCTACGCGAACGGGACCTACACGATCCCGCTCACCTTTGCCGGCGGCGCCGCCGAGCTCCCGCCCACGAAGGATCTCGGCAAAGGCTGGAACGCGATCGGGTTCACCGACACCGTCCCCGAATCCGCGGCGGCCACCCTGCTGTCGCTCGGGGATAGCTGGGCCACCCTGATCGGCTACGATGCACAGGACCAGCGGTACGAGAGGGCGATCATACGTACCTCGGCGAGCGAGACGCAGGAGATGCAGCCCATGCAGGGCTACTGGATCTACACGACCCGGGCGGAGACAATCGCTGCCATCAGTGGCTAGAGGGTGGTGCAGGGTGAAGATGCGACAGGGCATCACACTAATCCTCCTCCTCGGCCTCGTCGCCGGTGCGGCAACGGCCGGGGGGGGCACCCCCACGTTGCCCCACTGTTTCTCCGGGGGCGTGACGATCGGGGGCTCCCCCGCACCCGCCGGGACCGTGATCACGGCGACGATCGGGGGCACGGAATACGGCTCCATCCAGACGACGGAAGCCGGAAAATACGGTAATCCTGACCAATCTGTGGCGGACCGCCTGCTCGTGAAGGCAACCGAGAACCAGAGCGGTGAGACGATCACGTTCTACGTCGACGGCGTCGCCGCAAAAGAGACCGCGATCTTTGCTGTCGGCGGAGGGACGGTGCTCGACCTGAGCGTCCCGGGGAGCGGCGGCAGCGGCAACACCGGAGGCACCGACAATACTGGTAATTCCGGTGGCAGCGGAGGCACTGGTGGCACAGGAGGTACCGGAAACACCGGCAATACCGTGACCGCCCGCGAATCAGCCGCCCCCACCGCCGCTCCCGAGGTGCAGACCGGGCAGGTCTCCCTTGCCACGTCTGCGGCCGGGACGGTGCTTGAGACCGCGACGGTCAGGACCGCCGACGAGATCTGCGCCGTGACGATTCCGGAGGGTACCACCGCCCGCGATGGGAACGGCAACCCGCTCGATACGGTGACCGTTACCCGGGAAGACCCTGTGTCGGCCCCGGCGGCCCCGCCGGGCACGACGATCGCGATCGTCCTCAACTGTGACCCTGCGGGCGCCACGTTCGACCCGCCGGCAGTCCTCACCTACACCCTCTCCGGAGAAGAGTGGGCGAAGATCGGCGTCGCACTGAAGGTGATCTGGTACAACCCTGTATCAGAGGCATGGCAGGATGTGCCTGCGACGGTGGATCCCGTCACGCGGACGATCACCGCTGAGGTCTCGCACTTCAGTATCTATGCCCTGGCATGGACCATCCCCGGGACGACAGCGGTGGCGGAGGCGCAACAGACCAGTACCTCCCCCGGCGGAGAACCACCCTGGCCGTTCATCGGCATCGGGATGGTAATCCTGGCCGGCGCCATGATCGGAGGCTTCGTGTATCTCAAGAAGAAGAACTGAAGCCTCTCTTTTTTGGGCTTCCCTGGTATGCAGTCCCGGTCACCCCGGGGCGCTGCGAACCGGATCCCCGTAAGAATGTATGACTACCAGAAATCCAGAGATGATTTAAAAACGAGCTGAATCTCATGAAACAATCAAGATTGACAATGATCACTCTCGTAGTGCTGCTGCTGGCAACCGCCTTGCTGTCAGCACCGGTACTGGCCGCAGATGCCGGGACCACCGAGGTGCGTATCGCAAAGTATGCAAACGACCGAAAAACTATCCTGAACGAGACGACTGTCAATTACCACTGGCTGGAGACAAACCTCCCGATCCAGGGCGATGGAATAACCCGGTACTACCACCAGGGTCCAGTCTTTGAAGGAGTCTGGGAAGATATGCGCCCCGGTGAGCCCTACGACCCCTGGAACCTGGACGAGGACATCGAGATCAGCATCCTCTATAAGGGTGACTTCGGGGCGGTCATGGGGACCGACATCAAAGATATCTGCGACCACATCGGCGGCGCAAAAGATGGAGACACGATCAACGTACGCAGCCGCGATGGATTCTCAAAGACGTTCCCCTACTCGATCATCTATGAACCCGACCCACGCCAGGGCCCGGCAGTCCTCTGCTGGTACAGCGGTGAAGAGGAGGGGCCCGACATGCGGGAAGGCGCAAAGGAGCAGGGCAAGGGCTACCCGGACACCGGGTATATCGCCGGAATGCGCATGATCTTCTTTGCTGACACCTCCACAAATCCCTGGGACTGGCACGTCTTTGGAAACACCGACATGAAAGAGTGCTGGGACGAAGAGTACTGGAACTACGCCGGCCTGAACCTCCCCTCGGCAGCCGGCGCCTCTTCAATGTGGATCAACGAGATCCGGATCTACAGCCAGGACGACCCTCCGGAATCGCCGATCGCAAGCTTCACCGTGAACGCGACGAGCGGTGCGGTGCCATTTGCCATCCAGTTCACCGACACCTCGTCAGGATCCCCTGACACCCGGGAATGGAACTTCGGGGACGGCGCCAATTCGACCGAGATAAACCCGGTCCACACCTACACAGAACCCGGCACCTACACCGTCACCCTCACGGTCACGAATGCGGCCGGGAGCGACGCAAAAGAGATGAGCGGGATTGAAGCGTTCGAATCCGGAGGAGGTGCCACCACTGAACTCCGCATCGTGAAGTACGCAAACGACGGAACAACCATCCTGAACGAAAAAACGGTCGACTGCAGCTGGCTGGAGGCAAACCTCCCGATCCAGGGCGACGGCGTCACCCGCTACTACCACCAGGGCCCCATCACCGAAGTGGCCTGGAAGGAGAGGTACCCGTATAAACAGTACAACCCCTGGAACCCTGAAGAGACCGTTAACTTCATCGACCTCGGTACGGTCAGGGGCACCGACCTCGCCGATATCTGTGATTACGTCGGCGGCGCGAGCGCAGGCGACACTATCACCCTGAAAACTTCTGGCAGTGCCACGATCACCTACCCGTACTCAACAGTCTACGAGCCCGACCCCAGACAGGGTCCGGCGGTCCTCCGCTGGTACGACGGTGCTACAACGGACTACACCTCTGGTCTGCGCCTGGTCTTCTTCGCTGATACCTCCACGAACCCGGATGGCTGGCATGTCTTTGGCAACACCGACATGAAAGAATGCTGGGGAGAAGCAAACGCCGTCTACAACGGCACTCTCCCCTCAGCAGCTGACGCCGCGCCCGATCAGGTTGTCGTGGTGCGGATCGACGGCAGCGATCCCCCGGCGCTCCCGGTAGCGTCCTTCAGCGCCAATGTGACCACGGGCGCGCCCCCGCTCATCGTCCAGTTCACCGACACCTCGTCAGGATCCCCTGACACCTGGGAGTGGGACTTCGGGGACGGTGCCACGTCGACCGAAAAAAACCCGATCCACACCTACACAGAACCCGAGACCTACCCCGGGAAGTATGCCGTCACCCTCACCGTTACGAACACCATCGGCACCAACATCACCTCCGTGGAGAACTGCGTCACCGTCACCGCAGGGTACGCGAGCTTCACCGCGAACACGACCGGCGGGCTGCCGCCGCTTTCCATCCAGTTCAACGACACCTCCGCTGGCAACCCGACCGGGTGGGCCTGGGACTTCGGTGACGGCGCAACCTCGACCGACCGGGATCCGGTCCACACCTACACCAGTGTCGGCACCTACCCGGTCACCCTCACCGTCACCGGCCCCTTCGGGAGTGACACGTATGTGACGACCGACCTGATCGATAAGATCCGGGTGCTTGAGCCCAGGGATATCGGGACCACCACCCTGTACGTCGCCAAAGTGGCTAAAAACGGCACCGTCTTGAACGAGACGACCGTCGACTACCACTGGCTCGAGGAGAATCTCCCCGTCCAGGGCGACGGCGTAACGAAGTACTATCACCAGTGGTGGGTTTTTGAGGGCGATCCCCTGAACCCGGCCGAAGATAACTGGAACAGTATCTTCGAGGGCAAAGGACAGTTCGGCGCCGTGAAGGGCACCGACATCAAAGACATCTGCGACCTGGTCGGGGGCGCTTCCGAGGGGGACCATATCCGCCTGGGCAGCAAGGACGGCTATAAAACGGGGCTCAAGCCGGAATGGGTCTACAATCCCCTCCCGCGCCAGGGCCCGGCGGTCCTCTGCTGGTACAATGCCGGCGGGGGGGACTCACAGGGAATTGGCTACCCCGATACCGGCTACTTCCCGAGCATGCGCCTGATCTTCTTCGCCGACAACTCCACGAACCCTTGGGGCCTGCATATCTTCGGCAACTACGACCTCTACGTGGCGTGGGGTATAAAACCTGACGGTGCCACAGGCTGGTCAGCAAAATGGATCGATAAAGTCATCATTGAGGTAGATTATTACACCCCCGCCCCGGTCGCGAACTTCACCGCCGATGTGACGAGCGGAACAGCGCCGCTCACCGTCCAGTTCACCGACGCCTCGACAGGCGCTGATTCCTGGTCCTGGGACTTCGGCGACGGCGCGACCTCGGCCGACCGGAACGCGACCCACACCTACACCGCCCCCGGCACCTACACCGCGAACCTCACGGTCGAGAACTCTGCCGGGAGCGACAGCGCGACCGCGACCATCACCGTGATCGAACCCGGCGAGCCCGGGGAGACGGGTACCCTTACCCTCCACCGCGGCTGGAACTTCGTCTCGACCCCGAAGCGCCTCGTTAACGGTGCAAACACCTTTGCGATCTTCAAGGAGATCGATACCGCCGATCACGGGATCCTGCTCTACGACGGCACAGACGGCTGGAGATCGGTAAATTCGACGGATACCTTCCGGCCGCTCGACGGGGCCTGGGTCTACGCAAACGAGACATGCACGATCCCGCTCACTTACGCTACTGGCGGACCCGAACTCCCGCCCGAAAAGGATCTCGTCAAAGGCTGGAACGCTATAGGTTTCACTGCCACCAGCCACAGAGCCGCAGCGGACGCCCTCCTGTCGCTCGGCGATAGCTGGACCACGCTCATCGGCTTTGATGCACAGAAACAGGACTACCAGATCTCAATCCTCCGCGGGGCCAGCGGCCGGCATGGTGAAGAACGCCCGATGTATCCCATGCAGGGTTACTGGCTCTATATGACCGATGCGGAGACGCTCGGCGCCATTGGCGCATGAGGGTGAGAAGGTGAAACTACAGCACGGCATTGCGCTGGTTCTCCTCATCGCCCTCATATCCGGGGCGGCGGCGGCCGGGGATCTACCCCCCGCCCTCCCTCACCAGTTCTTCGGTGATGTGACGATAGGCGGCTCTCCCGCACCCGCCAGGACCGTCATCACCGCGATGATCGGGGATACAGAGTGCGGTTCGATCCTGGTGACAGACGCCGGAAGATACGGTGATCCCGACTGGTGCCTGGGAAATCGCCTGCTCGTGACGGGAACCTCAGAACAGAGCGGTGAGACGATCACGTTCTCCGCCGGCGGAGTAGCGGCAAGAGAGACAGCAGTGTTTATACCCGGCGGGGTGACCCACCTGGATCTCTCCTTCGAAGAGACCGTGGCGACACCGACCGCGGGATTCCAGACAAACATAACCTCCGGCCCGGCGCCGCTCACAATCCAGTTCACCGATACGTCTCTCGGCGACCTGGTCTCACGGGAATGGAACTTTGGTGATGGCACCAATTCAACCGGGATAAATCCGGTCCATACCTACGCGGCGCCCGGCACATACACCGTGACCCTCACGGTCACGAACGCCGCCGGGAGCGACAGCGCGACGGCAACCATCATCGTACGGGAGGCAGGCGCGGTAGAGATCGTCCGCGGCCCGTACTTCACCGGCACCAC
>JGI24503J29689_10013652_pt1 | contig 10110 bp, 10 predicted proteins | sample BioPla3RNA2_FD_29689 | JGI IMG/M metagenome (IMG submission 29689)
CCGCAAAATACCCGACAAAAGACTTTTCCATATCCACCTAGGTTCCGCATCAGCTAGTATACTTTGGTGCGGTATTTTTTTCCTCTTTTAACAGCAAACATTTATATCAGCTTCTAATTCGCGTTACTATTTCCGCATTTTCTGACCACCTGGTCCATGTCGATTTTTCGACGTTTAAAGGACCATTTAAAACTATCAACTTATCCACAGACGGTGTATAAAATTGTGGATAGCTTTCTACCAGCCATTTAACCCTATTTATCCACACCTTTTTCCACAGCACCAAAAGTTTGTTCGCAGTGAAATTCGCAAAACCCCAGCTAGATGGCTGTTTGCACAGGTTTATTAACATTTTCCTGCCCTGTGGATAACTTGTTGATTACCATCTGGATATCCGCTTTTAAACAGGTGTTTAGCAGGAACTCTTCTTGGTTGTGGATAAGTATTTAAATCCAATTTAAACCCATCTATCCACATATCTGTGAAAAACTGTATCAACAGATATGTTTATAATTTAAATAACAGACTGTGTTCTTACATCGACTTGGAGGCATGACAATGAAACTCGATGAACTCAATAAACTATGGGCGAAGGTTCTGGAACTAGTTGGTAATGAGGTAGGCAAGAGCTCTTTTGCCGTGTGGTTTAAACCCACTAAACCAGTGAAACTCGAAGACAACTACCTCCATGTTGAAGCTAGCAACGATTTTGCCTGCGAATGGATAGAAGAGCAATACGGCGAATTAATCAGGCGCATCCTTTACAGTCTAACCGGTCAAAACCTCATACCGGTTTTTGTTGTAAAGAACGACCACATATCCACCAAGGCTCCCAGCACAACCAACACTTCCGAAGAGTCTGGGGAAGCTGAAACATACAGCAAAGAAGAAAGCACTGATAACGGGCTGAATCCTCGCTACACCTTTGACACATTCGTCGTTGGTAAAAGCAACTCATTTGCCCACGCGGCATGTCTAGCTGTGGCCGAATCTCCTGCCAAAGCTTACAACCCCTTGTTTATGTACGGTGGTGTTGGGTTGGGAAAAACCCACTTAATGCAAGCTATCGGCCATTCAGTGGCAAAAAAACCGCCCGGACATGAAGATCATGTACGTCTCTGCCGAGAGGTTTACCAACGACATGATCAACTCCATCAGACACAACCGTATGGAAGATTTTCGCAATAAGTACCGCACTGTCGACCTGCTTTTAGTTGATGACGTCCAGTTTCTCACCGGTAAAGAGGGAACCCAAGAGGAGTTCTTCCACACCTTCAACGCCCTCTATGAAGCCAATAAGCAGATCGTTCTGTGCAGCGACCGCCTTCCCAAAGAGATCTCAACGCTAGAGGACAGGCTGCGCTCTCGTTTCGAATGGGGACTCACTACAGACATTCAACCTCCGGATCTCGAAACCCGAATCGCTATTTTAAAGAAGAAAGCCAGCATGGAAAACATCGAGGTTCCTGAAGAAGTGCTGCTCCTCATTGCTAAACAGATCCGTTCCAACATCCGAGAACTAGAAGGAGCGCTGATAAGGGTAACGGCATACTCCTCGCTCCACAGCAAGCCCATCGATGTGGAGCTGGCTATGGATGCCTTGAAGGATATCCTTCCTATCCAAAATAAGCAGATCTCGGTAGAGCTGATTCAAAAGGTCGTAGCAGAGCACTTTGACCTTACTGTCAGCGACATGAAGTCCAAAAAAAGAACTCGCTCTGTTGCCTTTCCCAGACAAATCGCCATGCATCTTGCCAGAGAGCTTACAGATCTTTCCCTTCCCAGGATAGGGGAGGAGTTTGGCGGTAGAGATCACACTACCGTAATTCACGCTTGCGACAAAGTCAGCGAAATGATCAAAGAAAATCCAGAGCTCGAAAGCCAGATCAAAAAAATCTCAGAGAAAATCCGCTCTCTCTAAGACCTCTTTTTTTGCGTTTTAAACCTCTGGATAAAGCTGTGGAGTGGCTGTGATTTAAATCTGGATAACATTTAAATCCTGTGGACAAAACCCTTGGATTTTAAATCCAAATATTGAAATGTGGACACTGTTGATGGCCAGAGCAATTAACCCACAGCTTATCCATACCAGGAAAAGCTGTAAATAGGTGGATTTAAACCGCTTATCCACTTTATGAACAGCACTACTACGACTACTACGATCTTTAAATCTATTTAAATATATATCTATATAAAATAGAAGAAAGGGTGTTTAGTGGATGCATATTCAATGCACTAAGGATGTGCTGTCGTCTGCGGTAAATATTGTACAAAAGGCTGTACAATCAAGCAGCTCCATCGAAGTATACGCAGGGATATTCATCGAGGCATCTGATAGTGGCTTAACTATCGTCGGTACGAACACTGATTTAAGCATAAAGACCAGAGCCAAAGCCAGCATTTTTAAAACTGGAAAAGTTCTTATTGAAGGTAAGCTGTTCTCTGATATCGTAAGGAAGTGGCCTGCCGGTAAGCCTATTAATATCGTTTACGATGAGAACACTAATAACGTAATCATCGACGATGGCAACGAAAACTCCAGTTTTAAAGCTGAAGTTAAGAGCATGAACGTTGAGGACTATCCAGCATTTCCCGATGCAGAAAAGGATATCGAAGAAGGCCTGGCCAAAAGCTGGGACATTTCTCAAAGCTTGTTGAAAAAAGCGGTGAATGCCACGGCGTTCGCTGCAGCTAGAGTAGATCATTCAAGAGTTTACCTGACTGCTATCCTTCTTGAAAGTAAAGAAGGCTTTCTCCGAGTTGTGGCAACAGACAGCCATCGCATGGGCTACTACCAGATCCCCGGTGTAGATGGCGATATTTCTGCAATGATTACCGCAGATGATCTCAGCGACATAGCCAAACTGATGGACGAAGAAGACGAAGAGAAGATCATCAACCTCACGCTGACACCGAGAAGAGCGTTCTTCGATTTCGACGACACAACAGTTGTCACGAGGCTCATTGAAGGCAACTTCCCACCGTATGAAAGAGTCATACCGACGAGCCACACAACTAAAGTTAAAGTAGATAGAAGAACTATCGTAGATGCTGTAGATAGAATTGCGGTTATGGTTCGCGGTGGAAGCTCGCTTGCAGTTAGACTAACAGTTGCAGACAACTCTCTCACTATCAACTCTGGAGAGATGGAATATGGTAGCGCCAAAGAACAGGTCTACGTGGAAAAAGAAGGCGAAGATCTGGAAATCAAAGTGGACTACAGATTTTTGTTCGAAGGATTAAAAGCTTTCACCGGCGAAAGTGTAGAGATGATGTTTAAAGGTCCAGACTCGGCAATTCTCTTTAAGTCTAAAGAGATGCCGGGGTACATTTACCTCATGATGCCTCTTAACTTCTAGCCAAAACTTGAAAGGTGGCTTTTTTATGGAGCCTGTAGATGTTGTAATTAAAACGGAGACCATCAAGTTGGAGCAGTTTCTTAAATGGGCCGGTGTGGTGCAGACCGGTGGAGAAGCAAAGCTCCTCATTCAAGACGGCTACGTTTATGTTAACGGTGAAGAAGAACTGAGAAGGGGAAGACAATTAAAGGAAGGCGATCTTGTAGAAATCGAAGGAAGTGGTAAGTTCAAGGTCGCAAAATAAGGGAGTGGCTTGTATTGCTGCTTTCAAAGCTTAGTCTTGAAAAATTCCGCAACTATAAATCAGCGTCGCTTACATTTGGAGAAGGACTTAACTTTCTAATCGGCAATAACGCACAGGGTAAAACCAATCTTTTAGAAGCTATTTTTTATTTGTGCCATCTTTCTTCACCGCGAACCAGCAACGACAATGATCTGATTTTGTTCGGCAGCGAAGAGGCCAAGGTCTACGGCGAGGTGAAAACCGAGCTGGGTACCTACGAGCTGGAAGTTGTCATTCCCGAAAAAGGAAGAAAAAAGGCATCTGTAGACGGCATAGTACAGAGCCGGTACACGGATTTTCAAGGACACTTAACTTGTGTTTACTTTTCACCTGACGATCTTAAACTGGTTAAAGGCGGTCCCAGCGAAAGAAGGCGGTTTATGGATCTGGAGATTAGCCAGGTGAATCCATACTACCGCCATGCCTTGAACCAGTATAATAAAGTGCTTTTTCAGAGAAACAACCTGCTTAAAGAAGGTAACTTTGATCCGGAGCTTCTGGACGTGTTTTCCCAGCAGCTCGTGGAAGCGGGATCTTTGATCATTGAAAAGCGCAGTTCAATGCTTACAAGGCTGAACCTTCTCTCCAAGCTCTTACAGCGACGTCTTACAGAGCTCAAGGAGAGTCTTTCATTAAAATACGAACCTTCTTTTCCAATCGAAGGAGACGTTAAAAACGCGTTCCATAAAGCTTTAAAAGAAGCATTTCCAGAAGAAAAGAATAAAGGTTATACTTTAATAGGACCCCACCGCGATGACTTCAGCATGTACATCGACGATATTGACGTCAGAACTTACGGCTCACAAGGACAGCAGCGCACAGTAGTGCTGGCACTTAAGCTTGCAGAGCTGGAGTTTTTGAAAAGCGAGTCGGGCGAATACCCCATTCTTCTTCTTGACGATGTTTTTTCAGAAATAGACGACATAAGAAGAAGGAAACTATTTGAGATAGTCAGACAAAATCGAGTTCAAACATTTATCTCAACGGCAAATCCCAAAGACTTAGAAGATATAGTCGGAGAGCAAAAAAGAGTTTTTGAGATCAAAAGAGGATGTGCGGGGGTGAAACACGATGCTACATTTGGGTGAGAACGTGGTTATTCCTCACAGCAAAGTTGTGGCAATATTGGACATTGAAAGTCTCGGCGACTCTGAGGCCAACTTGGAGTTTTTGCAGACTGCAAAGGAAGAAGGTTTTGTAAGAAATATAACAAAAAAGGCAAAAAGTCTCGTGATAACCACAGAAAACATTATGTACTTGTCCCCGATATCATCTGTGACTCTCAAGTCAAGGTTTGAAAAGCCCTATGCCGAATTTTAAACAGGGAGGTGAACTAACTGGTTGCGAGTAAGTCTCATCCTTATAGTTTCCATGCTATGAGCGATAAACCAGTAGAAAATATGCCAGAGAACAATAAAAACTCCCATTACAACGAGGAACAAATACGAATACTCAAGGGATTAGAGCCTGTTAGACTTCGCCCCGGTATGTATATTGGCGATACATCGATGCGAGGACTTCACAAGTTAGTTGATGAGGTCATTGACAACAGTATCGATGAAGCTTTAGCAGGATTTTGCGATACCATCATTGTGAAATTGCACAAAGATGGTTCTGTTTCTGTAAAGGACAATGGCAGAGGTATTCCTGTCGGCATTAACAAAGAAGTCGGCAAGTCTACTTTGGAGGTCATTCTCACGCACCTCCATGCTGGAGGTAAGTTTGGCGGCGAAAACAGCGCTTACAAATACTCCGGAGGTCTGCACGGCGTAGGTGTTTCGGTAGTTAACGCTCTTTCAGAGTGGCTTGTTGCTGAAGTATACCTAGATGGCAATATCTATCAACAGAAGTTTGCCCGCGGCATTCCGCAGGGCGACATCAAGATCATCGGCACAACAGACGACAATGGTACCTACATTGCTTTCAAACCCGACAATACAATCTTCCAAAACACAACTTTTGATCCCAAGGTGCTCCTTGAACGCTGCCGAGAGCTTGCGTTCTTAAACAAAGGGCTAAAGATCATCTTTGAAGATGAGATTCACGATAGAAGAGAAGAGTTCTTCTACGAAGGCGGGATCGCATCTTTCGTCAGCTTCTTAAATACCGGCAAGACCCCCCTTCACGAAGACATTATCTACTTCTCAGCTGAGAAAGACGAAGTGATCGTTGAGGTGGCAATGCAGTACACCGACGAATACTCGGAGATCAGCTATTCATTCGTAAACAATATCAATACATCTGAAGGCGGTACGCATCTGACGGGCTTTAGAAGCGCCCTTACTAAAACCATCAACGACTATTCGCGAAAAGTCGGCTTGATTAAGGAAAACGAGGACAATCTTACCGGCGATGATGTCAGAGAAGGACTTACCAGTGTTGTCTCGATCAAGTTGCAGAATCCCCAGTTTGAAGGCCAGACTAAAGGCCGCTTGGGTAACGCCGAAGTTCGCGGCATCGTAGACACCATCTGTACTGAACGTCTCTCAATTTTCTTTGAAGAAAACCCGTCTGCTGCGAGAATCATCGTAGAAAAGGCACTTGCCGCTCTCAGAGCAAGAGAAGCCGCAAGAAAGGCTAGAGAACTAACAAGAAGGAAAAACGCTCTGGAAGTTGGTACTCTACCTGGAAAACTTGCCGACTGTTCCAGAAAAGATTCCGAAGGAACTGAGATCTACATCGTTGAGGGAGACTCCGCTGGAGGTACCGCAAAACAGAGCCGCAACCGCGAGTTCCAGGCTATCCTACCCCTTAGGGGTAAGATTCTGAACGTGGAAAAACACGGCGAAGACAAAATCCTGGGCAACGAAGAGATTAAAGCGATGATTCGCGCCTTCGGGACCGGCTACGGTGACACTTTCGATATCAGCAACTCCCGCTATGAACGCATCGTCATCATGACAGATGCTGACGTTGACGGTGCTCACATCAGAACACTTCTTCTGACCTTCTTCTACCGCTATATGAGACCGCTCATTGAAGAAGGTAGAGTTTTTGCAGCTCAGCCTCCTCTCTACAAAATCGAAGAGAGAAGAGACAGAGCCGATAAATGGCTGAAGTATGCCTGGAGCGATGAAGAGCTCGAGAAGTACAAGGCAGAGTTCGAAGAAGCAGGCAAGACCTATTACATTCAGCGCTACAAAGGTCTTGGTGAAATGGATGCGGATCAGCTAAGAGAGACAACCATGGATCCAAAGACCAGAGTGATGGTGCGCCTTACCTTAGAGGACGCTGAAGAAGCAGATCGCATCTTTACAACCCTTATGGGTGAAGAAGTAGAACCGCGCCGCGCGTTTATCGAAGAACACGCTCTAGAGGTTACCGATCTTGACGTTTAACCAGATGCAGAAAGAGGTGATAAACCTTGGCTTTAGAGCCCTCGGAAAGGATTATTAATATTGACATAAACCAAGAGATGAAGAAATCGTACATCAACTACGCTATGAGCGTTATAGTTGATCGTGCACTTCCCGACGTCCGCGATGGCTTAAAACCTGTTCACCGGCGCATTCTCTACACCATGCACCAGCTGGGTTTAGGACCTAGATCCCAGTACAAGAAGTCGGCGAGAATCGTCGGAGACACCATGGGTAAATACCACCCTCACGGTGACTCTGCGATTTACGATGCCATGGTGAGATTGGCTCAGGACTTTTCCACCAGATATCCCCTGGTAGACGGCCACGGTAACTTCGGCTCTGTTGACGGCGATCCGCCAGCGGCTATGCGTTATACAGAAGCTCGGCTGTCAGAGATGGCTCTGGAAATGCTGCGTGATATCGAGAAAGACACCGTTGACTTTATTCCCAACTTCGACGGTGAAGAGATGCAGCCTACGGTTCTGCCATCTCGCATACCCAATCTTTTAGTTAACGGAGCATCTGGTATTGCCGTCGGTATGGCAACCAACATCCCACCCCACAACTTAGGTGAGGTTATTGATGGTTTGGTTGCAATTATCGACAACCCCGAGATTACTATCCAGGACCTGATGAACTACGTAAAAGGTCCAGACTTCCCAACAGGCGGTATCATCTTGGGACGTCAAGGCATAAGAAAAGCCTATCTAGAAGGCAGGGGCTCCATTAAGGTTAGAGCGAAAGCTGAAATTGAAGAGATGCGCGGCGGTAAATTCCGTATCGTTATTTCAGAATTACCCTATACCGTAAACAAAGCAAACCTCATCGAGAAGATCGCAGACTTGGTTCGCAACAAGAAACTCGACGGAATCACCGATCTTCGCGACGAGTCCGATAAGCAAATTAGGGTCGTTATTGAGGTCAGAAAAGATGTCAATCCAAAGATCCTACTAAATCAACTTTACAAACACACCAAGATGCAGGAAACCTTCGGCGCGATCATGCTGGCACTAGTTGACGGACAACCAAAGGTACTAAACCTCAAAGAGATGATGGTTGAGTACCTCAAGCATCAGGAAATTGTCACGACCAGGCGCTACAAGTACGACTTGGAAAAGGCAGAACACCAAGCTCACATCAGAGAAGGTTTGCTCATCGCACTGGATAACATCGATGAAGTTATCAGGATTATTCGCGAGTCTCCTTCAGACAAAGAAGCTCTAGATACGTTGATGGCAACTTTCGGCTTGACCGAGATCCAGGGCAATGCCATTTTGGACATGCGCCTCAGGAGACTGACAAGCCTTGAAAGCGAAAAGGTCATGCAGGAGTACAAAGAACTGCAGGAGACCATTGCCGAATTCAAGAGCATTTTAGGCGACCGCACCAAGCTGATGGCCATCGTCAAAGATGACCTCCTCAGCATCAAATCCAAGTACGCTGACAAGAGACGCACGCACATTTCGGCACAATCAGGTACATTAGATGTAGAAGACCTGATCGCCGAAGAAGACGTAGTGGTCATGATCACCAAGCAGGGCTACATCAAGCGTCTGCCTCTTAACACCTACAGAAGTCAAAGACGGGGAGGACGCGGGGTCATCGGAATGCAGACCAAAGATGAAGACTATGTAGAACACATCTTTGTAGCTAATACGCTGGATACCATGCTGTTTTTCACCACCAAAGGTCTTGTGCATCAGCTGAAGACCTACCAGATCCCCGATGCGTCGAGACAGTCAAGGGGCACCTCTGTGGTCAACCTCTTGCAGATCGATAAAGAAGAGATCATCACCGCAGTCATCTCCATTAAGGACTTTGAAGAAGAAGCGGATCTGATGATGATCACCAAGCAGGGTAGGATCAAACGGACTGAGCTGAAAGAGTACGATACAAGACTCAAGCGAGGCCTCATTGCCATGAAACTTGAAGAAGACGACGAGCTGGTCTCTGTTGTCAAGGTGAAAGACGACGATCAGGTCTTTATCGCAACTTCCGACGGAAAAGCTATCAGGATCGAGGTGCCCGACGTCAGGTGCATGGGCAGAGCCACCACCGGCGTAAAAGGCATCGAGCTTTCCCGCAGAGACTTTGTGGTTTCAATGGACGTGGTCAAGCCGGGCGAATCATACGTTTTGACCATAACCGAAAATGGTTACGGCAAACGTACTCGCATCGATGAGTACCGGACACAGGGCAGAGGTGGCAAAGGCTTAATCAACATGAAGGTCAACAAAAAGACCGGCAATGTTGTCGGTTCCAGAATGGTCTACGGCAATGAAGAAGAAGAAGTAATCATTGCCACTAGAGAGGCTATCGTCCTCAAGACCAGTGTTGACAGAATATCCGTTCAGGGCAGAAGCACTCAAGGCGTTCTTGTGATGCGTCCTGAACCAGGAGACAAAGTAGTAGCAGTAGCCTTATCGGAAGAGTAAAAAGACCAAAACAGGCATAAAAAAAGGGGGTGCTTTCGCACCCCTTTCGTTTTTTACAGCTGATAGACTTTCAAGTTGCGGATTTCAACAGCAGAGTTGTCTGCGCGGAAGCCGAACATACCTTCGAAGTACCAATCTTCTTCATCTTCGCCTTCCCAGACCAGTTCGTCGTTGATGTAAACTTTCAACGTGGTTCTGTAAACCTCAACTCTTGCTTTGAAGGGAACACCTGCCAAAAACGTCGGAGAAGTTTCATTGGCAAATATTGTGTGGATATCCCAGTTGCCTTCGAATCTGTGGACCATAAAACCGCCTGTGTGGAAGGATACGCCATAGCCGTTCCAGAGTTCATTGGAGCGGACGAAAATGCGGATAGAACCGTAAGTGCCGAACTCAATGGGCAGAATCTCGCACTCTACAGCGTAGTTCTCCCAGTCTTCTTCTCCGCCGAAAATGTCGCCAAAGCTTACATTAGGAAACACCAAGGCGCCTTCACCGGACTGCCACTCATCAGACAGAGGGAACCACATGGTAAGGTCCAGTTCGTCTTCGAAATCGTCCTCAAAAAGTAACTTCTCTGCGGCAAAGGCCGAGAAGCTGACAACTAGTACTGCTAAAAGTACAAACACCCAACGTTTCATGAAAAAATAACCCCCTTTAGTTATTCCTTCCAC
>JGI24503J29689_10004771_pt1 | contig 10055 bp, 8 predicted proteins | sample BioPla3RNA2_FD_29689 | JGI IMG/M metagenome (IMG submission 29689)
CGTTTTAAGAAGCTTATGGCCCGCCTTATTTCCGCTAGCCTTTAAATTTCCGGGTTCCCTCTAGTTATTGCCGGTAGAAAACAGGGAGGTGGCGTAGGAGAAAAAGCTATTGTGTAGGACAAAAGGAAGACAAGGAGGGGCAAAGTGTCAAAAACGAAAGTTATCTTGATGATTATACTAATTATGTCTTTAATCCTTAGCGGTTTTGCTGCCGGGAAGGAAGTGGTCCTAACTTTTACCGGTTGGGAAGCAAGTCCTTTGGAGACCGCCAGTGTTCAAAGAGGCATAGAGCGGTTTATGGAGCTCAATCCGAATATTAGAATTGAATACACGCCTGTTGCCGGTGAATACAATGCCAAAGTCTTAACCATGATTGCCGGGGGTACCGCTCCTGACGTGTTTTTCAACCAATCAATAGCTTATCGGAATTTTGTTGAACGAGATGTTTTGCTTGATTTAACCCCGTACTTTCAAAAAGATCTAGAGTTGTCCGATTTTATTCCTAGTGAGCAAAGAAAAATGCTAGTCGATGACAAAATCTACGGGGTCAGCAGTTGTACTGTGGTTAGAAAGCTCTACTATAACAAAGAGCTCTTTGATCAAGCGGGACTGCCTTATCCGCCTAGCGATCCGGCGAAAGCATTGACTTGGGATGAGTTTGTAGAAGTTGCCAAACAGATGACTATTGAAGAAAACGGAAAAATTGTTCAATATGGAGCGCATGGATTTGAAACCTTGCACACAATCATTGCCATGATTTTTTCTAACGAAGGGCAGATTGTGAATGAAAATTGTACTAAAGCTACTTTCAGCGATCCTGCCGTTACGGAGGTTTTGCAGAGCATTTTAGATCTACGGGAAGTGCATGGCGCTTCTTCTGCGGCGCGCACTTTAGAACAAATAGGCATGAGTGCAGCTCAAATGTTAGCTACGGGCCGGGTGGCCATGGTTGCAGATGGGACCTGGGCACTACAGGAATTGGCCCAAATGGATTTTGAGGTAGGCGTGGGTGTGCTGCCCATCTTTAAAAAACCAGCAACCACAGACATTGCCCACCTGCATGTGGTTGCTAAAGATACGAAGCATCCGCAAGAAGCGTGGGAGTTTATTAAATTCTTATCATCTGAATGGTATCAGAAGGATTTAGTGTCTTCTGGTTTGTGGATGCCAAACAGGACCTCAATGTATACAGAAGAGGGCAGGAAAGATTGGCTAAACCCAGACGTTCATCCGGAGGAATTCGAAAACATTCTTTTTTATTACACTGACGCCATTGAAATTTATCCCTTTTTCTTCTTGCCTTTAGAAACTTCCGATTTAGTCGATGAAATCCTAGAGTATTTTTGGTATGATAACTGGTCCTTAGAACGGGTAGTGGAAATGTTAGATAAAGAAGTAAATTCCTGGTTAGCTAAGAGAAGATAGAGGTAACAAAAGCAGAACGCGCCGGAAGTTTTGGCGCGTTTAATTACTGAAAGAAAGACGATTTAGAACAAGGTTATTCAGGATGTAACTAAAGGGTATGCTAATTTTAAAGTTAGGTTGAATTGGCAGTTAACTCCAGGTAAAATTGGAATCCAAGTGTTGATTTTTAGGACCCAAAATGATATGATTGATACAAGTAGTTACCGGTATTTAATTGTGGTTACCGTTTTATGTACCGGACACATATTCCCTTTTGATTTTAGGTTATCTTTCCCAAGTTACTAAATCGTTAGGTCTCAAAGGAAAGGGGTGAATAGATCGAGAAAGAGCAATCACTATTGCAGAAAGAGTAAGAAGTGAAAATCTAAAGGAGGAAGAAAATGTCAAAAAGAAACTTAATGCTTGTCGTTGTGTTGTTTGCGTTATTGGTTGCTAGCAATATTGCTGCCGCCCAGGTTGTAACACTGCGTTTTACCGGTTGGGAGGCAAGTCCCCTAGAAACAGCTAGTGTACAGCGGGGATTAGAGAGATTTATGGAGCTGAATCCAAATATTAAAGTAGATTATACCCCGGTTGCAGGTGAATACAATCCTAAAATACTTACAATGATCGCCGGCGGTACAGCACCAGACGTATTCTTTATTGGTTCTAGATCTTACAGGGATTTTGTAGCTAGGGATGTGCTATTGGATCTAACTCCTTACTTTGAAGCAGAATTAGAACTATCTGATTTCATTCCCAGCGAACAGCTAAAAATGCTCGTTGACGACAAAATTTACGGTGTCAGCAGCTGTACAGTTGTTTCCCAGATTTATTACAACAAAGACCTCTTTGATCAGGCTGGGGTGCCTTACCCGCCCGCTGATCCTGCTGAAGCGTGGACTTGGGATGAGTTTGTAGAAGTGGCCAAGAAGATGACCGTTGTGGAGGACGGTAAAGTCGTCCAATACGGTGTCCACGGGTTCGATGCTAACCTACAGAATATTGTTGCCATGATTTTCTCCAACGAAGGTCAGATGTTCAGTGAGGATTTAACAGAAGCAACCTTTGACGATCCTGCTGTGATAGAAGTTCTTCAGAGCATCTTGGATTTGCGTACTGTCCATGGTGTTGCTTCTTCGGCTCGCTTTTTAGAACAGGCCGGGATGAGCTCGGCGCACATGTTGGCAACTGGCCGAGTGGCTATGGTTGTTGACGGAACCTGGGCCCTTCAGGAATTATCCCAGATGGATTTTGAAGTAGGCATTGGCGTGCTTCCCATCTTTAAGAAGCCGGCTACCACCGATATCGCTCACTTGCACGTTGCGTCCAAAGCAACCAAACATCCGGAAGAGGCCTGGAAACTATTAAGCTTCTTGTCTTCAGAATGGTACCAGACCGACTTGGTATCTGCCGGCTTGTGGATGCCTAACCGGACCGCGATGTACACCGAAGAAGGAAGCAAAAGTTGGATTAACCCAGATGTGCACCCAGAAGGATATGAAGCAATCCTTCCTTTCTACACCGATGCTATCCAGCCTTATCCCTTCCTCTTCCTGCCTCAGAAGGCAGAGGATCTAACCAACGAAATTCTCGAGTATTTCTGGTATGATAACTGGCCGATTGAAAAGGTTGTAGAGACATTGAATAAAGAAATCAACGCAGTAATATCCAAATAGAAAAGACCAGGACGCGCCCAGGCTTTCTGGGCGCGTTACTACTAACCTTTTTTCCAGTAGAGTTGGAGATGGGAAAAGGAGGAATTTTGGCAGTATGAAGTACTTTACAAGATTAAAATACAGTGATTCATTTTGGGCTCTTTTGTTTCTTTCGCCTAACTTGATATTGTTTTTAATGTTTACGCTGGTTCCAGTTTTGGCCTCGTTTGGTTTTAGCTTTACAGAGTGGGATTTGCTCCGGGATCCAACTTGGATCGGGCTTGGTAATTTCAAAGAGATGTTTTCCGACCGGATTTTTCGCCAGGTGATGGGTAATACCCTATATTATTCGCTTGTGTCCGTGCCCTTGGGAGTGGCGTTTTCCCTCCTTTTAGCAATATTGGTCAACCAGAAATTACGAGGGGTCAAATTTTACCGGGCAATTTATTTTCTGCCGGTAATCTCTTCAACCGTTGCTGTGGCCATTGTCTGGCAGTGGATTTATAACCCGGAATTTGGGCTTTTAAATTACTTTTTGGAGTTTGTGGGGATTAAAGGCCCCAACTGGTTGGGAAGCACAAAATGGGCTATGCCGGCGGTGATTATAGCTAGTACTTGGAAAGGCCTAGGTTATAATATGCTTTTGTTTTTAGCCGGGCTGCAGGGAATCCCGGAGATGTATTATGAATCCGCGGAAATAGATGGCGCAACGAGAATGCGCAAGTTTTTTCATATTACCCTTCCGCTTTTATCGCCGACAATGTTTTTTGTGGTGGTTATGTCCATCATTGGCTCATTTCAAGTTTTCGACCTAGTCTTTGTCATGACTGAAGGCGGCCCGGGCCGTGCCACATCTGTTTTGGTCCATTATTTGTACCAAAGTGCCTTCGAGTACTTCCAGATGGGTTACGCCAGTGCGATTGCCTGGGTTTTGTTTTTCATCGTCTTCGGCTTGACTTTAATTCAGCTAAAGTGGTCGAAACAGTGGGTTCAATACTAGTCGGAGGTGCAGGATTTTGGAAAAAAGAAATCTCTATATTAAGATTTTCTCTCATATCGTTTTAATTCTCGGGGCGTTAACTATGGTTGTGCCTTTTATTTGGATGGTGAGCACGTCTTTAAAGTCTCTTGGTGAGGTGTTTATTTTCCCTCCAACTTTTTTTGGAAAGAGATTGGTGTGGGAAAACTACGTCAACATTTCTGCCCGTTTTCCCTTTGGTAAATTCTTTCTCAATTCACTAAAGATTTCTTTTATTGTGGTAGTAGCCCAGCTGTTTACCAGTTCCTTAGCGGGTTTTGCTTTTGCCCGTTTGAACTTTCCGTTTAGGGATTATATTTTTGCTCTTTATCTTGGCACCCTTATTATTCCCTATCACGTCACGTTGGTACCTATTTTCGTTATAATGCGGCAATTAGGATGGGTGGACACTCATGCTTCCTTGATCGTGCCCAGCTTGGTTTCAACATTTGGCACCTTTTTAATGCGCCAATTTTTCCTAACAATGCCTGCAGAGTTGGAGGATGCGGCAGAAATCGATGGCTGTACGCCCTTTGGCACCTATTGGCGGATTTTTCTTCCCCTTTCCAAACCAGCTATGGCCTCCTTGGGGGTTTTCTCTTTCATGGGCATTTGGAACGATTTTATCAGGCCACTTATTTTCCTGAATTCTATTCCTAAAATGACAGTTCCCTTGGGTCTATCTGCCATGCAAGGAATGTATTCTACGGACTGGCCTGTGCTGATGGCAGGAACAGTTATTAGTGTTTTGCCGGTGTTAATAGCATTCATTTTCGCTCAGGAATACTTTGTGAGCGGAATAACACTTTCAGGTATAAAAGGTTAATGATCATTTAAACATTAAGAGAAAGGAGCTTTTGATTGCAGAAGCGAAGTAAACTACGGTCGACCGTACCGGTATCTATTCCCAACATTTCCCTGGTAAAGGGCCTTTTGGCCAGTAAATTTGAAATGTTTCGTAAGGAAGTAATTCCTTATCAATGGAAAGCACTTAACGACGAAATCTCCGATGCAGATCCGAGCCATTCAGTAGAAAATTTTAGGATCGCTGCTGGCCTAAAAGAAGGTGAATATTATGGCCGTACTTTCCAGGACAGCGATGTCTATAAATGGCTAGAGGGCGTGAGTTACTGCTTGGCCCAGGAGCGGGATGAGGCACTGGAAAAAATTGCCGATGAAGTGATTGATTTAATTGCCCAAGCCCAGCAGGAAGACGGGTATTTAGATACCTTCATTAGTGTAACTGAACCCCCGGAAAATCGCTGGACAAACGTTCGGGACAGACATGAGTTGTACGTGGCAGGCCACTTGATTGAAGCCGCGGTTGCTTATTACGAAAGTACAGGCAAAAGGAATCTTTTGAATGTGGCTATTAAACTAGCGGATCATATTGATGATACTTTCGGTCCGGATCCAGGCAAAAAGCGGGGTTACCCCGGCCACCAAGAGGTGGAGCTCGCCTTGGTGAGGCTTTACCGGGCGACAAACGATAAGAAGTATCTCAAGTTGAGCCAATACTTTATTGATGAGCGGGGGCGGCGGCCTCATTATTTTGAAAAAGAAGCCAAATTACGCAACGCTGATCCCAAGCATTACGACGGTTTATATGATTATTCTTACAGCCAGTCCCATCTTCCCGTTAGGGAGCAGACGGTTGCTGTGGGCCATTCGGTGCGGGCTGTTTACATGTATACTGCTATGGCTGATTTAGCCCTAGAAACGGGGGATCAGGAGTTGGCAGCGGCCTGCGAGCGGCTTTGGGAGAATGTCACCCAAAAACAAATGTATATTACAGCTGGAATCGGTTCCCACCACGATGGCGAAGAATTTACTTTTGATTACGATCTGCCCAATGATTTAGCCTACACAGAAACGTGTGCATCAATTGGTTTAGTATTTTGGGCGGCTAAAATGCAGCAGCTCGATCCGAAAGGTGATTACGCGGATGTGATTGAAAGGGCCCTTTACAACGGTATTCTCAGCGGTATTTCTCTAGACGGGAACAAGTATTTTTATGTGAATCCGTTGGAAGTATGGCCGCCTGCCTGCGGGCGCCGGATAGATAAAAGACATGTGAAGTTTGAAAGGCAGCCTTGGTTTGGCTGTGCCTGCTGTCCACCTAATGTGACCCGCTTATACTGCGGTGTCGGCCAGTATTTTTACGGTTTAGGCGGAGATAATCTCTACGTTCACCAGTACGCCGGCTCAGAGGCGAAGATTGAAATTGACGGAGAAGAAATCATTGTTCAGCAAAACACAAATTATCCATGGGACGGAAAAATTGAGATTTCCCTGGACCTAGACAAAGAGCAGGAATTTGCCGTTTCGCTTCGCATTCCTGGTTGGTGCCGGCGGGCCGGACTTTCTGTGAACGGCGAAACACTTCCGCTAGATGAAATTACCCAAGATGGCTATGCCCAGGTGCTAAGAACATGGGCTGCCGGAGATAAGATTCTTTTGGATTTGGCCATGCCTGTGGAAAGAATTCAAGCTAACCCGCAAGTACGGGGCAACAACGGCAAGGTAGCACTGCAAAGAGGGCCGCTGGTTTATTGCTTAGAAGAAGTGGATAACGGCCCTATTTTAACGGACATTGTTTTGCCGCCTAAAGTGCAGTTTTCCACCCAGTTTGAAAGTGATTTGTTAAATGGGATTGTGACCATTACTGCCGAAGCTTTTCGCTCTAAAGATTGGAATAACCAGCTTTATCGGCCGTTTGTGGCTGAAAGAAGACCTGTACAGATCAAAGCAGTACCTTACTTTGCTTGGAGCAATCGCACTCCTGGGGAAATGATAGTCTGGGTCAGGCAGGGTTAAAACAAGCCCGCTGAACTTAAAGGAGAGTTTGTGGTGACGAGACTAGCAAATCTTTTGGAAAGTATAAAGGAAACCGAAATTGATGCTCTATTTCTATCTACCGGGCCCAATATCCGTTATATAAGCGGATTTACTGGCTCCACGGCCGCGGTCTTAGTGCATCCGGCTAAAAACTGCATTATCACTGATTTCCGCTACATTGAGCAGGCGGAAGCACAATGTCCTCAATTTGAAGTTGTGCGGTGGAGTAAAGAAACTGGTCCCATAGAGCAGATTCTCAATGGTCTTGTGGAGCATTTGGGCATTAAAAAATTAGGTTTTGAGCAGCACGGTGTTAATTACGAGGCTTATGCCAAGCTAGCGGAGGCTTTGCCTAAGGTGGAGCTGGTTGGGGCCAAAGGCTTGGTGGAAAAGCTTCGTTATGTGAAAGACGAGCAAGAGGCCCAGGCCATTGCCCAGGCTGCAAAGTTTAGTGATCGGGCTTTTACAGCCATACTCGATTTTATTAAACCAGGGGTAACGGAAAAAGAAGTTGCTCTGGAATTAGAATACATTATGAGAAAATTAGGCGCGGAGGATCGGGGCTTTCAGTTTATTGTTGTCAGCGGCGAGCGTACTTCGCTCCCGCACGGGCAACCTACGGAGGCCCCCCTCCAAGTCGGCGATTTTGTGACCATGGATTTTGGCGCTCAGTTTGATGGTTATAAATCCGATATGACCAGAACTATCGCCGTAGGTAGTGTTGATGAAAAACAGAGGGAAATTTACTCCCTAGTTCAAAAAGCGCAGCAACAAGCGTTAGATGCCATGGGCCCCGGTGTAGTAGGCTCAGTCCCGGATCAAGCGGCCCGCGCTTTGTTTAAACAGCACGGCCTAGATGATAAATTTGGCCACGGTTTAGGCCACGGAGTGGGCCTGGAAATTCATGAAGAGCCTTTCATGAATTCCCAATGTACAAAGACGCTTTTACCTGGTTGTATTGTTACGGTGGAACCTGGAGTTTACTTACCCGGTTGGGGCGGCATCCGCATTGAGGATACGGTTCTTGTTACTGCAGATGGGACTCAGATTCTCACCAAGTCTTCCAAGGATCTGATCATCGTTTAGAATTCTTAGGGAAAAGGGTAGGATTATGAAGATTAAAAGAATTTTTTCCACAATTGATACGCACACTGCTGGGCAACCAACTCGGACGATTGTAGGGGGTATCCCCTATGTCCCTGGAAAAAGTATTAGCGAAAAAATGCTTTATTTAAAAGAAAAAAAGGATTGGATAAGGCAAGCTTTAATGTACGAGCCTCGGGGTAATGAGGTTATGTCAGGGGTAATCCTTACAGAGCCTTGTGAACCGGAGGCGGATATGGGAGTAATTTTCATTGAAGTTGGCGGCTATTTGCCCATGTGCGGGCACGACACTATTGGTGTTTCCACAACTTTAATTGAAAGCGGCATTATTGAAAAACAGGAGGGACCTATAACCAAAATTACCTTAGATACCCCTGCGGGACTGGTCCGGGTGGAAGCCTTAGTTGAAGATAATTCTGTTCGAGAAGTAAGCTTTGTTAATGTGCCTGCTTTTGTTTATGCTCAAAACGAGTCCATAGAGGTACCTGGGCTGGGGAAAATTAACTTGGATATTGCCTATGGCGGAAACTTCTACGGTATTGTACCGGCTGATCAGATTGATTTGTGTTTATCCAGGGAAAATGCCTCTAAAATTGTGCAAACAGGTATTCTAATTAGGGACCAAGTGAATGAGCAACTAAAGGTAGTCCATCCCGAAAAACCTTTTATTGAAGGTCTTACCCACGTTTTATTCACTGGGCCTCCTGTGAATCCTGAGGCGGATGTGAAAAACGTAGTTGTGATTCCACCAGGCTCTATTGATCGCTCACCCTGCGGTACAGGCACATCGGCCCGGCTATCTCTTTTGGCTGCTCAAGGAAAGCTCGCGGAGGGTGTTCCCTTGGTTTTTGAAAGCATTATTGGTACACAATTTCGGGGAGAAGTGGTGGAAAAACTTAGCGTCGCGGGTTTACCAGCGGTTAGACCGCGCATTACTGGTTCTGCCTATGTTACCGGGATTAATCAATGGGTAATTGATCCAGCCGATCCAATCTCAACTGGTTACCTATTAGGATAGAATGTTCTGGCCGGAGGAGGGAAGGGAATAATGGAAAAACGAATTGTAGATCACCCCATTTTGGGGCATCAAGAAGAGGTCCAGATGGTTCAGATCACTGTGGATGGCAAACCCGTTTTTGCTCGCCAAGGGGAAATGATTTCCGCGGCGCTAGTGGCTAACGGGATCCTGATCAACCGCTATACCATCAAACGAAACGAACCTCGCGGCGTGTTTTGTGGGATTGGGCAGTGCACTGATTGTGTCATGATTGTGGATGGAATACCCAATGTTAGAACGTGTGTAACACCAGTTAAAGCTGGCATGGTTATTGAAACTCAGCATGGGACCGGGGGGTATAAACGAACATGAATGAAAGACAGGTTATTGTGATTGGAGCCGGACCAGCGGGGTTATCAGCTGCAATAGAAAGTGCCCGACGGGGGGCTGATGTGCTTTTGGTAGATGAAAACGTAACCGCAGGCGGGCAGCTAACAAAGCAGATCCACAAGTTTTTTGGTTCCAGTGCCCACCGGGCTGGAGTGAGAGGATTTTCCATTGGCACCCAGCTGGTGGAGGAAGCTCAGAAATATGGAGTTGAGATTTGGCTAAATAGCACAGTCGTTGGTTTATTTAAAGGGAATCAAGTGGCTATTGACCGCATCCTTCCTTCCGGGAAGAATACGGTGGTGACGTTGCGCGGCCAAATAATTGTAATCGCTACTGGGGCAGCCGAAAATGCTGTTCAGTTCGAAGGCTGGACGCTGCCGGGGGTTATGACTGCTGGTGCTGTCCAGACGTTAATTAACAGTCAACGGGTGTTACCGGGCAAACGGGTTCTGATGATCGGTTCTGGTAATGTGGGCTTAATCGTTAGCTACCAATTACTGCAGGCAGGCGCTCAGGTGGCAGCCTTGGTAGAAGCTGCACCAGGCATTGGCGGGTATAGCGTCCATGCGGGCAAAATTCGCCGGGCAGGCGTACCCATTTACGTACGCCACACAGTATTGGCTGCTCGCGGCGACCAGCGGGTGGA
>JGI24503J29689_10010875_pt1 | contig 10051 bp, 9 predicted proteins | sample BioPla3RNA2_FD_29689 | JGI IMG/M metagenome (IMG submission 29689)
AGATAATATTCATAATCGTATAATAATCAAAATAAATAATAAAGGCAAGATTTTTTTCATAATAATGATATAATTAAAAAGGTGCGTATTTTTACCGAGAAGGTGTTATATAGTATGACTGAAGGATGAATAAGGGTGAAGAAAGAAGAATACTTGAATATTGAACATTTTACAGATCTCTACGAACGATTTGGTCCTATGGTGCTAAGACGTTGTCGTTTTTTACTCAAAGATGAAGAAAAAGCACTTGATTGTATGCAAGATGTCTTTGTTCGTATTTTAGAGCGAAAAGAGCGAATCACAAGTGTGTGTTCGAGTCTTTTTTACACAGTGGCAACACGTGTCTGCTTAAATAAAATTCGCTATGATTCAGTCCGTTGGGCTCCCGATATCGAAAGTTTTATTACTGAGATTGAAGATAATTATCGAGCAAACCATGAGGACATAATCGATGCGAGTTTAGTTTTAGATGCGATCTTTGATGAGACAAAAAAAAGTACACAGGACATGGCGCTCATGCATTATGTTGACGGCTTTACCCTCGAAGAAACAGCGAAAGAAGTGGGACTCTCTGTTTCTGGAGTACGAAAACGACTTTTGATTTTACGGAAAAAAGCTTTAGCAAAGCATCAAGAAGAATAAAGAAGGTTTGTAAAACGTTGGAGGAAAAAAATGAGGAAAAAAGACTTATATCTTGAACAAATTATACTCGGTGAAATTTCACATACAAACAACGAATTTGAAATAAAAGAGAAAGAAGAAATAAATGCTATAAAAAAAGAGAATAAGGCTATCCTAGAAAAATATCCAGCATATGACATGGAGTTTGCTGTTCGTTCAAAGATGCTATCCTCAAAGGAAGAAAAACTTCATGGTAGCGAAAAAAAGTTTCGATCTAATGGGGCGAAGGCTTTTTTTACATCGCAAAGAATTATGGCCATTGTTGCAATGCTTTGCCTTGCATTTTTACTTCCGATAGGGATCCAACTTAAAAACCGAACAGAAACCCAGGGGCAAAACAGAGTTTTTATCGAGCCGAAAGGCTCAGAGCGAGCAAAAGGATTTGGCGGAAAAATATTTGTTTATAAAAAAGAAGGTTCTTCAGCGGTACGTCTTGCAAATCTTTCAAAGGTTAGCGAAGGTGATGTTTTGCAAGTAAGCTATGTTTCTAGCGGTTTTTCGTATGGCTATATTTTTTCTGTAGATGGTAATGGCCATTGTACTCAGCATTTTCCCGAAAAAGGAAAAGAACCAGGTCTACTTACAGGTAAAGGAGAGATAGCGCTTGATTATGCCTATAAACTTGACAATGCGCCGTCTTTTGAGCGATTTTTCTTTATTTCCTCAAAGGATTCTTTTTCGAGAAAAAATTTGGATGCTTTCTTTAATCAAATAGACCTCAATGCAAGGGACTCAATCGACAACCTTGCCTCTTATTTACCGAGTGCCTTAGAAGTGCATGATGTTTTTTTAGTAAAATAAGGAAAAAAATATGAAATTGTTTTTGAAATACAGAAAAAAAGCAAAACCTGCCCTCTTTATTTGTGTGTTTTTATTGTCTTTCCTTCCAGCTGTTTTTTTTGCGCAGGAGAATTTACCCATAGAGCGCTACGCGATTTATGTTGCATCAAATGATGGGGGAAAAGGCCGTGAAATACTCCGTTATGCTGGAACAGATGCAAATCGTCTTGCACAAACGATGATAGATGTGGGTGGTGTGAAAGTAGAAAACTCAAATATTTTACTTGATCCAAGTAAAAAAGAGCTTGATACATATTTACGTATTTTATCTGAAAAAGTTGTAAAAAATAAAAGTCATACAAAGCGCACGGAGTTTGTCTTCTATTATTCTGGGCATTCTGATGAAAACGCCTTGCTTTTGGGAAATGAGCGCTACGATTATGCTGATCTAAAAGCAAGCATTTCTGCTGTTCCAAGCGATGTGCATGTTGTTATGCTTGATTCCTGTTTTTCGGGAAATTTTATTCGCGCAAAGGGTGGAGAAAAACAAAAATCTTTTTTAGTTGATGATTCAACGGTGGTTCAAGGACATGCCTATCTTTCCTCAAGCTCTGAAAGTGAGTCTTCGCAAGAATCTGATCTTATACAAGCTTCTTTCTTTACACATGCACTGATAACAGGTTTACGAGGTGCGGCTGATAGCTCAGGAGATAATAAGGTGTCGCTTAACGAGCTGTATCATTATGCTTTTAATGAAACACTTTTGCAAACAGAACGAAGCACAATTGGGCCGCAACATCCGTCATATAATATTACCCTTGTTGGCTCAGGGGATCTCATTCTTACTGATATCACCGACTCTGAATCAATTATTGTTTTTCCTGCTGAAATCGAAGGGCGATTTTTTGTGCGAACCTCCGATGGCGTACTTGTATCTGAGGTGAATAAGCAAAGAGGTAGTAAAATGAGTCTTGCTTTAAATCAAGGCTATTATACGATTATTTCTATAATTGGCGGTTTAACGCAGCAAACAAGTGTGAGCTTACGTTCAGGCGTAACCTATTTACTTTCAAGTCGTGATTTTGTTCCAGTGCAAACATTTTCCGGTCGCCCTCGTGGAGGGACAGAGGAAAAACCGGATATCTATACCGATAGATACCCGGATATAAATACAAACCGCAATGAAATAATGCTTATAATTACAAATGCAGCCGGTATTTCCTATAATGTTGACGAAGATAAAACCTTTGTACAAGAATCAGATGCTTGGAATTTTCGCTAAACGCTTCCACAAGTAGACTATTCTTCAGATGATTTTTTTGAAGATACGAGTGGAAATTCTGAAACGCTTGAGTTTTATACAGATAATGTGCTATTCTTATCGATATGAAAGCAAAATATCCTTGTTTTTTTGGCTTTATTTTGGCCCTTAGTTTCACTCTTTTTTCTTGTTCGCATAGTTTAGGTTTTGGCGTTGTGCTTTGGTCACTACCAGAAGAAGGGCTTTCGGACGGCGATATTGTACCTGTATTTATTCGATCAAATATCAATCAAGTCTATGTTATAGGTATTCCCAATTCTGATAAAAAAATAGAGGTGCCGCTTTGGCAAATAAGTGCTCCTGAAAAAAGAGCACAAGCAATAGAGACTGCGAAAAAATATAAGGCCTACAAAAACATCTACGCAAGAGTCAAACTCGATGGTCTTCCCGTGCGTTATGAGGCAACAAATCTTGGGAGACAGGTATATCGATTAAAAGAAGGCGAGATAGTAAAAGTGTTGTTTGCGGGAGAGGGTGCTCCGGTGAATGGTCTTGAAGGGGACTGGCTTCGTGTGCTCATGCAGGATGGAAGCGTGGGCTGGTGTTTTTCATATAATTTAAGTCTTTTTGATGAAACGGATGATAACTATGTCGAAGAAGAAAAAAAAGACGATCGCTTTGAAACTTTTGCAAAAAAAACCTGGTATCCGCAGTCTTATCAAACGATGATTCAAAACGGGCGCATCAACCTTGACGAAATGAAGGTGGACTACGGTTTTAGTATCAATACTGAAACAAAGATTGCAAGTCTTCGCCTAAAAAATATAACAAAGTCTTTTCCCTTTGAAGACGTAGAAAAAAAAGAAGATGATTTATATCAATTAACTGCGACTCCCTTGCTCGTAAGAATCCTGTCTGAAAACCAAATTCAAGTTACACTTGTTGGAGATTTTGGGAAGCAGGAAATTTACGCCTTTTCAACTGTTTCGAGTCCGATTCGGGATATAATTGATGCCGAGAAAAAGCGTCGTTCTTTTTTACTGCAAACAATTATAAATCAAGGTCCGAGTTTTTCAAGTTCCAATTATGGCTTGCTTCAATTTTTAGATGAGGGAAGCTTTGTGTGGACAGGTTACAGCCTTCTCAGCCCAAGCCTTATTCCCTCTGGTGTGGGAAGTCGTGGAAAAGTTTCCATGGATTATTTTATTTCAAATGATTTGAGTTTTTACTATGATGGTGTGCTCAGTTTCCGTTTTGATAGCGATCAAAAAGAAATTGTCTTTTTATACAAGCTAGAAGAAACAGGCTTGCGGATGGAATTTGTGCCAGAAAATCTTATTAGGAATGGTCTGATTTCTAGTCAAAGTCAAAATCCTATAATCCTCTTTTTCTTAAAGTAGGTTGCGATGTCCTTTGTTCAGTTTTCTAAGGTTTCTTTGGCTTTTGGCGACAGAGATATATTGAAAGATGTTTCTATAAACCTCTCTCGCGGTACAAAGGCGGCGCTTGCTGGTGCAAATGGTTCTGGAAAAACAACGCTCATGAAGGTGCTTGCAGGCATTATACATCCTGATTCAGGTGAAAGAGCGGTACAAAAAGAAACACGGATATCGTATTTGCCGCAGTCTGGTATCGTACACAAGGGAAGAAGTCTTGCTGCCGAAGCTGATTCTGCTTTTCAGCGGGGCTATGAACTTGAAGCGGAACTAGAGGCAATCGGAGATGCCCTTGTAAAAAAACCGACAAATACAAAGGTGCTTTTACATCGTCATCAAGAAATTCATGAGGAACTTGAGCAAATGCTTTGGTATAGACGAGATGCACTTGTCGAACAAATTCTTTTGGGTCTTGGTTTTGAGCGAAGTGATTTTTCACGAAGAGTTGAAGAGTTTTCTGGCGGTTGGCAAATGAGAATTGCCCTCGCAAAGGTTTTGTTAGAAGATCCAGATATCCTGCTCCTCGATGAGCCGACGAATTATTTGGATTTGGAGGCACGAAACTGGCTCGAACAATTTTTACAAAATTTTCCCGGAGGTTTTTTACTCGTCAGCCATGATCGTTATTTTTTAGATACAACGGTAAACGAAGTGTATGAAATTTTTTCAGGAAGCTTAAAGCCCTATGCCGGAAATTATTCAAAATATGAAAAACAGCGTGAAGTAGAAATAGAAGGACTTTTGGCGCGCTATGCACAACAACAGGAAGAAATAAAAAAACTCGAAGATTTTATTCGCCGTTTTGGAGCAAAGGCAACGAAGGCTGCACAGGCACAAGAGCGTCAAAAAATGCTCGACAAAATGGAACGCATAGAGATACCTGAAAATCTAAAGCAGATACGATTCCGCTTTCCTCCTGCCCCGCATTCTGGACAGATTGTTCTTGATTTAGAGGGCATTGGAAAAACCTATGATGGAGAAAAATGGATTCTAAAAGAACTTTCTCTCGTCATTGAAAAAGGAGAGCGCTTCGTTATTGCGGGAAGAAATGGTGCAGGAAAAACCACACTATTGCGTATTTTAAGTGGGGAAGATGCAAACTTTGAGGGAAGCTTTCGATTGGGTTCGGGTGTAAACATCGGGTATTTTTCACAGGATAATGCAGAAAAAATATGCGGTGAAAAAAGTATTTTGGAAAGCCTTGAAGAAGAATGTCCGCTCGACCTTGTTCCAAAGGCAAGGGATTTACTCGCATCCTTTTTATTTCGGGGAGATGACGTATACAAAAGTCTCGATGTGCTTTCCGGTGGAGAAAAAAGTCGACTTGCACTTTTGCGGTTATTGCTCAAGCCTGTAAACCTGCTGATTTTGGATGAACCGACAAACCACCTTGATTTGCATTCGAAGGATGTGCTTTTAAGTGCTTTGAGTGATTTTGGTGGAACAATTCTTTTTGTGTCGCACGATAGAGGCTTTATAGAAAGCCTTGCTACAAAGGTGCTGGAATTAAAAGAAGGAAAACAACGGGTCTTTCCTGGAGATTATCGCTACTATCTAGAAAAAATAGAAGCAGAAAATACCTTGTCTGAAAACTATGTGCAGCAAAAAAAAGGCGAAGATAAAGCGCAGGGAAAGATAGAAAGCAAAGAAGAAAAAAATCCAGGGCAACTATCTTGGGAAGAATCCAAAAGACGCCGCTCCGAAATGCGGAAACTAGAAAAAGACTTAGAAATACTTTTAGAAAAAATAGCTTCGTTTGAAGAGCAACTTGCTGTCCTACACGAAAATCTTTCAAAACCAGAAGTATATATGGATGGAGATAAAAGTAAAAAAATACAAGAAGAAATAACTGCTATTGAAAAAAAACTGGAAGATGCGCATCTTGTCTGGGAAGACCTTGAGATAAAACGAGAGAGCCTGTTATAGAAAATCTGCATTAAAAAAAATAGAGATAGATAAGGCGGGCAAAATTCTCTCTGTCTTTCGATAGGCAGGATTTGTATGTACTTTAAAACAATTAGCTTGTAAAATATACTCATTTAGGGGGTCCTTCATTTTGTGGATTGAGCAACTTTCAAGTGTAAGCCTTATATTGCTAACGCTTTGCATTATGCTTTTTTCTGGCTTTTTATTAACACGAGTTACTAAAAAATTGCGCTTACCAAATGTAACAGGTTATATTTTAGCAGGGGTTTTAATTGGACCGAGTGTCTTCAATATAATTCCAAAGCAAATGATTTCAAACATGGGTTTTATAAGCGATATTGCACTTACCTTTATCGCCTTTAGTGTGGGGCGTTTTTTTAAAAAAGAAAAACTTAAAAAGACGGGACCAGAAGTATTGCTTATTACTCTTTTTGAATCACTCTTTGCCGGTATTGTTGTAACTATTGTTATGTTTTTTGTTTTCCGGCTTAGTTTTGCCTTTTCTCTTTTGCTTGGAGCTATCGCCACCGCGACTGCTCCGGCGAGTACTATTGTAACAATTCGGCAATATGGGGCACGAGGTAAGTTTGTAAACACGCTTTTACAAGTTGTGGCCCTTGATGATGCTGTCTGCCTCATTGTGTTTAGCATTGCAACAGCTCTTGTAGGGCATGAGGGAGGGCAAGTTGCATCGATACAATCTATCTTGTTGACGGTTTTGTATAATGTCTTATCAGTTGGTTTAGGTTTTGTATGCGGTTTTATTTTAAGCCGTCTTATGACACCTGATCGAAGTGAAGATAACCGGCTTATTTTAACGCTTGCTTTATTATTAGGAATAGCAGGTCTTTGTGCTATTGTGCACGTTTCTCCCTTACTTGCGTGTATGGCTTTTGGAATGGGCTATATTAATCTTACAAAAGATAAGGTTTTGTATGAACAAGTTGAAAAGTTTTCACCACCTATTTTATCGCTTTTTTTTATAGTCTCTGGAATGAACTTAGATTTAACATCTTTTACTACCTACGGCTTGATAGGGCTTACTTATTTCTTTGTAAGAATTTTAGGCAAATACTTCGGTGCTTTTTTAGGTTGTGCGGTAGCAGGCACGTCGCATAAAATTAGAAATTATCTTGGCTTTGCACTTGTTCCACAAGCAGGCGTAGCGATAGGACTTGCTTTCTTAGGTCAAAGATTGCTTCCTGAAGATTCGGGTATGATGCTTTTATCGATTATTTTATCTTCTTCAGTGCTCTATGAACTGGTAGGGCCTGCGAGTGCAAAATTTGCCTTACATCGATCTGGCGCAATAGCGAAGGGACAAAAAAAGAAACGAAAAAAAGAAAATACTTAAAATCTGTTCTTATTCAGATAGTATTTACCCTGGACCTAAAAAGAGAGCCTACTAAGGTCTTGTATGAAACTTATTGCAGTCTTTAAGATTTGAGCTTAGAATGACAAAATTTTTTTCTTATGATATACTGATCTTACTTAAAGGATAAGGGGTAAATAGATGAAGGTGCTTGTTATTGGTGGAGCTGGATATATAGGGAGTCATGTAGTAAAAGCGCTCATGAAAGAAAAACACGAGGTTGTGGTTTTTGACAATCTTTCTTCAGGAATGAGAGAAAATCTTTTTACGCAAAATGCTTTTATACACGGTGATATTTTGATACAGGCAGACTTAGATGCTGCTTTTTCTCAGGGTTTTGACGCCTTTATTCACCTTGCAGCTTTTAAAGCAGCGGGCGAGTCCATGCTTATGCCAGAAAAATATTCTATAAATAATATTACGGGTACGCTCAATATTTTACATGCTGCTCTTGCACATAATTGCAAAAGAATGGTTTTCTCTTCATCTGCTGCTATTTTTGGCGAGCCAGAATACCTTCCTATCGATGAAAATCATCCAAAAAATCCTGAAAATTATTATGGTTTTACAAAGCTTGAAATTGAGCGAATTATGGAATGGTACGATAGGCTAAAAGGCTTGCGTTATGCATCATTGCGTTATTTTAATGCGGCAGGTTATGATATTGAAGGTGAAATTACTGCAAAAGAGCAAAATCCTGCAAACTTACTTCCCGTGATTATGGAAGTTGCCTCTGGTATGCGTGAAAAACTACAGGTTTTTGGAACAGATTATGAAACAAGAGATGGGACTTGCATACGTGATTATGTACATGTTTGGGATTTAGCGATAGCACATGTAAAAGCACTTGACTACATTACAAAAGAAGATAAAAGCCTTTTCGTTAATCTCGGAAGCGAGGTAGGGTTGAGCGTTTTGGAAATTTTAGATGCAGCGAAAAAGGCGACAGGTAAGGAAATTCCAACGGATTTTGTTGCAAGAAGGGCAGGCGACCCTGAATGTTTATATGCTGTCTCCAAAAAAGCAAAAGACTTGCTTGGTTGGAAAGCTCAGTATTCGGATGCTAAAACCTTGGTTGAAACAACGTGGAAGGTATATAAAAAATAGGATAAAAAGTGTTTTTTTTGCGCTTCAAGGTGTTATAGTTATAGTAGGGAAAAAAATATGAATACAAGTGAATCAATATATGAAACAATAGATAAAAGCAAGGATGAAATGATAGCCTTGCAAAGAATTTTAACCGCAATTCCTGCCCTCGATCCCAGTAGCGGTGGTAAGGGTGAATTACAAAAATGCCTTGCTTTAGAAAAATGGCTGAGAGAAAACGGCATAGAAAACCTTGAACGCTTTGATGCGCCAGATGCACGGGCTGACTCTGGCATTCGACCAAATCTTATTGCGACTCTTCCTGGTAAAAAAAGCCAAAACCTATGGATAATGACACATCTCGATGTTGTTCCCACGGGAGATTTATCGCTTTGGAACAGCGATCCTTGGGAAATGCTCGAAAAAGAGGGGAAACTCTACGGTCGCGGCACTGAAGATAATCAACAAGGATTGGTTTCGTCTATTTTTGCCCTTAAAGCGCTTCTTGCAAACAAGCAAATTCCTGAATATACGGTGAAACTTCTTTTTGTAGCTGATGAAGAAGTGGGTTCAACATACGGTATCCAATACTTGTTAGAGAATTATTCTCTTTTTCAAAAAGATGATCTTATTATTATTCCAGATGGTGGAGACAGTGAAGGACTTTGTATAGAAATTGCAGAAAAAAATATTTTGTGGTTTCAAGTAAAAACACTGGGAAAACAATGTCACGGCTCTCGCCCGGATGAAGGGATAAATGCGCATCTTGCTGCCTGTGATTTAGCCCTTCTTTTACACGATATGAAAAATCATTTTTCAGCGCAAAACTCACTTTTTGAGCCAGTCTATTCAACCTTTGAGCCGACAAAAAAAGAAGCAAACGTTCCGAATATCAATACAATTCCTGGAGAAGATAGCTTTTTCATGGATTGTAGAATCTTACCTCAATACTCGCTTGATGAAGTTCGTTTAGAAATTGAAAAACGTACAAAGAGCATTGAAAAAAAATATGGGGTAGAGATAGTTGTAGAAGAAAAGCAAGCGGTAGAGTCGCCTGCAACTCCTCATGATGCAGAAGTTGTACAGGTATTAAAAAAAGCAATTCAAAAATTGCGAGGGAAAGAGGCTCGGCTTATCGGTATAGGTGGTGGAACTGTTGCCTCATATTTACGCAATGAAGGACTTCATGCGGCCGTATGGAGCACCCTTGATGAAACAGCACATCAGCCGAATGAATACTGTCGTATCGAAAACATGATAGAAGATGCAAAGGTGCTTGCGTCAATTATGTTGGGAAATAACTAAAAAAGGATTGTGTCTAGGACACAAAAAGAGAGGTTTGGATATGAAAAAAACATCGATTATTGCAATTGCAATGATGCTTATTGTTGTTTTGAGTTCTTGTGTTTCTACAACTGGGACGCAGGTTAATCGCATTGATGCACGAACTCAAACAGATTTGAGTGGCTATTGGAACGATACCGATGTACGTATTATCGCAGATACATT
>JGI24503J29689_10105129_pt1 | contig 10021 bp, 4 predicted proteins | sample BioPla3RNA2_FD_29689 | JGI IMG/M metagenome (IMG submission 29689)
ATTTCCCTATGCTAAAATAACTGTTTGTTATTCCTATATTGTTTTATATCAGTGTTTATGAGAAATAGATTTTTATTCATTTTTATTCTGGCGTTATTGGGCACAAAATTAGTTGCACAAAAAACAACCCCTACAGATTTGTTAAAACAGGACTATCCTGTTCTTGCAAAAGAATTCAAGGATAAGTTAGTAAAGCAAAATGCCACTTATGTGTTTGCTATCGATTTTTCTACATCTATGAAGGTTTTGGAACAAGATGTAAAAAGAAATGTTGAAATGTTCATTAACTCTCTACCCAACGGAGATAGAATCACTTTAATCAAAGAGGGAAAGACGGAGAATACAGATTATATCTATTTGCCTAATGCAGTAATTTCTGATGATAGTAAAAAAGCCATTATTGAAAGTTTACTTTCAACCCCTTTTGATGAAAACGAATCAGATGGTTTTAAGCTAACGCAAAAAATCTTAGAAGCTATCAATCAAACCGGTGGAAACGAACTGATCTATATTTTCGTTTTTACAGATTTTGAGTTCTATAATCGTCAATACGGATATGATAAAAATAAATGTGACTGGAAATCACTGCAAAAACAGTTTTTTGGAATTAGTCAAGGAAAAAAAATAGTTAAGATAGGATTAGAGCTTCCGGCATCTAATCTGAAAGCAAATGCTATTTTTAAGTCAGAGTTGGATGCTATTTTTAATGGAGTACAATATTTTAGGATAATCGATGGAAATTCATTGGCAAGTTGGTTTAATGATACGCGTGCCAACATCTTACGCGACAGATTGAACTTAATAGTACATAAGGAGATTGACTCCGAGATAGAAAAGACACAGTTCAATTTGAAGCCTATTAAGGACGACGCACCAACAATTTGGATTGAAAACGATGATATGAAGTTGATACAGAACTACTCTTTAATAGAAGAAGCCGATGAATTAACAAATATCAAAAAACCGATTTTTGAAAATCCGTTTTCTAAAACCAAAAGTAAAAATGCAAAAGTTCAACTCATATACAGCGATAATTACAACCATGCTAAAGGATATAATGAGATAGAAAAACTACTTCAAGAACCTGTAGCCAAGGAGGTAACCATAGCGATACATCAACCAGAAGCATACGTATCATGGCAGGTTTTACTTGTACTGATTATTGTCCTTTTAGCACTTCTTACTGGTCTTGTATGGACTTATCTAACACCTAAAAAACTAAGCAGAATCAGGGTTTATGCAGAGTTATCGGGTAATGTAAATCAAACAATGGACGCAAAAACATTCACCAATATAAAGCAAATAATTATCGGTGAACCTATCAAGAATACACCCGCAACTTATGAAATTGGGAATACAAACAAAACAATAGAAGTATTTGTAAAACATAACTTCCCTTGCAAACTTTGGGTAAGACCGGGTGTTTATATCCGTGCAATAAGTGGAAATGGAATACAATACACTCTTACAGGAAGGAGAGAGAGAGGAGCCTTAGTACAGGGTACGGAAAAGTATCTCTCTAAAGTGAAAAATTTTTATGGGATGAATATAAGTTTCGAAGAAAATGATATATCATTCAACATTAATTTGAGATAAATCAAACAATTATATAGTAATTTTAAAACAATAAATTATGAGAAGCGGATTATTTATCGGTTTAGGAGGTACAGGAACAATGACTGTAGCCTATGTAAAAGCCAAATTAAGAGATATTTACAAAGCTGAAGGACGATTGGATCAATTTGATTCCGAAAACTGTTTCCTTTGTATTGATACTGATTTAGCCACCATTGATAAGATTCGTAAAACCCCCGGTTTGGGAGATGATATTCTTGATATGAACTCGGATTTTATCAGCTTGGGAAATGTAAATCCTTATTTAACATACCATCATGCGAATAGTCACACAGGTAAAAAAGAAAGATTAGAAGCTTGGGCTGTGAATCCGGAGCGATGGACCAATACAACACTGAGCGAAGGTGCCAAAGCATCGAGACAAATAGGTCGTTCTACACTTGTAAACAACTCTGATGAAGTTCTTTCAAGATTGCGTGCTAAGTTAAATCTATTGAGAAGTTTTATTGTCAAACGAAGAGGAATGGATAATAGGGGTTCGGATGGTTCGAATACTCCAAATTCTACAACACAAACAAGCCAATATGCTTCAACTCCGTTGATAACGGTCTTTTCGAGTGGAACAGGTGGAACAGGAAGTTCCATTTTACTTGATATCTTACTCTATATAGACAAAACATTTAAATCTCTCTTTACCGGTGAAGATCCCTATTTGCGTCTTTTCTTATTTATGTCGCGACCATTTTTAGAGAAAAATCCGCACAACTCATATATGCCACTAAACTCTTTTGCCCTATATAGTGAGCTCAATCAAATGTATGAGGATTATATGTTTAATGAAGGTAAAAGCTTTTCTACACTTAGTGTTATTGATATCAATGCTCGATTTCCGGGGCAAGTTGATGTTAAAACTTCTCCTTTCAAATTCGTTATTCCGATTGACAATATGCTTGGTCAAAAATCATTCTCTGTGGAAGAGTTACCCGAAATTACGGCAAATATATCCACATATCTACACATTGGTACCGGAAGCGATAGCATTTCATCAAAATTTGATAATGACTTGGCCGGAATAGCAGAAAACAGATCATTACGTGCAAATTTTGAAGATGATAAACTGTGGTACCCTTACCTAGTCCCGGTTGGTTTCAGGAGAATTAAAAAGCCAAACGAAGAGCTTAAAACTTATATCAAAACACGCTTAAAATATGAGATTCTACAATATGGATTACGTGGTTCCAACTTTGTTAATGTACATACAGATGAAGTGGAGAGAAAAAAAGTTGTTGATAATTTTGTAAATAATAACATTTTTAAATATATCAATCGTGAGAACAGAGTTAGTGGATTACAAAATATTGATTCAGATTATCGAAAAAATTTATTTCAAAGCGTTGGTATTGATAATGACATAATAATAATTCCTGAAGAACAACATAAAAAATTAAACGAATATTGGTTTGCATTTCAGACAATAGTAAACGATGAATTGGATAAATTACGTCGATCATGGTCAGATAATACCTCCATGTTAAGCAAAAAGAGATATTTAGACCTGATAATGGAAGATGTTCGTACAGATACCGAAAGTAAAATATTGCAATTTGGGTTTCGGTATGCTGAAGGATTAATAGGAATAGCTGACGATAAAAAGTGTACTGATTATATTCTATCTTGTGAGGAAAAACGCACGAGTTTGAATGAGACTGTTCAAAACGACAAAATAGAAGAAATTCTTAAATTTGCCAAAAAAGGTAAAAAAAATCTGGCTGAATATCAAACTGCATTGGTTGAATTTGCAGAGTTACGAATCTCCCAATTGATCAATGAGTTTAAAATTGAAATTTTATACGATTTAACTGAAACAAATAAAGGATTATTAGAAACTTTCAGAAAAACTTCATACGATGGAAAGGGAGGATTAGCCGGATATATTAATTATATCAACGCCGAGATAGCAAATGCTAAATATGCGTACGAAGAATTAGCAAAATCATTTGCTATTACACTACATGATGTAACCACAGAATATTACCCACCATTGGCACCGATGACTTCAGCCACAACTCCTTGGAAAACCCATAATCTTTTTTCTGATTTGTATAATGTTTCAGTTGTTGAGGCAGAAACTACCACTCCACCCAACACATTAGGGGACTATATCCCTATCAGACAAAGTTCTGATGCAAGTATTCATAGCTTAGAGGAGGTATTGAAAGAATTGCACCATTTGTGCTTACTCCCCGGTGAGGCTTATTATTTTTGTCAAGAAAAAAATTTAGATCCCCGAACAAAACAATCCGATATAATAGATGCGTTTGTTGATGAAGATAAATTAGATAAGTTCATATCTAATTCTCTATTAACAAATCATGAATCTGAGTTATACAAATGGTTGGATAAATCACTTGAAGCTACAATAGATGAAAGAGATCTTGAATATTTATCTGATGATTTAAGACTAAAAACAGAGTTAATGTTTGGAGTAACTTATCCGGTGAGTGGTGTTACAGAAAGAGCCATTTATGTCGGACAAAGTGAGCGCTTTGCAGAAAACTTTGGGTACAATAGAGGAGGAATAGATGTTTTTGTTCCTAATGAAACAGTGAATGATGATAGTGTTTTTTATAAAATCAGGATGGTGCCCGGCTACACTTTCAGAGCATACAATGGATATGATGCAATTTATAACCCATATATTAATGAAAGAGATAAAAATTTTTCAAACTACTTTCCTCACATTCACAAGGATTTAAAGGATAAAACTATGTCAGAATTAGGTTTAGCCAGTTTTGATGATGATATTATTCTGATTGCTCTTTTTGAGTCAATAAAGCGGGCATTAAAAAAATCAGATTCCACCAACTATAATAGATTATTTGATGGCGGGATGGGTTCTGAAGCTAGCGGATTGAATCGATTTTCAAGTGCAACATCGAGTGATAGAAGTTTCTTTGAATTCAATTTACATGATGGTAATAATGCTACTGTAAACATTGCTACCAAGATTGATTTTCAGGGAGGAAAAATAAAAGTTGTTGAACAAAAGCACTGGAATATAAAGGCGATTAATTTCAAGGCCAGCATTTTGTTTGATGAAATTTTGATAGGTTACACTGCTGATTTGAACAATTTACGTAAAACTTTATACGACGGATTAAAGAAACTCCAAGTCGATAATAAACAGATTTTACGGGAGTATATTGAAAACAATATGGAATTAATCGTTGAAGAATTTGATGCTTTGATTGGAATACCTATTCAAGAAAAAGGTTTGACAGGTATGGAATCAGAACGAAAATACATGAGCAGTTTGTATGATATGGTTCCTGAATTAAAAATTGAAATAATTCAAACCCTATCTTAAAATATCAAAACATATTTAGCCTATGGATGCAGTATGGATAATTAACTTGTCTGCAAACGATAAGATTTTGAAAAACTTTGAAGCTCTCAAAGCATCGTTTAATGATATTGAGGACAAAAAGTTTCAGCATGTACACATTGATAGTTGGAATAGAGAAGATGTATCTCAAAGTATCGAAGAGAATATAAAAAATTTTCTGGGAGAAAAAGCTGAAAAATTGGTGAGTGATTGGTCATATTTTGCAAAGTTACAAGATCTAAATCGTGGTCTAAGAACTTTGCGTATCATTTTTGTAGGTGAACTTCATGATTCTTACACATTGCGATTTTTTCACTTGTTGCCAACAGCATTAAGAAAAAGACAACAAGACTCAATTTTCAACATTGATAATCTTACAATTACAGGAGTAATATCATATGCCCACGATGTGAATATCAACTTTTCAGATGAGCAATCGTTATTCTTGACGCAACTCAATATGCTTCAAAAAAATGACATTAAAAGTTTAATCCCTTTTAATGAAGTCTATTTTATGCAGCAACAAGCAACCAACGTAGAGTTGAATGATATTCGTATGGCTCAGTTTTTACTCTTCAAGGTTGCAAATAATGCTACTATTACACAAGACTATTCGTACAATACAGCAGGTGTGTCAGGCGTATACTTTGAGAACGATATTCAGGTACATAATGAGACTGTTCTTTTATCGACAATTTTATTGCGATCCTTTTGCGATGCAGATAACTTCGTTTTTCTAAATCCCGAGTTGGCTGAAAATTTGGTCAAAAATTGCTCATTTGTAAAAAACGATAAAATCAATTATGAAAAACTAACACCCTTATTGTTTGAGCAGCAAGATTTTTCTGAAGATATTGAAGGTGGAAAAGAGAAGCACTTGAGTCCGATAAAAAACATGTGGAATGTGAAAATCTTGACCGACTACTACAATGGGTATATCAAAGAGTTGATTCATAAGTTAGTTAACACGTGGGAAACTCGCGCTTCACAGGCTTTGCAAAAATTTCAAATTAGATTAAAACAGAAGAAAACCGAAATAATTGCAGGGTCAAGAAGCAGTCAAGGACTGAGAAAAGATTTAGAAGAAATGGCGTATCTAAATCTGAGTCATCCTGATGAACCCGCCGGTTTAAAACAACAATCCTTGGTAATTGAAGAGCTCTCCAATTATGTTGAGAAAAAGAAAAAAGAATTTTCTGCATTTTCCAAAAACAGAGGATTTAAGTTATTTGAAGTCTTCAAAGTGCCAAGCGAATTGGAAGATGACTACAACCGGGCACGCGAAGGTACACTAAAAAGTGATGAGGTATTAAAAAACCTTGAAGGCAATTTAAGAACCCACCCGGTAATTTCTGCTCAACTCATTAGAGTTATATTGGTTTGTCTATCGCTTGTTATTATCTTAGGACCTCTTTTGGATGCTCTTGTTTCTTCCGGTTTTATTAATTTAGGACGATTATCTATTGTACGTCCACTTCTTTATATTTTTAGTTTTATTTTACCTGCGGGAGTGGCTTTTATTCAAATTAGAAGGCTGTTCAAAATAATTAAAAAAAATCAAAATTCTTACAAAGCTTGTATTCTTTCTACTCTAAATGAAAAGGCTGAAGAATCTATTTTAAATACATTGGTAGAAATTTATCAAGAGCTGGAGGTAGAATGTAATATACTGAAGGAAAAAAATCAAAAAGCGGTAAAAAATCTAACAAATTTAGAACTAAAAGAGACCCATTTTTCTCCCAACCCTTTATTCCAACCTATTTGGCAAGTTCCTAAAAGTGAATTGAGTAGTGAAGGAATCAATATTCATATTGGAGAAAGCGGCAAATTTGATGAAAAACCTATTTTGAAAAGTTTCCCGGGGTTCAGTGTGAAAAGTAATTCCGAGCAACCTACCTCTTTTATTGAACTCATTAAAGATGATCAAAAGCAAATGGATTTCATACATGAATTGATGCAAAGACCAGTAAAAGCAAGTATTGGAGGTCGTTCTGAATTATCTCGATCAATACCTGTTAATGCAATTCTGTTACTAGACATATCGGGAAGTATGAGTGGACCATCCGGTGATGGAATCCCTAAAATAGATCACTTGCGTAAAGCAGTAGCTGCTCTAGAATGGAACGATATCAAATGGGTGGCTTTTTCAGATAATGTCTATAGCAACGGTAATAGTAAAATATTTTCAAAAGAGGTCCCAATACCCGACCCAAGAGGAGGAACAGGCTTACACGTGGCTTTAGAATACTTGAATTCTATCAGGGCAGTAGAGGCTTTCGATAAAGTTGTGTTCATTAGTGATGGAGCCCCATTCTCAAGAGAACTTTCGCTACAAGAGGCACAAAGATTAGGTGTTCCAATAGACGTTATCTACATTGGAAGAGATGATGAATGGGGTATGGATTTTATGAAAAAAATAGCTGATACAACGGGCGGCAGATATGTGTTGACAAATAATATCAATGAAATTTCTGATTCTCTGAATAGTTCTTTCTCTATCCAAATAAACGACGATGCCATTGTTCCATTTTGGGAAGCATTAAAACAGGGCTACTACAAGAATTGTATTGAAGCAACTTATAATTTTGCTAAAACCAAGTTAGTATCTGACAATTATTCCGTTACTAAGCTGCTGAATGACCATTATAATCAAGATGGTATTGAAGCCTGGATGAAAGCGTCACAAGCTATTTGTGCTATCAGAGTAGGAGTATCGCCAATCAGTTGGAAAAAACACTTAAGTGGAGGAGTAAGAGATCATTCATTAAATATTTTTTTGAGTTGGGGAGAACATTTGGAAAACTCTGATGACACAATTGTTCAGTTGCTTGAACTGGGTCATATTCCTGCATTATCTTACCTACTTTTGAATTTGTCAGAAGAGAAAGAAAGAGAGATTTTTGAACAAAATAGAGACTCTGATACAACCACTCTTTGTAAAAACTATTTGACGGGGTCAAATGTTATTCCAATTTTCCCGGAGAACGTGAATAATTTAGGCTTTAATAAATGATTTTAACAACACAGCTATGATAAAGATTTTGCTTGTACTGATCGGTATTTTACTTCTTTTTGTTATCCTATTTTTCTTCCGTTTTCTACGTTATATCATGTTTAGAAATGGAGCGGCAATACTTAAAACAGATTATAACGAAGAAGTTTTAATAGCCAATGTGCTCAACACTGTTGGAACAAATAAATTTAAAATCAAGGATTGGCGTCAACCCATTGGAAATAAGATAGTTGGAGAAGTCCAATTTTTCAGAGACCGAGCTATTGTAAGAATAAACAGGGAAGATGTAAACGGCAACCTTTTCTATCGAGATATTGGTGAGGTTGATGCAAATGGTACAATATATAGCATTGACTCATCGGGAAATCGGGTTCAAATTGGTAGTTGCGACCCAAAGGGCAAAAGAAGTTGGAAACAGTTGTGGTTGGTTAACCACACTGTGGTTAAAGATGTATCAGGTAATGAAATTGGGCGATGCACGGAAAAAATCCGCTTGGGTAGACATAAATCCGGCATAACTTTATTGACTCGTACTGCTGCAGTATTGCTACTGTATGAGCCAAGTTTAAATGATGAATATGTAGAAAAACGTAGCACAGGGACTGTTAAGTTGTCGCAAGTCGCTTTATTCGGGTCGTTAATTTATGCTGCTACTTATTTTATCTTCGAAAGAGTTTTCAGTTGGCATATTACATTTCCCTGGTTAGGACAAGACTTCTCATTTCTAGCATCTATGATACTGGTCTATTTCGCTCTGCTCGGAATTGTATGGTTTATTTTATACGATATGAGCCAAAGCGGCTCAATCCCACTGAAATTTCTTCAATTCCTTCAGTTAATTAATAGAAATACCGGAATAAGAGGGTGGAACAGCTTTTTGATACTTACTTTGATTTTAGCATGTATGGTTTGCTTTTCCATTGATTTCTTTCCTCTTTTCCATTTTACTTATCATTGTTGATTGGAGTAACACTCAATCTCTTATCCACATCTGCTCCCTGGAAAATTATTCATCCGGCAGATAATTATATCAACATTCCAACACCAGCTACATCACATTTGCCCGGAGTTGCACTACCTGATCCTTACGCAACTATTCCTGCAGCAGATTTAGTCACTCAAAATTATAATTGGAGATTTTTCTCAACCCTTAAAGGTAAAGATATTGCAGCTTTTTTACCCTTACAGTTCAGCAAAAGTTACATTGACAAAAAACGAGAAAAAAATCCATTTTGGGGGGCAAATAATAGTGAGGCTATCAAAAATTTATATAAATCCGCTGACCAAATTATTGATATGTCATCCGATATTAATGATGACGATGAAAGCAAGTGGAATTTGGATTTAATACTAAAAAAAATATCTGAAGTATCAAGACGAGAAAATTTATCGCATTATGAAACAATGCAGTTGATACTCTCTTTTTGCCAAACTCCTAATTTTACCTGGATACTAGATCACGAATGTGAAGAAATTAATCCCAACAGGAAAGATCCTTATGATTATTTCAGATTCCCTATAGAAACCCTTTATGACAAAAGAGGCGATTGCGACTGTACGGCTATGTTGGCATACAGATTATTCAACAGAGCCGGTATCAATGCCAAGTATTTACTGATGAAAAAAGGTGATGTAAAACATGCTGCGGTTGCCATAGAGAAGAATGACAATATCCAAATAGATGATGAGAGTTTGGTTACAATAAATGGAAAAAAATTCTATTTCTGCGAAACCGTTGGTTCACAGTGGTATGTTGGTGTATTACCTGATGCATATAAAGAGAGAGTACGTGAATTTGAAAATGAGATCCTCGTTCATCCCGAACGAATATTAGGTTAATGAAATGAACTTCTCTTTTGATAGGCATTATGAAAGGTAAGTGGAAATACATTATAGCTGTTTTTGTTGTAATCTGGTTGGCTTTCTTTGTTTATACAATAAGCAGACCTGAAAAAAAAGCAGTTGTAGATGCACGTATTCCCCAATCTACCATTGATTACTTTAAACGCTTAAAGGATCAGATTGTAATATTTAATCCCAATCCAGAC
>JGI24503J29689_10045505_pt1 | contig 10020 bp, 7 predicted proteins | sample BioPla3RNA2_FD_29689 | JGI IMG/M metagenome (IMG submission 29689)
GTCAGGATCCAGCAAGGGAGAGTAGACCCTTCAGGCCAGGTTCCAGTACGACCTGGCTCTTCTTTGACTAGGTCGGGCAAGGGGGTTGGAAGGTGAAGAGAAGATGGCCCATAATTGTAGTCTTGGTAGTTGTTGCCGCCATTTGGTTGTCCAGGGGCGGGAAGGAGCCTGTCAAGGAAGCTGTAAGCCCGGCACCTCGGCCGGTGGCTGTATCCGTTGAGGAGGTGACAAGTGAGACTCTCACTCGCCTCCTCCAAGTTCGGGGACAGGTGCGTCCCGTCCGGGAAGTGAATGTGGTGCCCAAGATCGGTGGCGTAGTCTGCCGTTTAGCGGCCGATGTGGGTCAGCGGGTCCGGGCCGGCGATGTCCTCTTAGAATTGGAAGGGGATGAACTGCGGGCCCAAGTCCGTCAGGCGGAGGCAGCTTTGACTGCCGCCCGGGCTGGTTTGGAAAAACTGCTGGCCGGTCCCAGGCCTGAGGAGCTGGCCCAAATTGAAGCCGCCGTCAACCAGGCCGAGACAAACTTCCGCAAAGCCGAGGCCAACCTGGAAAGGATGGAAGAGCTTCACCGCCAGGGAATCATCACGAAAGACCAATGGGAAGGGGCGGTGACCGCCTATGAAGTTGCGGAGGCCCAGCTGAATTCGGCCAAGCAGCAGTTGGCCCTCGCTTTAGGGGATCCCCGCCAGGAGGACTTGGCCGCCGCGCGAGCCCAGGTCCAACAGGCCGAGGCCAATTTGGAGCTGGCCAAACTTCGCTTAGGCTATACCGTCATCACCAGCCCGATGGATGGGGTAGTGGCCTTTCGTTACGCGGAAAATGGCGGGACCGTGGGTGTGGGGACCCCTGTGTTCACCATCGTGGACATCGACCGGGTCATCGTCAACGCCCAGGTGACTGAATCCTATGCCAACCGATTTCGTCCTGGGGAGCAAGTCGATGTACGGATCGACGCCCTGGGAGGGCAGGTCTTCCCAGGAATCATCACCGCCATCAGCCCCATGGCCGATCAAAGTCGTTCCTTCCCCACCCGGATTGAGATTGCCAACCCGCAGCATCTCCTCAAGCCGGGCATGGCCGCGGAAGTCATTTTTGTGACCGACTCGCGGGAGGCGGAAATGGCCATTCCCGCCAGGGCCGTGCTCACGGGCGGCGATGTGCCCAGAGTGTTCGTGGTGGAAGAGGGAGTTGCCCGGGAGCGGGAAGTGGTGCTGGGGCTCGAAGCCGGCGAGCTGGTCGAAGTGCTGGCGGGCCTCGCCCTTGGTGAGCTGGTAGTCGTGCGGGGACAGAACTATCTGGAAGACGGCACCGTCGTCAACATCACAGAGCAGGGGTGGTGAGGCCATGTCCATCATCGATATCGCCGTTAAACGGCCCGTTACCACCGTCATGCTCACCCTGTGCCTAGTCGTCACCGGGCTGGTGTCGATGGGCCGGGTGCCCTTAGGGTTGATGCCGGAGATGAACCTGCCCTACGCCGCGGTAATCACCAGCTACGGCACCGCCAGTCCCCAGGAAGTGGAAACCCTGGTGACCAAACCCCTGGAATCATCCTTTGCCTCGTTGAGCAACATGAAAAACATTGTTTCCTACTCTTCCCTGGGCTCGTCCACCATCATCGTGGAATTCGCCTGGGGAACCAACATGGACTTGGCGACCTTGGAGATGAGGGAGCGGACGGACTTGGTCAAAGGGAGTCTGCCCGAAGGGGCCGATGCTCCCCTCGTCGTTCGGTTCGATCCCTCCTCGATACCGCTCATGCAGATCGGCCTTGACAGCCGCTATGATCTAGTCACCTTAAGGCAGATCGCCGATGATGTAGTCGCTCCCCGCCTGGAGCGGCTGGAGGGAGTTGCCAATGTAACGGTCGAGGGCGGTTTGGAGCGGGAGATCCAGGTGGCTGTCGATCCGATCCAGCTCGACTCATACAATCTCTCCCTCCAGCAAGTTACGCAAGCCTTGGCGGCTGCCAATCTCAATCTTCCCGGGGGCCGAGTGGCCGACAAGACGCGGGAGCTGGCTGTTCGCACCCTGGGTGAATACACGGATATTAAAGAAATTGAAGAGTTGATGCTGCCTGGAGGCGTACGTCTGAAGGATGTGGCCGTCGTTCAGGACACCTTCAAGGAGCAGACCAGTTTAACCCGCATCAATGGCCGCCCCAGCATCGGACTTTATATCCAAAAAGAATCGGGGGCCAATACCGTTTTTGTCGCCAGCCGCGTCAGGGCGGAACTGGAGCGGATCATGCGCGACTACGACGGCGGGCTGGGCTACAACATCTTCTGGGATGAGTCGGACTACGTCGTCGAAGCCCTCCGCAACCTGGGGGAAAACATCGCCGTAGGCGCTTTGCTGGCGGTGATCGTTCTCCTTATTTTCCTCAAGAATATCCGCACCACTCTAGTCATCGGCACCGCCATCCCCGTCGGCATCATTTCCGCCTTCATCCTCCTTTTCTTCGGGGATATTTCCCTGAACATGATGTCCCTCGGGGGATTGGCCCTGTCGGTGGGGATGCTGGTTGACAACGGGATTGTGGTTCTAGAAAACATCTTCCGCCATCGGGAGGAAGGCTCCCTGGCCGATGATGCCGCAAGAGACGGAGCCAAGGAAGTGGCTTTGGCCATTATCGCCTCGACTTTGACGACGGTGGCCGTCTTCTTGCCCATCGTCTTTGTGGAAGGGATTGCGGCTCAGCTGTTCGCTGACCTGTCGAAAACGGTCACCTTCGCCTTGCTCGCCTCCCTCCTCGTTTCCCTCACCTTGGTGCCGATGATTTCGGCCCAGCTGATGAGGGGCAAGACGGTAAGGCAAAGGAAAGGTGGACAAGAGGATGTTGAAGGCTTTGGGCGCTTTCTCGCCTGGTACCGTGACGCGATCGGCAAGCTGCTGGGACGGCGGTGGCTCGTTGTCCTCCTCGTTGGTGCGGCCTTCGTGGGCAGCCTGACGCTCATCCCCAAGATCGGCATGGAATTCATGCCCGCCATGGATGCGGGCGCCATTAGCATCTCGGTCGAGCTGCCCTGGGGGTCACTTCGGGAGGAGACGGAGGCTATCGTCCAGCATATCGAGGCCTTTGCCTCGCAGATATCGGAGGTGCGCACCATCTCCCACGTCGTCGGGCGAGGGGGGACGATGGGCACGGGCGGCGGCCAGAACCATCTGGGGCAGCTTGATTTGGAACTCGCGCCCAGCGACGAAAGGCAGCGGACCACCGACCAGGTGATCGAGGAGATCCGGGAGTATGTAGGAAATATCCCGGGAGCCAAGATCAATGTCCGCAGTCGGGACATGATGGGCATGGGCGGCGCCGCGGGGGCCGCGCCCATCGCCATCAGCCTGCGGGGCCAGGATTTGGATGAACTTTATTTCTGGGCCGAGGCATTGGCCGGAGAGTTGGCTGCCATACCCGGCACACGGGAGGTCCGCAGCGGGGTTGGTGAAGGCCGTCCCGAGCTGCATGTCAGGATCGATCGGGATCGGGCGGCAAGCCTTGGGACTAGCGTCATCCAGGTGGCCAACACCATCCGCACGGCAGTGGACGGTCAAGTTGCCACCCGGCTGCGGCGGGAAGGCAGCGAGATCGACGTCCGGGTCTCCTTGCCTAAGGATAAGCCCTTGACGCCTGAGGAACTAGAGCGGCTCCTGGTGCCTACAGCTGCTGGCGGCCACGTCCCCCTCTACGAAGTTGCATCCCTCGGTGAAGGTACGGGACCCATCACCATCACCCGCTATGGCCAGGCCAGGGAAGTAACGGTAACAGCCCAAGTGGCCGGCCGGGATCTAGGGAGCGTGATGATGGACATCCGCAAGAAGCTAGATACCATCGGGCTGCCTGAACATCTGATGGTCTCTATGCGGGGGGAGGCGGAGGAGATGCAGGAGGCCTTCGGGGATCTTTGGGTGGCCATGGCCTTGGCTACGCTCCTAGTCTACATGATCCTCGCGTCCTTGTTCGAATCTCTCATTCATCCGTTGACCATCATGATCACCTTGCCCCTGGCGGCCATCGGGGTCATCCTCAGCCTGTTCATCACCGGCCGGGCCCTCAGCGTGCCGGCCTTGGTGGGAGCGATCATGCTAGTGGGCATCGTAGTCAACAACGGGATCGTCCTGGTGGATTACATCAACCAGCTGCGCTTCCGCGGCTACGATCGGCAGCGGGCCATCGTGGAAGGATCGGCAACAAGGGTGCGTCCTGTACTGATGACGACCTTGACCACCGTTGTCGCCTTGATTCCCTTGGCCCTAGGCATAGGGGAAGGGGCTGAGATGCAAGCCCCCCTGGCCACCGTCTTGGTCGGGGGCCTGACAACGAGCACTGTCCTCACCCTCGGCTTTCTCCCTGTCTTCTACAGCATCATGGAGGATATAGGGCGCAGGGTGGGCCCGCCTATGGCGGCGGGTAACCGGTGATGAACCTGCCCCGGGGGTGGGGCAATGAGCGAAGGGTCTTTGAAAAGGAGGATGACAATGAAGCGGATCTCGTTCCTAGCTCTGATGATGTCGATCCTGTGCATGATGGGGGGGCTCGTTGTTGCCGGGTCAGAACCCCAGCTCCTTGACTTGGCCAAGAGCATCGAGCTGGCTAAGGAACACAGCCTCCAGCTGCAGCTGGCCCGGCTGGATCTGGAGGAAGCTCGTCTCCAGTTCGAGCAGGCCAAAGCCATGAGCCTGGTGCAGCCATCTCCGTCCAAGCATTATCAAGCCGAGGCCAACTTAGGGATCACCGAGAAAAACCTGGTGTTGGCGGAACAGAACCTGGCCTTGGAGGTTGAACAGGATTACTACAACTACTTGCGAACCCAGAACCTGATCGCGGTCCTGGAGGAGGCCCTGGAGCTCGCTAAGCGGCAGCTGGAGGTCACCGAATCCCGTCGCCGCGTGGGGGCCGCCACAGAGGCGGATGTGATCCGGGCCCAAGCGAGCGTGGCCCGCACCGAGGCGGACCTGGCCCAAGTGCGCGATAGCCATGAACTGTCGCGGCGCAAGTTCCTCCAGTCCCTGGGACTGCCTGTCGAGGCGGGGATCCAGCTCGATGAAGGCATAGTTGCTGAACGGGTGTCAATCGACCTGGAGCGGGCCATCGCGGAAGCTTTGGCCAATCGTGTGGAAGTGGCTCAGCTCGACATGATGATTGGCGTTGCGGAAAAGGAAGTGGAACTGGCGACCAATGACTACACCCCGGGCCAGCAGCTGGCCATGGCCAAGATCGCCCTGGAGAAAGCCCGCCTTCGCCGCCAGCAACTGGAGGACAATCTGCCGCTGGAGATACGCCATCTTTATGCCCAGCTGCAGGATGCCGAGCGGCGCCTTGATGTAAGCCGCATCGGCGTGTTGGAGGCGGAGGAGACGATGCGCACAACGACTGCCTTGTATGAAGTCGACATGGCCACCCACCTTGATTTAATGGGGGCCCAGGCTAACCTGACGAAAGCCAGAACCGATGCCATCCACGCGATCTTCGACTACAACCTGGCCAAAGCCAATCTCTACAAGGCGATGGCCTGGGGGCTGGCAGAAAGAGAGGTCGGCAATGAAAAGGAACAGCAAGACTAAAGGGGTCCTTTGCCTAGTCCTGCTTTTGTCGTTCAGCCAGGCGGTCTTAGCTGGGCCGTTGACGCTGGCAGAAAGCATCACCCTGGCTTTGACGGCAGGAACGGCCGGCAGGATGCTCCAAGGCTCCCTGGACCTGGATAGTATTGTGGTCCAGGAGAAGGAGGTGCCCCTGGCCGCCAAGCTTACTGCCTCGGGGGGAGCCAATTGGGGGGAGAGACCTTTCAGTACGGTCACAGAATATGGCCCCCTGAATGATCGGCTCAGCTTCAATCAACAAAGCTTGACCTTGGAGATGCAGCAGCCGATCCCTTGGATGTCTAAGGCTCTCAGCGCGGTTCAGTCCTCCCTGGACTACGAAAGGGAGCTGGCCCAGCTTCGCTGGGAGCAGGGGGCGGCCGATTTGGCCTACCAGGTGGTTGAGGCGTACTTTGGCTGTCTGAAGGCCCAACGGATGGCGGAGCTGGCGGCGGAGGCAGTCCGGGTGGCCAGCTGGAACATGGAGGTGGTCCAGGCCCGCTTCAATGCCGGCACCGCGACCATCGCCGAGGTGCTGGCCGCGGAGGCCGACTTGAAAGAGGCCCGGCTGCAGCTGCTGCAAAGCCAAGAAGGGGAGCAGGCCGCTGGGATGGCCTTCAATGCCTTGCTGGGGCGACCTTTGCGTGAACCTGTCGAACTGGTTGATCCCGGCCCGCCGGGAGAAGCAGTCCCCCCTCCCCAGGAGGCCCTTCCCTTGGCCCAGGCGAACCGCCCCGACCTGTGCAAAGCCCAGGCGGAGCTTGCCCTGGCAGAGCTTGGCGAGCTGGCCGCGAAGGAAGAAGGAAGGCCCATCTTGGCCCTTGTTGGTCAATACCAGTGGGAGGATGGGGAGATCAGCCTTTCCCTCAACAGCCGGGGGCTCCTCAGCCTAGCTGGCACCTACAGCCGGCAGGATGCGGAGTTGGTGACGCACAAGGGCTTAGAACTAGGCGGCTCTGAGGGGGAGAGCTACCTGGCCGGACTGCAAGTCCAGTGGCCCATTGTTGACGGGCAGGCGAGTAAACTGAAGCAGGAGAAGGCCCGGGAAGGGGTTAAGCTAGCGCGGCTGGCGGTGGAACAGCTGGAGACCCGGCTCGAGCTTGAGCTGAGCAGCCTGCATTTGGCTTGGGAGCGAAACAGGGCGCGCTTGGAGCTTGCCCGGGGCCGTCTTGAGGAAATGAAAGAGCGGCTGCGGGCTACCCAGAAGCTCCGGGAGGTCCAACTAGCCACCGACTTTGATGTGGCCCAGTTGGAGCTCGCGGTCCTAGGCGCCGAGAGCGATGTGGCCGTCGCCCTCTACGATCTTCACGTAGCCAGGGCGGCCTACCTGAAAGGTGTCTACGGCTCTTCCTTCGCACGGGAGCTTTGATGGAGGTGAACGGAGGGTGACATCGACCAGGATCCAGCGGCAACAGGAGATCCTCGCCGCTGCACAGGCCGTTTTTGCCGAACAGGGGTTTCACGGCGCCACCATGGATGACATCGCTGCTCGGGCCGGACTTGCGAAAGGCACCCTTTATCTTTACTTCGCCAGCAAGCGGGAGCTTTTCCTGTCGGTCTTGAAGCACAGGTTTGAGGAAATGCGCCGAACCCTCCGTGAGGTGATCGCTGCCGATGATGATTTCCCCGGTCAAGTGGAGGCAGTGATTAAGGCCCATCGGGATTTTTGCCGGGATAAGAAAGAGTTTTTTCAGATCTTGGAAGAGTTTAAAGGTGACCTAGGCGCCGGCGTCCGCAAAAGTCGAGAGGATATTCTAGCCCTCTTAGTAGAACTAATCGACCGGGGAGTCGAGTCCGGCCAGATTCGGCCCATCGACCGCCGGCAAGGGGCCCTGGCTTTGCTCGGCATGCTAGACAGCGTTGCCCTCGATTGGCTTTTGCGGGGAGACGGCGGCAGCCCCAATGTGGATGGCTTGGCTGAACTATACTGCTGGGGAGTGATAGGTCGTGAGGGAGTCAGCCAGCGGTGATGTGTTGATCGTCACATCGGAATCGGTCGCCGGCAAGAAGACTGTCCAAACCTTGGGAATGGTTCGGGGCAGTACGGTGCGGGCTAGGCACCTGGGCCAAGATATCTTGGCCTTCCTCAAGAACATCATCGGAGGTGAAGTCAAGGCCTACTCGGAGCTCCTCCAAGGCTCCCGGGAGGAGGCCCTCCAACGGATGGCGGCGCAAGCAAGGGCTCTCGGCGCCAATGGCGTTGTCGGCGTACGATTTGCCACCGCCCATGTGATGAGCGGCGCCGCGGAGATTCTGGCCTACGGCACTGCTGTCGTCCTCGAAGATGTGGAGGAAAGGTAAGGCCCACACGCGAGGGAGAATCGTGTCTTTTTTGGGAGACTTCGACGGGAGGTTGTTTTGCCCTTTAAGGAAGGAATTCTGAGCTCCCGTCCCGTATTGTAGATAACAGCAGCACAAATTCGCTGGTTAGTGGGCCAAAACGGGGTTCTTTACCAGGGGACTATTCGAAAAGGAGGGATCTTTTTGGCTCAAGGCTTTACTGGCAAGATTCTTAGGGTGAATTTGACTGACGGGACGACTTCCGTTGAAGAACTTGATCCGGTACTTTACCGCAGGTACCTAGGTGGAGGGGCCTTAGCTACGTACTTTCTGTTGAAGGAAATGCCTCCGGGGGTCGATCCTTTAGGGCCGGACAACGTACTGGTGTTTATGTGTTCCATCTTGACCGGCACCCCGATTCCGGGCTTCAGCCGCTATACCGTCGCGGCCAAATCACCTTTGACCGAAGGTTTTGCCGAGTCGGAGGCCGGTGGCTTTTGGGGTCCCGAACTGAAATGGGCCGGCTTTGACGGCATCATTATTAAAGGAAAATCCCCCAAGCCAGTCTATTTGTGGATCAAAGACGGCGAGTGCGAAATCAGAGATGCCAGCCACATCTGGGGCAAGACTACCGGCGAGGCGGAACAAATCATCCGGGACGAACTGGGCGATAAGAGGATCAGAATTGCCCAGACCGGTCCTGGCGGTGAAAACTTGGTCCGGTACGCCTGCATCCTCAATAACGTGAAGCACGCTAACGGGCGGACGGGCCTGGGTGCTGTCATGGGCTCTAAGAATCTGCGGGCCGTTGCCGTCCGGGGCACCCAAAAGCTGCCTCTCCATGATGAAGAGGGCGTCCGGAACGTCACCCGCTGGTTTGCCCAGAACTGGCGCGACAACCCCCGCCAGGTGATCATGCACAACCTTGGCACAAGCAATGGCGTTCTGAATATGAATGCCGGCGGCATCCTGCCTACCAAGAACTTCCGGACGGGAACCTTCGAGCATGCCGACAAGATTTCCGGTCAGGCCATGGTCGATACGATCCTAATCGAACGAGAAGGCTGCTATGCTTGTCCGGTCCGCTGCAAGCGGGTCGTCGATGTCAAGGGTGAGTATGATGTGGATCCCTACTATGGCGGGCCCGAATACGAGACCATCGGCTCGTTGGGTTGCTTGTGCTGCATCGGTGACTTGCCGGCCATCGCCAAGGGCAGCGAGCTATGCAACAAGTACGGCATCGACACGATTTCTACCGGTGTGGCCATCGCCTTCGCGATGGAGTGCTACGAAGAAGGCCTCCTCACCAAAGAGGATACAGGGGGCATCGATCTGCGGTTTGGCAACGCGGATGCCATGCTGGCCATGATCGAACAGATTGCTTTCCGGAAAGGCCTCGGCGACATCCTGGCGGAGGGGGTGGCTAGGGCCGCGGAGAAGATCGGCAAGGGCGCCGAGAAATTCGCCATGCATGTGAAGAAGCAAGAGCTGCCCATGCATGAGCCCCGGGGCAAGAAGACTCTGATCCTGGCCTACGCGGTGTCGCCCACCGGCGCCGACCATATGGAAAATCCCCACGATGGGGACTTTGCCTCCCGCAGTCCGGCCATGGAGAGGGTGGCTCCCCTGGGCTTCATCGAGCCTGTTGAAGCTTTTGATCTTTCCCACCGCAAGGTGCGCCAGTTTGTGTACCTACAGAAAATCTGGAGCCTATACAACTCCCTGGGCGTATGCACCTTTGTCGCCGCCCCGGTTTACACTTTGACCTTTGAGAAGCTGATCGAGGCTCTCGAGGCGGCCACTGGCTGGAAGACGAGCCTGTGGGAGCTCATGAAGGTGGCGGAAAGGGCAGATACTATGGCCCGCTGCTTCAATGTCCGGGAGGGCTTCACCAGGGACGATGACACCTTGCCCGATCGGATTTTTGGCCCCTTGGAGGGCGGCGCCTTAGAGGGCGTCGGCGTCGATCGGGACGTGTTCCAGGAGATGCTCAGCTGCTACTACGGCATGGTCGGCTGGGATCCGGAGACGGGAGTGCCGACCAAGGCACGCCTGGCCGAGCTGGAGCTGGATTGGATCGAACTCCCCGGGGTCGAAGTTAAAGCATGACGAGGGGGCCGTTGGCCCCTTCTTTATTTTCGTCGAAAAGGCAGTCGGGCAAAG
>JGI24503J29689_10001359_pt1 | contig 10011 bp, 10 predicted proteins | sample BioPla3RNA2_FD_29689 | JGI IMG/M metagenome (IMG submission 29689)
CTACATTGGAGCGGTGAGTACCCAGGCTTGCAGGTGCAGGTCCGTAGCACTAGTTATCCAACTGCACGACGCACGATTGGAAATATAGTGAATATCCTGCACGGCATGAGTGAACAAAAGCTTAGTGGTATTAGATTTTTATTAATACAAGCACAAGGCAACCCAGAAGTCTTAAAACGAGACGATAAAGGTCGAGTTGTGCTGTTTGTTAATTTCAGAATCATTAAAGAGAGGTGAAAAATATGGCATTAGCAGGTAGCGGCGGCAGCGTAAATATCGGTACTTCGAACAAAGTTGCCGAAATAGCCGAGTGGACTTTGAATCTTAGTGCTGAGGATATTGACGTTACCAGTTTCGACAGCCAAGGCTGGCGCGACCGTTTAGTAGGCATTCGTGAATGGTCTGGGTCATTCTCTGGTAACCTGGACCCTAGCGATACATCAGGGCAGTCTTCGTTGTTTACGTCTTTTGCAAACGGGACGCCCATTTCATTAGCGCTGCGGGTGAATGATGATAACCAATTCACTGGTTCAGCCTACATTACGGGTCTTAGCGTCGAAACGCCTGTGACTGACAAAGTCTCATTTAGTTGTGACTTCGTGGGAACGGGGGAATTAACGGTGACGTTGACTGACTCCTCTGGCTCCTCTGGCTCCTCTGGCTCCTCTGGCTCCTGAAATGATCCGCGGCTTGGTAGGGGCGGTGTATCGGGACGACGCCGCCCCGCTTACTGACAATTTAGTGCTGCTTCTAGACTGGGAGCTTCAGATAGACATACAAAAGCAGTTATTGCTTGGGTCTGAAATGAGCGTCGTGCCAGTTGGCTGGTACGTTCAAGCCCATGCATATTTCGCAAATACAGATGTGCCGAAGAAACAGGCGACAATTCGTTTGTTTATTGGCGATGGGGAGGACAAAAGGCATTTTATAGGCACAGTGATGGTGCCCGAGCTTAGAGTTTCGGACACCATACAGCGCCAACCCGTTATCTTTAGGGGTATAGATCAAATTAGATTGGAGGATAAATATGCGGAATAAAGTTGTAAAGTTTGCAGACAAGACGATCAATGTGCGAGAGTGTACTGTCGGTGAGCTCGAAATTCTGACGAGTGAACTTTTTCCGTCTACTAAGGGCAAATTAAAAAATCTCGACAAAGCTCTAAGCGACATAGAAATTGACTGGGACTTACTATATAAAAAGATTCCCGTTATTTTTCCAGAGATATCTGAAGACGATGTTCGCAATGCTTACATGAGTGATATTGAGAAATTGGTCGAGGCGTTTATTGACGTAAATTTTTTAGCCCTAAAGCGGCTGATACCGAAACTGGCGGCTTTAGCTCAAGTTGGCTCACAGCGGAAGTAGTTGTTTTACTGGCTAGTGAGTTTGGCTGGACATTGTCAGAAATTCGGCAGCTGCTACCAAGTGAGCTACACGCTATCGTACAAGAGTTACGCCGCCAGAAAGCCATAAAAGAGTATGCTGAACAAAAGAACAAATGGGCTTTCCTGGCGGCAGTGATTACCAATAATTTTATTGGTTTAGCTCGAGCATTAGGAAGTCGAAGCAGGGATAAGTCTTTTACGCCTGACGATTTTTTGAATCCCGAGTTTAAACGATTTGTTACTGGGCAATTGCAGAAACAACAAGAGCCCGACTATTCGAGACATCTAAAAGACGCTCAGCAAAAAGGGTTGCAGAGCGTGCCAAAAAAGGGGTGAAGAAACCGTGACGGTCGGTGAAGTCATAGCACGCCTTGGTCTAGATTCCAAATCTTTTGATCGAGGCTTAAAACAGGCTGAGACTCGTGCTGATAGAGCAGGCTCTAAAATTGGCACTATTTTTTCGCGTGCATTCTCTGTAACAATTGGCATGGGGCTGTTTGATGCTTTAAAGAGTGGTTTAAAGGCGACAGTCGGTACAATGACTAGCTTTAATGCTATGCTACAAACGGCTAGCATCGGTTTCACAACTATGCTTGGCAGCGCCGAGAAGGCTCAACGCTTTCTTGACGACATGGCGGCATTTGCTGCTAAGACTCCGTTTGAGTACCCAGATGTATTAAATGCCGCTAAACGCATGCTAGCGTACGGGTTTGCTGCTGACGAAGTTTTGCCCATGCTTCAAGCCGTGGGCGACGCTACTGCAGCCCTAGGGCTTGGGAGCGCTGGAATCAATCGCATCATACTGGCTTTAGGCCAAATGCGAGCTAAGGGCAAAGTGTCGGGCGAAGAAATGCGTCAACTCACAGAAGCTGGCATACCCGCTTGGGAAATGTTAGCCCAAGCTATGGGAAAGACTACTGCTGAAGTTATGGAGCTGCAGCAGAAAGGCTTGATTCCGGCTGATAAGGCCATCAAATTAATTACAACAAGCATGACGAAGCGTTTCGGCGGTCTTATGTCGAGTATGCAGGATACTTGGGCCGGAGTTACGTCTACGATTCGGGACTTATGGCGCATGACTGTCGGGGCGTTGACTTCTACCTTTTTCCGTAGTCTAAACGCCATGTTGATTAAAGTACGGGACTTTCTTCAAAGTTTTTATAGTATGCTCCAGAAAGCTATGGGGAAGAAGACACAACAAACGACAGAGGGGTTGACGGAAAGCACCGAAGAATATGCTGATGCTGTTGAGCAAGTGGGAGACGCTACAGAAATAGCGGCTAGTCAAGCTAAAAAGGGTATTCAGGCCTTTGACGAAGTGCATCAAATTGCCGACGCTATGGACGACAGCGTAGCAGACATGGAGCTACCCGACCTTGAATTTGAAGTACCGTCGCTTGTTGACGACGAAGTCGAAGAACCTGCCATGTTTACGGTAATGGAAAGGGCGATAGAACGACTAACGACTCTTGTAACCCCAGCAATTGAGGCATTCAGACAGTTAAAGGACAATATTGGAGCGGCGCTGAAAAGCATAGGCGATCAGCTCCGTTGGTTTTATAAGAGCGTACTTTCGCAAATCGGGTCGTGGGCGGCCACTGAAGCCGCGCCTGCCTGGCTTGATTTACTCAGTAACGCCGTGTATGCTTTGACTCAAGTCGTTGAAGCGTTTGAGCCGTTGGGGCGATGGTTGTGGGAAGATTTCTTGCTACCGGTGGCTAGATGGACGGGTGAGCGTGTAGTTTCGGCCGTGAATCTCTTGACGATCGCTTTTCGTGGTCTCGGCGATTGGTTGCAAGCCAATAGCAAATTTGTGACGGCGGCCCTGGCTGGAATCTTAGCTGGGATCTTGGCTTTTAAAGCAATTAGTGCTATTCCGGCCATAATTACAAGTTTTAAAGCAGCACTAGCCGGCATTAAAATAGCAGTTGCAGGCTTTGGGGCTGCTTTGAGTTTCCTCGCTAGCCCAATTGGCTTAATTATACTTGCCGTTGCTGCTTTGACAGCTGCCTTCGTCTATTTCTACACGACCAATGAAAAGTTTAGAAGCATAGTCCAACAAATCTTTCAGCGTATTACTGAGGCAGTAACACATTTATGGCAAAACGTATTAAAGCCGCTTGTCGACTTTTTAGTTGGCATTTTTGCCGCTGCTTGGAACGTAGTAAAGCAGGCAGCTATTTGGTTTCAAGAGAATGCTTTGAAACCGCTTGGCGAAAGCCTAGTTTGGCTTTGGCAAAATGCTATTCAGCCGGTAGCGTCGGTATTAGTTGATGTGCTAGGAACGGCGTTTAAAGTATTAAGTGAAATCGGGCAAGCGTTTAGAAAAAATGTGTTATTGCCGCTGGCGGAAGCATTCATTGACTTGTTGGGTTCGGCTGTAAAGACGCTTGGGTCTATATTCTCGACCCTTTGGAATGAAGTACTCGTACCGTTCGCTCAATTTATTGGCGAAACATTGGGGCCAATAGTGAAAGGACTAGCAGACATCTTCGCATGGACTTGGAAAAGTGTATTGAAGCCGCTTGTCCAATTTTTAGGCGACGTAGTCGTAGGGGCATTTGAGCAACTACATGGCATCATTGGACCAGTAATCGAGGGCGTTAAAAAAGTTTTTGCTGGGCTACTCGACTTCATTAACGGCATTTTTACGGGTAACTGGAAAAAAGCTTGGGAAGGCGTAAAGCAGATATTCAAAGGTGTATTTGATGCGCTTTGGGGCATTGTAAAGTTTCCGCTGAATCTGATCATCGACGGTATCAACTTCTTGATCCGTGGATTGAATAAAATCAGCATAGGGATCCCTGATTGGGTTGCGGATTTGCTGGGCATAGCGAAAGGCACAAGGTTCGGATTCAACATTCCAGAGATTCCAAAGCTTGCTACCGGCACAAACTACGTCCCGCAGGATATGTTTGCCTATCTTCACGAAGGCGAGGCTGTCGTGCCCAAGAAATATAACCCAGCTGCAGGCGGAGGCTTTTACGCAGACGAACTCGAGCAAGCAGTCTATCGAGCGTTTGTCAATGCACTGAAGATTGTGCAAGCCACTAATCAGCAACAAGACGAAAAGGAAATTGTTCTTAAGATCGACAATATGACGCTAGCAAGAATGCAGCTTCCGGCGCTGAGAAAAGAAGCTGAGCGTCAGGGATTTAATCTTATTTTGAGGCCGCAGGGGGTGTAACCAATGCTGAAAATCGCAGGAGTAACGGTAAAGACACCCAATGAGTTAAAGATCGGGCGATTTGATTTAACCAAAAGCAACCGCACCGCCTCTGGAAAGATGATGATGGAGTTGATTGCGATCAAGCGGCGGGTGGATTGTGTGTGGAGGATGCTGCCCGACAACGACCTAAAAGTGATAATAGACACTATAACGGCAAACAAACCGTTTTTTTCGTTAGAATACCCTGATGTTGGAGGGCAAATGACTATGACCTGCTATGCAGGGGACATCATAACCAGCCTATGGCACACGAAAAATGGTGTCAGGTATTGGGAAGAGGTAAGCATAGGATTCATTGAACAGTGAGGTGGTAGTATAGGTGTATCCGGTTACACAAGATTTTCTTGACAAAATGAAAGCTGACAGGCGGCAGGTTTTGGCGCGTGTAGCAATAGACTATACAGACCCATTCATAGATCAATCCATACGGATTGAAGCCAGCGAACAAGCCAACGTTTCATATCCGCAGCAGACCGCCGACAGCGTGGATCAAACTACCCGCAAATATGCCTGCCTTGATGGCACTTGGGACCTGACTTCGGGCGAGTACCACCTTGCGCCGTCAGCGGACCAGCTCGCACAACGACAGTTTGGTTGGTGGGGAGCGCAATTCTGCGACCAGGACGGTTGTTTTGCCTCTCCATATCCGACGTTGACCGTCAGGCACTTGCCTAGGCCGATGTGGCAACTTAAGGTTGTAGGCGACATGGCAAGGGGAGAATACCCTGTGGACTTTACAGTCAAGCTATACGGTCCAGATGATACCTTGCTTAAAACCGAAACAGTCACAGGCAACGATCAGGTAAGCTGGCAGAAGGCGTTAGAGCCGCAGGTCCCTGACGTTGCAAAACAGGAACTCATCATCACCCGCTGGAGCCTGCCCGGTACTTGTGCCAAAATCGTTGAGTTTTTCACATCGATTCGTGAAGTCTACGAAACTGGCGACTTGGTGAACTTGCGTCTTTTGGAAGAGCGAGAAGCATCTCAGGGTAGCTTGCCGGTGGGGAATATATCAGCGAATGAAGTTACAATTGCCTTGAACAACGAGAGCAAGAAGTTTGACCTGGACAACGACAACAGCCCGCTCAAGAACCTTTTGAAGCCGAACAGGAGAATCCAGGCATGGCTTGGCGCAGAAGCCGAAAATGCCGCAGCAGAGAATCCGCCGACGTTCACCCGCAACTCTATAGCATATCTCTCCGACGGCACGCAAGTTGCCGCCAACGCCCCCCGCTTCGAGCAAGGCAAGTTCGGCAAGGCGATTATGGTGGAGGAGGGAACGACGAATTTACTGACAAATCCTTTCTTTAATAGTGGATTATCTGGTTGGAGTACACAAAACGCCACCGGAGATAATAAGATATATGTCACAGATGGCGTTGTCGTCATCAAAGCCGTTGATGCTCGTCCAGGGCTATACCAAAACGTAAATTTAGATGTCGGGACAATAATAACGGTGTCAATATTAATAAGGAGAACTTATGGAAGCATTGCTCCACGCTTACGTTGGGGGGCAGGTTCGGTTATTAGAGAAATAGAGATAAGCGAAAACGGGCAATGGGTAAAGTGTTCGGCAACAACTGATGTTAGTGGAAATAGGAATCTTATTATAGAACCTTCTGTTGCTGGCCAAGCCGAATACGAAGTAAAAGCAGTACAAGTCGAGCAAAAGCCCTATGCCACCTCCTTCATTAACGGCACCCGCTCTCCCGAAACCCTGACCATCCCCACGGCGGGGGTGCTAAATCCGCAGGAGGGGACGGTGGAGTGTTGGATTAACCTGCATGCATGGGTCAACGGCATTTCCGATAATGGGGTGTGGTCTCTCACCGGTAGCACAAGGCTTGATATGTGGTTTTCCAAAGCCAATAGCAATTGTTTGGGTGTCTACGATGGCACTGCTTGGTTAAATTCGGGAGTTGCTAGCAGCAGTTTTGTTGACTCATGGCATTATATTGCATACACATGGGGTACGTATGGGCAGAAGATTTATGTTGATGGGGTTTTGAAGGCCTCGACAACGCGGCTCGTTTCAAGTGCCCATATTGGCAGCTTGCTTTATATAGGCAGTTATCGTGGTAGTTATCAAACCAACTCTCTCATCGACGACCTCCGCATCTCCTCCCGTGCCCGCAGCGACGCAGAGATACTGGCGGCGTATCAGAGCGGCCAGCCGGCGCAGCGGGATGAATACACAACATATCTGCTCAGTTTCAACGGCTCAATCTACCCTGTTGAAATGTGCTGGGTACCGCTTGGGACCTTCTGGTCTTTGGATTGGGACAGCCCGGACGACAGCCTTGAAGCGACCATCGTTGCCCGTGACCGTATGGAATTACTCAGGAAAAGCACATTCCAGACCAGCCAGGTCCTGCAGAATAAGAGCCTGTACGAGTTGGCGGAAATCGTGTTGCAGGACGCAGGACTCACCAGTGACCAGTACATCATTGACCCTGCTTTGCAATCAATCATCATTCCCTATGCCTGGCTTAACCCCGTGACACACAGGGAAGCTTTGCGGCAGATTGCCGAGGCTGGACTTGCGGCAGCATTTCAGAACCGGGACGGTAAAATACAGATAGAATCTTTTCTCATCTCGGGGGACGAGCCGGTATTGGAAATAACGGAGGACGACTATTTCCCGCCTTTGAGAGCGCCGTCAAGGCAGGATCAGGTGGCGAATGAAATTATAGTTGACACGCAACCTTTGAGACCAGTCGCAACACCGGAGGAAGTGTACCGGAGCAATGAGCCGATCACGATACCCGGTAACACTACAAAGACCATTACAGCATTTTATAACCAGCCACCTGTGATTGATGCCGTTGCGAGTTTAGACAACCCGCCGGCAGGCGTGAGTATAGTCGATGCCACATACTATGGCTGGGGGGCAAGTATAAAAATCCAGAACACCAACGCCACGGACAAGCAGGCGACATTGGTTATACAAGGTAAGCTTTTGACCGTGCAGAACAAAGAGAGAGCTATTGCCAGAGATGAAACCAGCATAACTGAAAACGGTGTGTTAAGGTATGAATTCCCGGAAAACCCTCTTGTGCAGACTTTAGCGCAGGCGCAGGCGATAGCAAACACCTTGCTGGCATCCGTCAAGGATCCACGCAGAGACATTGAGGTTGACTGGCGAGGGAACCCGGCACTGCTTTTGGGTGACCGAGTGACAGTCAAGGGCAAGGACTATCACGTGATACGTCAGGAGATAAGCTGGGCTGGATATATGCAAGCAAAATTAACAGGAAGAAAGGCAGAGTGAGGTGATCTATATGGCATGGCAAACACCAAAAACAAATTGGGGGCAAGCAGGACAGACGGTGCCTGGAGTAGAGGACTTCAACCGAATTGAGGGCAATATCCTCGAGTTAGAATCTACTAAAGAAACGCCGGCTGGCGCACAAACTAAAGTGGATGCCCATGAGGCTAAAGCAGCGCCACATTCGGGGCATGCTACAACGACAGCGCTGTCCACGCATATGAATGATTCTCTTGCACACAGCGCCACGTCCCTTGCAACGGCCAATAGGATTATGCGCCGAGATAGCTCAGGTCGGGCTAAGGTTGCTGCTCCTTCCGCTAGTGACGACATCGCTCGCAAAGACACGGTAGATAACGCTGTAAATAGTCACGCTGCTGTTAAAGCAACGTCGCAAACTATCGGACACGTGAAGCCAGATGGCTCAAGCATTTCCGTTGACGCTAGCGGCACCATCTCGGCAGCCGTAAAAAGCGTAGCAGGTAGAACGGGCGCCGTAGTGTTGGATATAAATGACATCCCGGCTCTTGTGGCAGCAGCTGTAGAATTGGGTTCTGGCTCTTATGTGGGCGCGGCGGGCGCTGTGGCGATCGGCAGAACCGCATACGCACCTTCTCAATATAGTACAGCCGTGGGGGATTCTTCTTACGCTTCCCATCGGGCCGTAGCTCTCGGAAAAGAAGCCAGAGCCCGGGCCCAGTACGCAATCGCCATTGGCGACGGAGCAAATGTCGACGTTGATCAATCGACCGGAGGAATAGCTATTGGAATGGGCTCACGGGCTTATGATCTAAGTCAGTATTCTATGGCGCTTGGACAGTATGCGACAGTTCTTGGGTTTGGTTCGATAGCCATAGGTTGTTTCGCTGAAGCTCAAGGCGACTACCGTGGTGTACTCGGCTCTGACGATATGCAGTGGAGCGTGCCTGGCAGTTTTTCTGTTAGTGGCTCTAAGAACTTTGAGATTCCGCACCCAAAGCCCGAGAAGTCAGCGACGCACGTAATTAGACACGGCGCGGTGGAGGCTCCGTCGCCAGGTGAAACACTTTATAGGTGGCGCATTCGAGCCGAGCAAGACAACGATACTGTTGAAATCAGTCTGCCGGACTATTTCGTTCACTTAAACACCGATGTGCAAGTTTTTGTGACGCCACAAGGCCATTTTGGTAATGGTTATGGCGAGTTGGATCGAGATCGTGAGCAACTTGTAATCCGATGCCAGCTGGAGGGCGAATACAACGTGTTGGCGATCGGCACAAGATGCGACGACCATTTGAGCATACGAAACTGGCATTTAAAAGGTGTTGAGCGGAAGGTCGGTGAGACATGGGAAGGCGAAACTGAGGTTGTTTATGTCAATGAAATAATCGAAATTGAGGAGATAAAGGAGGTGTCAATATAGATGGACATCATTATAAAAGCTAGTGTCCTGCAATTCAAAAACCCATACCCAGGACAGCCGACAAGGGCGTGTGAAGAGCACTATATCGGGCGTCGCATTACGGCTTTAGTAGACGGGCAAGAGCGCACCTTCAGATTTAAACGAGAGGAACTTCCCTTCGTATGCGACGAAGACGCGATGGTTGCGGCGATTGAATGTCGCCAGCGGGATAAAAGCGAGTCAGACACGGCTTAATTGCGACTGAATAGTAAAGGGAAGAGGAGACATGCTGGACTACAAAGATCAATTAAAGGACCACGAGGAGCGGATTCGAAAGCTAGAGGAGAATAGCATTCGTGTAACAGAACGCCTTGACGGTTTGTGCGACAGGCTAGGTCGTTTGACGACTTCGCTCTGGGCGCTTGTGACGATCATTATCACGGCGCTAATCGGCTTTTTGATTTGGTATATTCAGTCATTACCACGTTAAGAAAGAAAGGAGGCACACTATATGGGCGATATTAAACTTGACGAGAAAAAGGGCGGCAAGCCTTTTTACAAAAGCAAGAAATGGTGGGCGGCAACGATTGCAGCTGTGATTCCCGTGCTCAACCAGTTGTTTGGATTGAGCTTAAGCCCCATCGAGCTCGCTGCCGTGATTCTACCGTTGGTAGGCTACGTGCTGGGTGAATCGTGGATTGACGCGAAACACTAACTTTCATACTTTTCTTTGTAGCAAGCCCCGAC
>JGI24503J29689_10015908_pt1 | contig 10010 bp, 9 predicted proteins | sample BioPla3RNA2_FD_29689 | JGI IMG/M metagenome (IMG submission 29689)
CTTTTGCGGAGTGTAAAATTATGAAAAAGAGGTTATTGATAGCCACCGGAGGCGGCGACTGCCCGGGTCTCAATGCCGTGATCAGAGCCATAGTCAAGCGTGCTTATCAGGAGCAGAATTGGGAAGTTTTGGGCAGTATAGATGCCTTTAACGGGCTTTTGAGCGACCCGATCCGGGTGGTGGACCTGAACCTGGAAACCGTGGCCGGAATACACGTGAAGGGCGGTACCATCATCGGCACCACAAACAAGGGTGGGCCTTTCAGCTGGCCTGTGCAGCAGGCTGATGGCAGCTGGACCACCAAAGACAGGTCCCAAGAAATGCTGCAGACCCTCAAGGAGCTCAAGATCAGTGCGGTGGTCAATATCGGTGGAGACGGCTCACAGCGCATATCTCAGCGGCTTTACGAGATGGGATGCCCCATCATCGGCGTTCCCAAAACCATAGATAACGACCTTTCGGAAACAGACTTTACCTTTGGCTTCCAAACGGCTGTGGATGCGGCTACCGACGCCGTGGACAAGCTGGTTTCCACCGCGGCAAGTCATCACAGGCTGCTGATTTTGGAAGTGATGGGACGCTATGCGGGCTGGATCGCTCTGCACGCGGCTATCGCCGGAGGTGCGGAGGTGTGTCTTATCCCCGAAATCCCTTACGATATCCACAAGGTTAAAGAGGCGATAGACAGGCGTTTGGCCAGCGGCAAGAAGTTTGCCAACCTGGTGATCGCCGAGGGAGCCAAACCCAAAGACGGCGAGATGACCTACGTGGAAAGCGAAACGCCGGGAGCGATGAAGATCAAACTGGGCGGAGCCGCATTCAAGCTATCTCGAGAGCTCAAAGAGGTGGGCGTGGAAATGGAGATCAGGGAGACCATCCTGGGTCATCTGCAGCGCGGTGGACGGCCCAATGCCTTCGACCGCGTGCTGGCCACCTCGATGGGCGTGAAAGCCTTTGATATGGTGCTCAATCAGGAGTGGGGGCATATGGTGTCCTATCGCCATCCCAACATGGTTTCGGTGCCCATCAAAAATGCGGTGAGAAAGTACAACCTGATAGATGTGGATTCCGATCTGGTGAGGACGGCCCGGGGCGTGGGAATCTCTCTGGGAGATTGAGCGCAGGGTGTTGTAGGGTAGGAGGTTAGCTTGCCGGTTGAGGCCTATTGGCGCTTTCCCAATAGGCACAGGAATCCCGTGTGAGAATCAGCTGCGGGATGCCCGGCCAATTCTCGATTCGGAGTGTGGTTTACTCTTCGTCGGTCTCGTCGTAAAGAGTTGGGTCTATCATAATTCTGCCGCAATTTTCGCAATATATGATGCGGGAAAAGAGCTGCAGTTCGATGCGAATCTGGGGTCTGATCACGAATCCACAGGCACCGCAAGAGCCGTCTTTGGTGAAGGATACGGCCAGGTTGCCCTTGTTTTTGATCATGTTGCCATAGTGGCGGATGATGTTTGTGGGCAGTGTGACGGCGAGTTTGTTGCGTGCGGCTCTGTTTTCTTCGATCTGAGAATCCAGCTTGTCTATCTTTGCTCTGAGGTCGCCTTCCTGGCCGCGCTTTTCTTCTTCGGCCTTGGCCAGGTTGTCCTTGGCTGCCTGGATGCGCTCTTTGATCTCGCTCTCCTCCTCCATTAGCACCAGTTGCTGGCTTTCCAGTTCCGAGACCTTCTCGCTCAGGTATGCGATCTCGCTGTTGAGAGCTTTATATTCTTTATTTGTTTTGATTTCAGAAAGTTGGGTGTTGTACTTCTCGATCTGGCTGTTGGCCTGCTGGATGTCGGCATCAATGGCACGCTGGGCTTTATTGAGTTCCGCTCTTTCGCTCTCCACTGCCAAAAGGTTTGAAGTGGCTGCATCCACGGATTCCATTATCTCGGCAAGCTGTTTGGGCAGTTCCTTCTGCTGGACGCGGAAGTGGCCTATCTTGTCGTCGTATTCTTGCATTTCGGAAAGGGTCTTTAGTTGGTCTTTAATCAAGCTTCCTCCTCAAATAATAGGCTGATATCCAATGATTTATATGAATGTGTGATAGCGCCGCTGGAGATGTAATGCACACCTGTGCGGGCATATTTTTGAATGTTTTTATCGTTGACGCCGCCGGAAACTTCCAGTTCCACCCGGTCGGCATAGCGTTTGACGGCTTTTCGGATGTTGGCGAGGGTCATATTATCCAGCATGACGCGGTCTGCTCCCGCTTTTACTGCTTCGGTAAGTTCTCTCAGGTTGGTCACTTCCACCTCAATCTTGTAGGAGGTGTTGCGCTCTTTTACGCGTCTGACCGCTTCCGTGATGCCTCCACAGGCGCGGATGTGGTTTTCCTTGAGCAAGACCATGTCGAAGAGGCCAAAACGATGGTTGTGCCCACCGCCAATCCTCACGGCATACTTTTCCAGAGCACGCAAGCCGGGGGTGGTCTTGCGCGTGTCCAAAAGCTTGGTGTTTGTGCCCTCCATGGCATCCACCATGGTCTTGGTGGAAGTGGCAATGCCGCTGAGCCTCTGCAGGAAGTTGAGCGCCACCCTTTCACCTTTGAGAATGCTGCTGGCGCGGCCGTCTATCTTCATGATCTCGTCGCCGGGTTTCACAGTATCGGAATCCTTGCGGTAGAGCGTGATTTTGAGGTCTTTATCCACCAGCTTGAAGGTGCGGATGGCTACCTCCACTCCGGCTACCACTCCGGCGGCTTTGGCCACCATGAAGGCAGTGGCTTTTACGGCGTCCAGATCCAGAGAATCCGTGGTGATGTCTCCATGGCCAATATCTTCTGCCAGGGCTTTTCTTAGCATTTCGTCATAAATCATAGAAATTCCTCGCACAAAATAAGGCACTCGCCCTACACGCAAATGCCTTAGTCTCCAAGCTTTTATAGCTACTGTTTAGTTCGTCTGTCATGCACATAAATCTAATTTCCTCATTAAATGAATCAAAATCATGGAAAGGCCAATCTTGTCAAGGGCAAATTGAAGATCGCTCATCTCCCGAGCCTTTTATGTGTTCCAAAAGCATAAATCGGGCGTCTGAATGGACGGGAAAATCCGAGAGTAATTTGAGCCAAAATGATTTCACTTTTCTCTTGACAGTTTTGTGCTATCATCTGTTATGGCATTCTCAAGAATAATATATAAAGGAAGGAAGAACCATGCTCACCATAGACTGGAAAGAACGGTTGGTCAACGATACTAAAGACTACCTCGCCAACAAATTGCCAAATAAAGACTACGACTTTGACATCATCTTCAACGCCTATCCCGAACGCGTGAGCGGCAAGATTCCTTCGGAAGTGATCAACTTTGTGAGTGGGAAAATTGTCACTCTATTGGGTAGAAAACACGCTAAATATATCCCCTTTTACCTGCATCTCTGGGATAAAAAGGGAGAATATGGCCGCAGCGCCTTCATCGTGATCATCAGCAGGCTTTTCCGCAAACAGCCCGAAACCTATCTGGAAGTGCTGGAACACGCCATGAATAACGCCAATCCCACCGAGCTGTCCTCGCTTTTAGAACGCGTGGTACTGCCGGTTATGAGAAAAGACATTCCGAAATATCTGCCTCAAGTGCTTACCTGGAATGAACATGAAGACCCCGAAATCCGCAAGGCCAGCGTGAATCTGATCATCAAACTCATCAGGCGCAGGCCGGATGCCATCCCCGAAATTATAGACCATTTCACCGCCCTGTGGCTCAGGCCTCTGGGCGAAGATCAGGCAAATCATATTGCACTTTTCAAAGCTATCCGCAAGATTGATCCTGAGGCATACAGTAAGGTGTGGAGCGACTTCGGACATCAGCGCGACCCCGAGATCGTGGAAATCCTCACCGGAACCCTGCAACATTGGGAGCCGGAAATCGAGGAATTTGTAGAGATATGGACCAAAAGCGGCAATGCGAGAGTGAAGAAAGCAGGCCTTTCCGCCATGCGCACGCTGCAAAAAAAGAAGAAAAAGAAAGCTAAAAGTAAGTAACACAAATGGATTTGAGCATCTACATCACCGCCAGCGGTATGGAATTGATCCAGAAACGGATCGCTCAGCTGATGAATGAGAGACCGGAAGTGATCCAAGCCGTTGCCGTAGCCCGAGAATTTGGAGACCTTTCCGAGAATGCTGAATACAAGGCAGCCCGCGAAAGACAAAGAGCCATCGACTCTGAAATAGACTACCTGAGGCGTCGTGCCAGCAGGCTTAAAGTGATAGACCCCAGCAACTTCCCCAAGGATAAAGTCCGCTTTGGCAGCACTTGCGAAACGGAAGACCTGGATACCGGCGAAAAGGTAACCTTCCGCGTGGTGGGAGTGGATGAGGTCAACCTCCTGACCGATGAGGACTTTCAGGCTGTTTCGGCCATGTCGCCCATAGGACAGGCTCTTCTGGGTAAATCTGCCCAGCAAGTAGCTGTAGTGAAAGCACCTATGGGAGACAGACACCTCAAGGTGCTGACGATTATTTAAATAAAATAAGATATAAACGGAGACAAAATGACAAAGAAAACGGAACCTAAAATGAGCGAACTGCTCTACGAAAGGAAGAACTTCTTCAAGGAAGCTCCTCAGGCAGAGCGCGACAAGGCCTTCGAATATGCAAAAGGGTTTAAAACCTTTTTGGACGAATGCAAGACTGTCCGCGAAACGGTGGCCTGGACGGAAGATGTGCTCAAGAAGCACAAGTTTACCACCGTCGATGCCAAAACTGCCAAAGATAAGGTGTATACCATCTTCCGTGGCAAGACAATGGCCATGGCGATCTTGGGAAGCGAGCCCCTGAGCAAGGGATGCAACCTCGTTGCTGCTCATATAGATACCCCAAGAATAGACCTCAAGCAAAACCCCCTCTATGAAGACGGGCCCAGCGGTATGCTCTGCGGCCGCACTCACTACTATGGCGGCATCAAGAAATACCAGTGGGTATCCACGCCCCTGGCTCTGCACGGCGTAGTGATCAAGGCCGATGGCGAGGTCGTGGATATCAGCATCGGTGAGCAAGATGATGATCCGGTGTTTGTCATCCCTGACCTGCTGCCTCACCTGGCACGTAAAGAGCAATATACCAAGAACCTGGGCGATGCCATCAATGCGAGCAAACTCAACGTGATCTTCGGTGGCATGCACGACCTTGACAAGGATGAGAAACAAGGCCTCAAACTCTACTGCGTGAAGCTCTTGAACGAGCGTTACGGCATAGACGAGAACGACTTCCTCTCCGCTGAGCTGGAGCTGGTTCCCGCAGGCAAGGCTCGTGACGCAGGCTTTGATGGCAGCATGGTGCTGGGTTATGGACAGGATGACAGAATCTGTGCCTACACCGCTTTAACTGCCCTTTTGGACAACCTCAAAGCCAAGCCCAAGCGCACCATGGTCGTCTATTTCTCAGACAAGGAAGAAGTGGGCAGCCAGGGCAACACAGGTGCCCAATCAGTATTTTTACAAGACTTTATCGCCTCCCTGCTCAGGCATAAGGGCGAAAGTGACAGTTCCAGCAACCTCAGACGCACCATCATGAACTCCATGGTCCTGTCGGCTGACGTCTCAGCGGCGGTCAACCCCAACTATCCCGGCGTTCATGAGCTCCAGAATGCTGTGATGTTCAACCATGGCATCGCTCTTTCCAAGTTCACCGGAAGCGGCGGCAAATCCGGCTGCAACGACGCCAATGCCGAGTTTGTGGCAAAGGTGATCCGCATCTTCAACCAAGCCGGTGTTTACTGGCAGATGGGCGAGCTGGGCAAGGTGGATGAGGGTGGCGGTGGCACCATCGCCTACATTCTGGCCAATCAAGGTGCAGAGGTGATAGATTGTGGCGTTGGCTTGATGGGCATGCATTCGCTCTACGAATTGTGCTCCAAGGCTGACCTTTACAACACCTTCAAAGGCTACAAGGCCTTTTTGGTAAACAACTTAAGCGTATAGTAATGAGGACACCATAATGAAAAGAATCATTATCCTTTTGGCTGTTGCAGCTTTGGTGCTGGGCGGCTGCGTGAGCAACAGAGCCATGCGCGCCGAGCAAAAGAAGACGCAAGCCCTGCACGCCAGACAAGGCAAGCAAGAGACAGAGCTGGAGATGCTCCGCAAGGAATACCTCCAGATCAAGGAAAGGCTGGATGAGCTGATGTTGGGCTTTGACGAGCATGAGCAGCTGATTCTGGCTATCGAGCCCATGCAGTATGAGCTGGAATCCGGCGCAGAAGACCTGGCCTTTTTGCAAGACCAGGTTGCCACTTTGGTAGACCGCGTGGCAGATGTGATCAACGATCAAAACTTAGCAAGCCAAAGACAGGCAGACCAGGCGGTGGAAATAGCCAGACTGCGTGAACAGGCAGAGCAAAACCTGACCGAGCTCATAGACCTGCAGATTGCAGACCTCAGAGAAGAGCTCAGGCAGATTGAAGCCGATGCAGACTTCATCCTGGATGCCATTACCGACAACATCGCCCAGATCAAGCAGGAATCCGCTGCAGCAGGCTCGGAGTTTGCGCTCCTGGAAGGCGAGCACGGGCTCAACGCCCTCAAGGCAGACCTGGACGACCTGCGCGAGATCGTGGTAGACCTGTATTCCGAATTTGCCGCATCCGGCATGGTTGCCAGCGAAGAGATGGAGCAGCGCCTTGGTGAAGAATCCGGCAAGAGAGTGCAGATGATGGACGACATCCTCAACCGCATTTCCACCGTGGAAGGCGAGCTGAGGGGAAGCATGGGCCACAGGACTGCCGCCGTGGATGAAGACCTGCAGGAAATCCGGGCTGATGTGGATCAGCTGAGCCAGGAAGTGGGCACCCTGCGTGAAGAGCAGCTTTCCTCCATTGGAGACATCAAGAGCGACGTCGCCACACTCAGGAAGAAGGTGGAAAGCGTGAGCAACAACGTGGGCGAGATCAGCTCAGACCTGGAGGCCGTGATCAGTGTGGAACGTGCCAAGAAAGAGAAGGCCCGTCTGGCCGAAATCAAGGCCAAATACGACGCTGCCCTCAAGGCCTACAGCAGATTCAAGCACGAAGAATCAATCCTCATGTTTGAAGAATTCATCAGCATCTATCCGGATGAAGAGCTCACTCCCAACGCCTATTACTGGCTGGCCGAAAACTACTATGCCGGCAAGAAATGGACCACTGCGGCGGACATCTTCCAGGAAGTGATAGACAGGTTCCCCGAGCACCCCAAGGCCAGGGACGCCTACCTCAAGCTGGGAATGACCTATTACAACATGGATATGAAGCTGCAGGCGCGTGACGTCTTCCAGCTCATCAAAGACCTGTATCCCAAACACAACCGCATGGATTTGGTGAATAGATACCTGCAACTTACCGCAAACCTATAAATGCATAAAAGCCTGTGGCTATGTTGTTTGCTGTTGATCGTTCCGATCAGCATGCTCTGTGCTCTGTCTTCGGAACCTGCCGTTCGCGAAGCCGGCCGGAGCATTGTGCAAACAGTAGACACAGATGAACCTATATTTATCGAGATCAGGGCCGGTCAATACAGCAGTGTCTTGGCAAACGAGGTCAAAAAGCAGCTCCTGGCGAAAGGGGCAGACCTGCGTGAAGCCGAGTCGGACTACTTTTCGGCGGCCCAGGATTCTCTGAACGAACACGCTTTCAGCCAGGCAGGAGCCCTGAAGCGGCTCGGCTTGAAGCAAGCGCGTTTGGTTTTGGTGGAGATGGAATTGGATTGGAAAACCGTGGAAGAGCGCGGTTTCCTTTCCTATTCCTCTACCAGAATCCCGCTTTATCTCTTTAATATCAAACAGATAGCGCTGCCCTCAGGACAGCTCTTGAAGCTGGACTCCTTTTCCCAGCAGGCAAAGACCGGCACAGACGGCCAAAAGGCTGCCAAAGGCATCGCCTGGTTTGAGCCGATGCTGATCACGGCAGCTCTCGCCTCCATCATCTACCTACTCTGGACCACCCAATAAGCTATAAAAGGATCACTCATGAAACTGCGAACAGTCATCATCTTGATAGTCATGGCCTTGCTCATGTCCTGCGCCAAGACTGCCGTTTACCAAAGCAGCGAAGAAAAGCTGGCCAAAGCCGATGGATTTTATGCCAAAAAGAAGTATGCCCGCGCCGCAGAACTCTATCAGGACGTCTATTTTGAACGCTCAACCGCCCACACAGCCTACGCACTCATGCGCCAGGCAGACAGCTATTTTGCCCTGAACAAATTTGCCGAAGCGAGAGTGGCTTACGAAGAGTTTATCAACGCTTTCCCCAGGCATGAAGACGCCTCCACCGCCATGTTTCAATCCGCCCTCTGTATGCTGGAAGAGTCGCTGCCGGCACAGTATGACCAGAGCGAAACCATCGCCGCCATCAACGTATTTCGCAGATTCATAGAGAAATATCCCAACGACGAGCGCTATCAACAAGCCATAGAATGCATCCGCAAGGGCCAGAACAAGCTGATCGAAAAGCGCTACAGAAACGGCTACATCAGCTACATGATGAAGGATTACAGCGCCGCACTGATGTATTTTGACGAAGTGACAGACCTCGGAAATGAGGACGAGTGGGACAGGCTTTCGCTCTATTACAGCGCCATCATCTGCAAAAAGCAGGACCGCGGGGAGGAGGCGATAAACTTTTACCAGAGCCTGATTCAGAAGTATCCCCACAGCAAAGAAGCCAAAAAGCTGACCAAGAAGTTTGCCAAATATTGATCCCGCCTGCCCCAAGCGCTGCACAGCCATCATCGGCGGCAGCTTTGATCCCATCCACAACGGGCATCTGTACTTAGCCGAAAAGCTGAGCCAAGACCCCGATATAGAGCGCGTGGCATTTTTGCCCGTGGGAAATCACCACTTTAAGAAAGACAAGATAGTACTATCCTTTGAACAGCGGCTCCGGCTCATCCGCGAGGTCTTGCAACCCGGCGTGGAAGTATGGCTGGACGATGCCGGCGGAAGCGGCTACACGGCAGACCTGATGCGTAGATTGCAGGCTAAATATCCTGACAGGCATTTTGCCTTCGTGATTGGCAGCGACAACCTGAGGCATCTGCATCTGTGGTATGACTTTGAGTGGCTGCAGGCAAACGTCACCTTCCTCATCGTTCCCAGGGTGGGCTATGAGGTGCAAGAGCTTGGCGAGCTGGGGATTAACCATCTGATCAAAGACATTCGCCCGCCGGAAGTCTCATCCAGCACCATCAGACGCAATATCGCTCAAGGACTGAGTATAGAGGGCATGGTTTCAGAGAGGATAAAGTCACAGGTGCTCGAGCTTTACCGGCCCGGCAACCCCCGATAATCTCACTTGCTTTTGGCTCTTTGATAGAGCACCTGTCTCAGCGCCGCCAGATTCTTCTTCATAATCTTATCCTTCATGTTGGCATTGGGATGCACCACGCTGATGCCGGCGGAGTTTATCCCGCCCAATTCCACCAAAAAGGCATCGGTCTGATAGGTGTGAAAGAAGAAGTTGCGGGCATTGCCCACCCTCGAGGTATTTCCTTCTCCCACTTGATAATAGCCCTTCTGATAGTCTTTTTTTACCCTCTGTGCATACCCCTGGGCAAATATAAACAGCTCATCCAACCTCCGTTCCTGTTCTTCGTCGCCTATGATGCGGTTTGGCAGGAATATCTTTTCGCTGAAGGCACCGGTGGAGGAGCTGTGATAGAAGATGGCCAATTCAAAGAGATGTTTCTCAGCCAGTTTCAGGATGGCCTGCACCTCGGTTTCGGAGGCGGGCCGCTCGCCTTTATAGTTTGCATGCCCGGGCGGAACGGGCACCTGGTCTGCCCAAAAGACGGGATAGTTGCGGTTTAGGTCCACGCCATCGGCACGGATATCCAGGCGGCCATTTTTGTTGGTATCGCGGTTGTTTTTGCGCTTAAACTGATATTCGCCGTCGCAGACACGCTTCCAGCCCTCGGGGTTGATGGTGGGCACGATGAAGAAGCGATATTCGTCCATGATCTGCTTCCAGAGCTTGTCGCTCTCGTGTTTCCGCATCAATTCAGCCGCCAGAGCCACGCTGAGCTCAACGCCCAAAACCTCGTCTCCATGATGC
>JGI24503J29689_10055289_pt1 | contig 9993 bp, 8 predicted proteins | sample BioPla3RNA2_FD_29689 | JGI IMG/M metagenome (IMG submission 29689)
CCGACGTCATCCTCGTTGGTGAATTGCGCGACTTGGAGACGATTGAAGCCGCTATTACGGCGGCGGAAACGGGGCACATCGTCTTTGGCACGCTTCACACTACTGGCGCGCAAGGCACGGTCAACCGTATCATCGACGTTTTCCCGACGCACCAACAAGAACAGATTCGCACGCAGCTTTCAACCTCTATTATTGGCGTTTTGTCGCAACAGCTTCTGCCTAGAATTCAAGGCGGTCGTATTGCGGCTTATGAAATGCTTGTCGTTACGCCTGCTATTGCGAACCTTATTCGTGAAAACAAGACTTTCCGTATCAACTCCTCGATTCAGACGGGGCACAAGCTCGGTATGCAGCTACTGGACGACCACCTGTTCAGATTATGGAAAGATCAAATATGCACGAAGCAGGACTGCTTGCTTAAAGCGAATCAGCCGGATGAACTCGACAGGAAAATCCGGCAATGGGAAAGCGGTCTTGGGACACAAGACGCAGAAGAAGACGAGGAGTGAACGCAATCTGTTGGGCGAAGTTGACCTGCGTGCCGGAGAACTTTTTCCGGCGATTTGTCCAACAAAATAACGTGGGTGGAGTTGTGGTTGGCGTTAAATATGCTTGCTTAGTGAATAGTTCCGATTTCGACGTTTTTTTTCGAAAAAGCGATACGAACTGTTTCAAAACGATACGTTTTGTGTTGTATAATGAAGCGTAAGCAAATTTTCAGCCGCGCGTACTATGGGAACGTTTTGAGCGTAGAGAAATTTTTTCTAAAATTACGGCAATTTTTTTAGAGAAAATTCCAGACGAAAAACTAGCTGGCGCCAGAGTCGAGCGTTATATGCTAATTTGCGTCTGACGGAAGCGCTTTGACGAAGGATATATTTCGGAATCGGGAGAACATAGAATGGCTCGTAGTTTTGGTCAGGTTCTTATTGACCTCGGGTTCATTGACGAAGAACAACTAGAACTTCTGCGTGAAGAGCAGGAGCAACGTCAAAACGAGCTGATCGGTCAAATCGGGATCAGCATGAACATGATCACCGAGGAACAGGTGGCGCAGGCGCTTGCTGAGCAACATGGCATGCAAGTGGTCGCTGTTTCCGACTTGACGATCCCACCGGAGGTGCTCAAGCATCTGACGGAGCCGATGGCTAATCTCTATCGAGTCATTCCGCTTAGCTTCCGCAACGACGTTTTGACGGTCGCTACGGCGGATCCGCAAAACATTCACGTTTTTGATGAATTGCGGAACTTCCTTGGCTACCAGATTCGCGCTGTTGTTACGACCCCCAAAGAGATCGAAGTCGCTTTAGAACGCTACTATGCTACCGATGAAGGCGATAGCGTTGAGTCGTTAATCGAGACGATGAAACAAGACGCGTCTTTTATGGGCGAGTTGGAACAAGCCGCTGCCAGCGAAGACTTAACGAGCGCCGAAGCTCTCGCAGAAAGCGCGCCTGTTCGCAAGTTGCTCAACATGGTTTTTCTCCTTGGAATCAAAGACCATGCGAGCGACTTGCACTTTGAGCCGTTTGAAGACGAATTTAAGATTCGCATTAAGGCAGACGGAACGTTGTACGAGATGGTTCCGCCCCCGCGTCACTTGGCGAATGCTATTACTACGCGTATCAAGGTTCTTGCGAACCTGGATATTGCGGAAAGGCGTCTTCCGCAAGACGGACGTATTCGTTTGACGGTCGGCGGGCACCCGATCGACTTCCGCGTTAGCGTTTTGCCGACGATGTTTGGCGAAAGCGTCGTATGCCGAATTTTGGACAAATCGGTTATTTCGCTTGACTTGAACAACGTCGGTATGTCGCAAGAACTCATTCGGGAATTCCGAGAAATCATTGAATTGCCGAACGGCATTATTCTGGTTACCGGACCGACGGGTTCAGGAAAGACGACGACGTTATACGCCGCTTTGTCTGAACTCAACGTCATCACTGACAAGCTGATGACAACCGAAGACCCCGTCGAATACGACATCGACGGTATCGTTCAGATGCCGATCGACTCTGAAATCGGCAACACCTTCGCGCAGTGCCTGCGTTCGATTTTGCGGCAAGACCCCGACATTATCCTTGTCGGTGAGATTCGTGACCGCGAAACGGCGCAAATTGCCGTACAAGCGTCCCTCACGGGTCACTTGGTGTTCAGCACGCTCCACACGAACGACGCTCCGAGCACGATTACTCGTTTGAAGGATATGGGGATTCCGGAATTCCTCATTACGGCGACGTTGCAAGCGATTCTGGCGCAGCGACTCGTTCGGCGTATTTGTAAGGAGTGTCGGACGGAAATCAACCCGACCGACGAGCAGCTAGCTCAACTCAACCTCACTTCCGCCGACGTCGCTGGCAAGCGATTTTACCAGGGCGCCGGATGCGTTACGTGCAATAACACCGGTTACAAGGGGCGTACTGCAATCCACGAGTTTTTAGTCGTCAACGAGGAAATCCGCGATATCATTTTGCGGAACGGTTCCGTTGCAGAAATGGCAGAAGCCGCTAAGCGCAATGGAATGACTCCTCTCCGCGACGCCGGTCTCGACAAGATATACGAAGGAATCACGACTATCGAAGAAGTCATGCGTGAAACGGTTCTCGACATATAATTTGTTCCGCTTGGTATGTATTCCGTAACTGTTCAAGGGTGAAACGCAAATTGTTTTTCGATTTTCGTAACGCTTTTGTCCTTTTTTGTAGAGAATTTTAATTAGGGCGTTGAAAAATCGCGCGCTGTTGGCTATACTTTCCCTATATGCGCGCGTTTCGCGCCCCGGCAAGACGTCCAGCTTGCCCAAGACGCCTCCGCGCGTTCCGCGCGTTGGTTTGAAGATACTCCACGTTTTGGAGGTTCCGGAGATAGGAACTCAATTCAAAACAACTTGTAAATTGCCGCTGTAATCTCGTTCAAAAGGTATTCCCATGCCGAAATTTAAAGTAGATTTCGTCGACGCCGCAGGTAAGACCACTACCGACGTTATCGAAGCGTCGACCGAAGAAGAAGTCGCTGCAACTCTTAAGGAGAGCGGATATCTTGTTACTAAGATCGCTCTTCACAAAGAAAGAAAAGTTGCAAAGAAGGGTAAAGCCACAGGCGGTAAGACGTTTTCCTTTGGTAAAGTCAAGCCGAAGATCCTGCGCGACTTCACGCGTAACTTGTCGATTCTTCAAGACGCTGGTTTGCCGGTTCTGCGAAGTTTGGTTATTTTGCAGCAACAGGCCAAGCCGGGCGCTCTGAGAAACTGTTTAATTGACGTATGCACAGAAATTGAAAGCGGTTCCAGCTTATCTGAAGCGATGGCGAAGAGCCCTAAGGCCTTCAGCCGCTTGTACGTCAACATGATTAAAGCAGGCGAGGCAGGCGGCGCGCTCGAAACGATTTTGCAGCGTTTAGCGGAATTCCTTGAGCGATCCGAGTCGTTGAAAGCGAAGATCAAGTCGGCGATGACTTACCCGGTAGCGGTACTCATCTTTTCGATCCTTATTTTGATCTTCATCATGCTGACCATCGTCCCGAAATTTGAAGACATTTTTAAGGACTTTGACGTCGAATTACCAGGGCTGACGCAGTTTCTTATCAGCGCGTCCCACGCGGTTGTGCAGTACTGGTATTTAATACCGGGTATTCCGTTGGCTATTTGGCTCTTCATCAAGATTACGACAAGTTTCTCCTATATGCGTTTTGGGTGGCACTTGTTCCTGTTGAAGATTCCGATTTTCGGCATCTTGCTTGAAAAGACGGTAGTTGCGCGTACTACGCGTACCTTAGGCACCCTGGTTCAGTCCGGCGTTCCGATTTTGGAGGCGATCCATATTACTAAAGAGACCTCTAACAACGCCGTTTTCGAAGAAATGTATCAGAAGATCCTCGAAGGAATTCGCGAGGGCGATACAATTGCGAACCCGATGAGAGCAAATTCGCGGCCGAGATTCCACCCTGCGTGTTTGTTCTACTTCTTCTGCTTTTTAGGAGGACCGATCGGGATGTTGATTTATCTGATGAAGATGAACAACAAGATTTTGAGCGACATCGTTGTCAACATGGTCGACGTCGGTGAAGAGACGGGTGAATTGGACGCAATGTTGTATAAAGTCGCGGACGTGTTCGACGAGGAAGTAGAAGTTTACACCGAAGCGTTGATGAGTATGATCGAGCCGTTGTTGATTATGTTCCTCGGCGTAATCGTCGGCACCATTGTTATTGCGTTGTTCCTCCCGATGATTAAGCTTATCGAAAGCCTGTCCAAATGAAAGAGAGGGAGCAACAACAGACGGAGACGCTGGCGCCGCGCACAAGGCGGCGCTAGCGTACAAAATCCGCAAATTGGGAATTATTCTTACGGAAACGCCTCTAATATAAATAGAAGAGGGTGGAAAGAGGAGGAAAGGGCGAACGCTTTAATTTCTTCCGTTGGGGGCGTTTCAGAGCGTGGAATTGTAGAATTGACGCCGCTTTTATAACGAACTTCAGAGCAACAGCGGGCTTAGAAACGGGAATGAATATGCGCAGCAGCAACTTCAACAGCGCCCAATGCGACGCCAGAACCGGTCGCGCCGGTTTTACATTGGTCGAAATACTTGTGGTGATCGCGATCATCGGCTTGCTCGCCGCCGCATCGCTAGTAGCTCTTAGCGGCGCTCGAGGTTTTTTCCGGAACGCCACTGCTAAGACGCGTCTTGACGACGTCGGACGAGCGCTGGAGCTGTACAAGCAGAAGTTTGGCGAATACCCGCCCGACTGCCGCGCTACCGACCAGGAGATTCGGCGTCATATCCTCAAACGCTGGCCTAAAGCGCTAAGGAACAGCGCTGGAATTGGCGCTATGGTTGCCGCCGCGAAAACAGAAATGCGCCGAACTCCCGGTTCAGCGGCGCTCTTCTGGTTGGCGGGCTTTCCCGAGGACCTCCCGGTTGCCGGTTCTACTGAGATTACCAGAGCTTACTACGGCTTTTTTGCCGATCCGGTCGATCCTTTTGGATTGTTGATCGCCGCGGCAGACAAGGACAGTGAGCCGCGCACTGAGCCGATCCTTGAATTAACCTATGATTCCACCGGCAAGAACAACGGCAATTACAACGACGCCGGATTCGTCTTTAACGGGCAAGTGATGGCGTATTTCCGCGCTGAACCGAGAGGCGGGTACGAATTCGTTGGCGCCGAAGATACCGTAATAAAGGATGAAATAAAGACTGCATGGGGGGAGACGTTTACGACCACTTGCGAATTCCCCGTTCCGTACATGAAAGACGGGCGTTGGTTCAACCCTGATTCGTATCAATTGATTCTGCCGGGCGAAGACGGTTCCTATGGCGGCGTTTGCGGACATACGGAGCACGAACATGAACACGGCGGTTTTGAACCGCGCGACGTCAACGACCCCGATTCCATATCTCTCGAAGATTGGGACAACATTACAAATTTCACAGACGGCGCGACGCTCGATACCGCACAAGATTAACGCAAGTCTTTGTATCGGACAAGATATATCCAGTTTGCTATTCGATAGTTTTCAACAACAACGACCCACGGGTGAGCGAATGAAAGTATTTACCCTTAACGTACGGGATGCGCGCCAACGGCGTTTCCACATACGCTCCGGCTTCACGTTGATTGAATTGTTGACTGTGATCACTATCATCGGTATGCTGGGCGCGATTTCCATCACGACGGTCCGCGGCGCGATTCAGTCCGCGAAAGAGACTCAGACAAGAACGTCAGTCGCTAAAATTGACAATGTGATTACGGGTATTTATGAGAAGTATCAGTATCGTAAATTAGACGTTCAAGGCGTAGATTTTAGAGTTCGAGCGTACAATCGCGTTATTAAAATGCGCGACCTGTTGCGCTGCGACTTGCCCTGCACCTTGGAGGAAGTCAATACGAACTCGTTTCATAACACGTCAGGAACGATGTTGTGTACTCCTCTGCAGGAAGTCTACCGCGCCGAGATAGCCAATGCGGTAGATAGAACCGGCGTCGCTGACGCCAGCGCGTTTACTAACATTAATGCGGAGCTTCTCTATCTAGTTGTGACGAACGCAGATCCAGAAGCTCGAGCGCTCTTTTCAGACCGGGAGGTCGACGACGTTGACGGCAATGGTTTGATGGAGTTTGTCGACGGCTGGGGCAACCCCATTTGCTGGATGAGGTGGGCGCCAGGGCTTGTTTATAGCGACCGGCAGCCTCCGTGTTACGAGGGAAAGAACTATGTTAGTCCGGAGGACGCCGATCCCTTTGACCCGTTAAGCAGCATTGAAGATATCGACGGCCCTGAATACTCGGGTTGGTTTTTGGTTCCTTATGTCTTTTCCGCCGGACCGGACGGTATGTATGGATTGGTTGGTCCCGAAGTTTTTAATGCAAAAATGGTTAATCCTTTTGAATTTTCGCGGAGCAATCCTACGGCCACGGCTGGTTCGCCGCTTGATTCTACTTTTAAAGACAATATCGATAATCACACATTGATAAGGTGATAGAACAATGACGTCAAATCGACGAAATAGCGCGAGCCGAGGCGCCGGTTTTACCTTGGTCGAAATGTTGGTCGTGATTGTGATCATCGGAATGTTGGCTGGGCTAACCACCAGCGTTCTCGTGGGCGCGCGGCGTTCTGTCCGGAACTCTGTTGTGTCGAGCGAAATGGCGCAATTGTCGATGGCGTTGGACAACTACAAGAATAAGTACGGCGAATACCCGCCTGACTTCAGCGATGAAGCGGCGGTTATGCGGCACGTCAAGAAACGATGGCCTCGATACAACGTTGCCAGCTATGCGGATTTCATGGAGCACGTTCAAAATGGCTGCAAGCTTTCGAGCGGTATTTACACTGGCACGGTCAGCGACCTAAGCGAACTTAATGGAAAACACGTTTGGCAGCTTGAGCGTTACGTCTCCTCGTTGATTTTTTGGCTTGGCGGTTTACCGAATGAAGATGGAATTCCCAGCGGTTTCTACGCTAATCCGAAGGCGCCCTTAGGGATTGACGTGAATAACAATCCGATTCACAAACCTTTGCGCGCGACGCGTGAAAAACCGCTTTTTTCCTTCAGTCGAAAAAACCTTACTACATTTGCGTTTAGCGGAGCCCCGGGTCCGTCGGGCGGAAGTACGAACGACTCGGTTTTTCATCCTTCTGAGGACGTATGGAACGACGCTATGGGGGCAAATTATTACATTCCTGCTATTACCCAAGGAGGATATCCGATACTTTACTTCCGTCCTTCGCCAGGAAGCGGATACGATGGCAAATACGTTTTCTTTGGCGAAACGCCAGTAGAAGGCGTCAGCCAAGCTGTTCCGTATGCGCGGAATTGGGATGAGAAGAAAAGACGATGGAATTGGTATGAAGAAAGGAGATTCCAATTAGTTCACCCGGGCGCCGACGGACTATTTGGTTTGTCTGAAGCCGAGGGTGGTCGAGAAGGGGCGATTCCTGTTGCGACTCAGCCAACACAGAACTGCACTCTTGCCGACGACGACAATATTACGAACTTCCTCGAAACTGGCACGTTGCAGAGTGAATATAAAGACGTCCCTGGGGACTGATTGTTTTTCCACGCGTCTGTTAAAATAGCAAAAGAGCAGAAACTGGAGCAGCTGTTATAGAGTATCAGGCTCCGAAATTTGGAGCGAATTAGAAACGGTAAGGGCGGGAGCCAACGATGATGCGAAGATTTCCTATGCGAGCCAGACGACGCGGCGTTACGCTGCTGGAACTCCTCGTCGTCGCGTCGATTATGCTGACGTTGGCGGCGGTGAGCGTTCCGACAATTAAGCCAATGATGGAATCTCAACAAACTTCCAACGCCGCCGCTGCCGTTTCTACGTACTTGAATCGCGCGCGAACCAGAGCGATGGCGACTGGCAGGTCTTGCGGCGTTACCTTCGAGTTTTTTGAAGGAACCTGGGACGAATTAGATCCGGGCGATCCAGACGACGATATTGGTTCTGCCTGCGTTATTCTTCGTCAGGTCGAAACGCCGCCATATTATACTGGTTTGGATATGGACGCCAATGTAACGGTTCTTGCTGACACAGACGGCGACGGGTTTGTGGACGACAGCGTCGTCCTAGATCCTGACAGTCCCTATTACGGTATGTCGATGCGGGCTCTGACCCCAATCGATCCTCACTGGACGAATTTTATCCTGGACGAAAAATTCCCTGCCATCCAGTTCAATAGTTACGGTCCCTATTATCCAATTTTCACTGTTCGCGACGTCGTTAATCCTGACAATAGCAGTTACTTCATTGTAAAACTTCCAGGCCTTGAATTGCCGTCTCGTTTGAACGTTTCGTTTAAAGTGCGGCGCGATCCTCGTCCGACGATGACGGCTCCCATTGGACTGACACAGGGCACAGTTGTTGATTTAGAATACTCCGGTTGGGGCGAAGGCGAATTTGATTGTTTTGCCTTAGGCGCCGACGTTACGGTAATGTTTTCGCCCTCTGGTGAAGTAGAATACGTTCAGGACGGTTATGGAACCCATATTCCAACAGAAATGCTTTATTTCTTAATCGGCAGATGGGACAGAATTTCCATTTTCGGCTCCGACGAATTTGGATACTCCCTAACGGAAGACGGCTTATGGAATTATGAGGACGGTTCTAATTTCTGGGTAACGATTAATCCGCGTACCGGACTAGTCTCCACGGCAGAAGTCAATCCGCCCGTTAACTATACGGCGGGCGACTTCTTTGGTCAGATTGAGGAATCGCGTGAATTTGGTCGAATTTCCAAACGTAATCTTGGAGGTCATTGATATGACGATTAAGTCTTTTCGACGCGTGTCCGCGCTTCATGGACGTCGCTGCGGCATGACCTTGATCGAGATTATGGCCGCGATCATGGTTTTGGCCATAGGCCTCGTCGGCGTCCTTGCTGCTATTCCATTTGGAGGGCTCCGACTTGCACAAATGAACGAAGCGGATAATTCTTCCTTGCTTGGCAAAGACGCTGTTCGGCTGATAAAAGCGAACGGTTGGGCTGATCCTAACAACTGGTACATAGTCGGCGTTATGAGCGGTGATGTAGTAACCTCCCCTACGCCTAACCCTAATTCTATCCTCTCGAACGGCAATTTGAATTTAAAATACCCCTTCGTCATCGACCCTCTTTCGGACACTCGCAATATTGTAGGTCCTAACAGTGGTCGCTATCTTCCGAATTACTGTCACGGTCAAATAGGGACTAATATTGTTTTTTACACGAAAGTAGCGCCTGTCATTCGTTATAACGAATATATGCAACTTAATGCACCTGGTGGCGTGCCTCCCACCCTTAATCACGGTTTCTCCTACCTGGCTAACCGTTATGATAGAATCTTCTATTTGCCGGACGACTTGGCAAGCGGATTTGACGAATCAGAAGACGATACTTACTACAGGCCGTTTTTGGAAACGGAAAGCGACTCAGTCTTAGGTCAGGGAGTCATTCCGGCGTTTACTGGCCGCTACTCCTGGATGGCTACGGTTTATCCGAAAGCAAATACGGACCCCTTTAATAACTGCAGAACGGAGGATATCAGCTCTTCGGACTACGACGTTGTTGTCTTTAGAGGTCGTGTGATGAACGACGAGCGCATTATGAAGGTAACGGTTGAAGGCACAGGATATCAAGGCGGGACCGTTACGCTCGACTTTGACTCAATGTGTAACAACGCGGGCGCTCCGGCGGATGACGCCATTGACCGCGGGCGCGTGGTCGATCAGTTGGCGTCGACGAAATACATCATGTTGATGGGGTCGGACGATAACAGCGACACCCCCATGTTTGCCCGTTGGTATCAGATTGCAAATTATTCGGTAGACGCTGTTAATAACCCGCCAAAGTATGTAAAAATGAGCCTAATTGGTCCCGACACGCCGAGAAAATGGTCCAAGGCTAACGTTCCGATCCCGCCGCCTGTTTCCTGCGTCTTTTTCCCGGGCGTTATAGGCGTTTATTCCGGTTCGACGTCCTTTTAGACGAGATTGCATCTAAGGAAG
>JGI24503J29689_10039463_pt1 | contig 9982 bp, 13 predicted proteins | sample BioPla3RNA2_FD_29689 | JGI IMG/M metagenome (IMG submission 29689)
ATTTTTTTCAAAATGATTATATTGTATATAGAGGGGACGGCTTTGAGTTTAATCAAGAACGAGTTAAGGAATTAAAAAATGAAAATCCATCTTGCTCTATTCTTACTAATGATGACCAGTTTATAGATTCATTTTATTGTTGGGAAGTAAGCGCCGACTCAAAAGACTATCACAACCTGTATTTCAATGTAGGAGGAAAACTAGTTAGGGCACAGGACACCACTTCAAAAGAGTTGCGTTATGGTCACAATTTAAAAAAACTTTATGAACGTGGGGAAATAGGGAAAGAGGTTCGAAATGCTTTTGTATAGAGAAGAGTTAATAAAACAATATTTATCTCCTGTGGGAGAGTTGTGATTAACTGGAATAGTTAATTATCTAAAAAGTTTGGGAATAGAGAGTGATGAATACTCTTGTATTTCTATTTTAACTTCTATTGATGAGGAAAAATATAGCGGAGTTTGGAATCCATCTCAGGAGCTTCCATTAAGAGCTAATTATATTATGGTTAATGGTAAAACAGGAGAACGTTTTTGGTTTACAAGTGCTTATGATGCTATAAGTTTTGTCAACTATCAACAAGGTATTACACGAGATTTAGCTTTAATGGGNTTTGCACAAAGCACTGAATCAGAAGTAGAGGTTTATTTTAATGCATATCGCGGGCGTATCAGAAACGGCTTTTGGTGGTTTACAAAAGAGGATGAAGACATAATAGCGGAAACTATGATGCGCCCCAAACTAATTTATTGTGAAACAAGAAGACTTCAATTTAACGACGTTGATGAAGCGGCTAGATGGCTTTGTGAGACAGGTGCCGCAACCAACTTCGCAAGAGCCAAACAACAGTTGCTCAAGCATTTGGCAGGGGAAACAGCCTCCTGCTATAAACATAAATTTATAGAATATTAGGAGATTAGACTAATGACAAACAAATTATTTTGTTCTACTACAAACGTGGCGGTTGTACCAGAGCCAAGCTCTTCTATGACCAATTGTTATATCCAAACAGGAGATCCTCTACCTTATCATCATGTTGAGTGCAACCATCATTATGTGGTAGATGTTAAGAGCGGGATAATTATTTCGTACTGTGATAAATGTGGGCAGATTAAGATGCAAACACCTGTTTCATGGGAACAGCCTTCCTGTATTGAACCCTCAACTGGACAAGATTCTTTTGAGCGTACACCAACTATAATAGCCCCTCCTCAAGACCTGTCTGACACAATAACTACTACTGATTACTGGTATGACCGGTATGACTGGTAGGGAAGAAGGTATTTATGGGAAAGAAGGAGAACAATGAATTTACAAAATTATAATGAAAATAGTATCAAGACCTTGGCCCCTCGCGAAGCGGTTCGTGAAAACTATGCAATGTATATTGGTGATAACACCTCAAGAGGCTTTCACCATCTACTTACTGAGATAGTTGCGAATGCAATGGATGAGGCGGCGTCTGGTTTCGGCAATATCATTAAGGTGGAGATTGATACAAAACAAAATAAAGCCTCTGTTATAGACAGAGGACGCGGTATTCCTTTCAGAATGAACAGTGAAGGAAAGTATGCAATTAAAGAAATGTGTACTAGCCTCCACAGTGGTGGAAAATTCGCCTCAGCAGGGAACTATAAAAGTTCTTTGGGGTTACATGGTTTAGGAGCAACAGTTACTAACGCTCTGAGTAAAATGTTCAGAATCGAAGTAGCGCGAGAAGACGGTAATTGTATTTTAGAATATAGGGACGGCGAAGAAACTATTTTTAATATAAAGGACAAAAGAAACAAAGTAACAGGCAGTACGGTGTCTTTCATACCAGATCCAGAGATATTTGGAAATACCAAATGAAACAGAGAGACAATAGAAGAAGAGTTGCAGCTCCACGCTCTCTTGAACAACAATTTAACTTTTATTCTGGTCTGGGACGGAAAGGAAGTCGCAAAATTTCTCTATACCAATGGTATACGAGAAATGCTCAACATTAAGTTTGGCGATGCTAAACCTCTTACTGACATTATTTCTCATAAAGTTGTTCTTAATAAAGATACGGCATCGGAATGTAGTGTAGAGCTGGCTTTACGTTATTCTACAGAGGGAACGGAAAGAGTATATGCTTTTACTAATGGTGGCTATAACCCTGATTTGGGTACACACGTCACTGGGTTTCGTTCTGCTTGGACTTCAAAAATAAACCAACTTGCGCGTGAACATGAACTTCTGAAGATGAATGATGAGAATCTTGAAGGCACTATCATTCGAAGGGGACTTTGCTTGGTATTATCTATCAAAATGTCTGAAAGACCAATGTTTGCAGAACAAACAAAATTAAAACTAACTAGTCCAAGTGCAAGAGGATATGTGAGTCAAGCAGTTGGGACGATGACGATACCCAAAAAAGATTTGGAAGCAATTGTTAATAAAATTCTACTTGAAAAGAAAGCTGAAGAGGCTGCACAAAGAAAGCGTGATGCTATCAAGGCAATCAGTGCAGGTGGAAAAAATATTAATGTATTAAAAGAAGTTAGTGAGAAGTTCAGTGATGCGACCAGCAAAACAGGAGAAAGAGAACTCTTTATAGTTGAGGGAAAATCTGCGGCAGGCAGTGCTAAGGAAGCGCGTGATTCACGTCTTCAGGCTATCTATCCTTTACGCGGTAAACCGCTCAACACCCTGACAAAAGGGATAGAGGATATAATAAAAAACCAAGAAATAAAAGATATTTTAGCAATTTTAGGCTGTGGTGTTGAAGATAAGTTTAATTTAAAGAACTTGCGATATGATAAGATAATTTTGCTAAGTGATGCTGATGTTGATGGAAGCCACATAAACATTCTACTTATGTCTCTTTTTGTTGCCCACCTACCAGAACTACTCAAGGCTGGTAAAATTTATTGCGCGACGCCACCTTTATTTAAAGTATCAAAGGGAAAAGAGTATTATTGGTTATATGAACCAGATGAGTTGAAGAATTATCCCGGATGGGAAGTAACAAGATATAAGGGGCTTGGTGAAATGAACCCAACAGAACTTTGGGAGTCAACTATGAATCCCGCAACTCGTCATCTGGTGCAACTTCTCCCCGAGAATTTTGAGGAAACAAGTGCACTATTCAAAATTTTGATGGGCAATAATTCCGCCGAACGTAAAAAGTTCATTATGGCGAACGCCTTAAAATATCGTCTGATGGACGAGGATATATATGATGTTGAAGAAGGAGAAGAATAGGTCATGAGTGAAAAAAGCAAACAATTGAAAAAAAGGCAAAAAGAGCTTCTTAAATTAAAATGGCAGTATGAAAAAGAGCATAAACAAACCCGTGAAATCCTTTGTGATTCGTGTACCAAGGTTAGTTCTTGTAAACGTACTAAGGGAGCAAAATCATGTAAACTTTACACGAAAGGAGATGAAGACAATGGAATGGACAATCAATCCACTACACATCTATCGAGTGAAGTTAACACGGAGGCCGCATAAACTAACCATTATAATGTCAAGTGGACACATTATTACTATCGACCTTCAATCATATGAAGAAGCAGATCAAGTCTGTGAAAGTTTAATTGCTTTCGGGAAAAAGCATCGTAGTAATATTCATATTTCAGGATACGGAGATTTAGAGATAAATGGTTAAAGATATTAATACAAAAAGTAGCGATGATTTTATGAGGTATGCGACGGCTGTAATTAAAGGGCGGGCAGTTCCCAATGTGGATGACAATCTTAAACCCGTCCACCGCCGCATTCTTTATACTATGCATGAGATGAAACTGGACAGCAAGGCTAAAACCGTAAAAAGTGCGAATATAGTAGGGCAGTGCATGGCTCTTCATCCTCACGGCGATGCTAGTATTTACGATGCACTTGTTCGGTTAAGTCAGAATTGGAAGATGCGCTATCCCCTTATAGAAATGCAAGGTAATAACGGATCTCTTACAGGAGACAGCGCCGCGAGTATGCGTTACACGGAAGCTCGCTTAACAAAGGTGGGGGACTGGGTTTTAAAAGGGGTAGACCCAACTATTGTTCCCTTTATACCGAATTATGATGGTACCAAAATGGAACCCACTTCCTTACCATCAATATTCCCCAATATTCTTTGTAATGGAAATGAAGGGATAGCAGTAGGGATGAGTAGTAAACTAGTTCCTCATAACTATAACGAGGTTGCGGCTGCAATAAGTGCAATGCTTGACAAACCCTCTATAAGCTTAGCTGAAGTTATGACTTATATTAAAGGTCCTGACTTTCCTCTTGGAGGGGTTATTATTGATGGTTATAAATTACCTGAAATATATGCCACTGGACATGGAACCATTACTTTAAGGGCTAAAAGTAAAATAGATGCTAAAGCAAATACTATTGAATTTAGTGAATTCCCATATCTTGTTGATGTTGAAACACGTATTATTAGAGATATTAAAAAACTAGTAAATGATGGCTACGACGCTATTGAAAACGTTGAGGTTCATATAGGAAAATCTAGCCGTCATATTACGGTTATTCTTAATAAAAAAGCAGATCCACACAAGGTATTAAATGACCTTTTTGAAAAAACCGCCCTTCAGAAAAGTCAAGGTATAAATCATTTGGTTATCAAAAATGGTGTTCCAACAAACATGAGTTTGATAGCGCTATTACGTGACTATATTAATCATCAGCACAACATCATTGTTAAAACAGCTTGGCAAAAAAGAAAAGAACAAGAACGTATTGTTCATATTCAAAAAGGTTTAGCCTTAGCCACCACGAAAATTGATGAGGTTATTTCTATTGTTCGTGGCAGTAACAGTAAAGACGAAGCTCGTAGAAAATTAATGGAGATTTTAGGAACTGATCTGGACCAAACAGAAGCAATTTTAAATCTACAACTGGGACGTTTAACTAAGCTTGACGTAAATGAAATAACGATTAAAATTCAAAAGGCAGAAGAAGAAGTAAAAAGGGCAACTGAGTTGATTGAAAACAACTCTGCACGTATCCCCCTAATTAAAGAAAATCTTAAACAAATGTCTAAGATGTTTGGAGACGAAAGGCGCACCACTATTGAGATAGGTTCCAGCGAGGAGTCTAGAAAAGAAGAGGTGCCAGAAAGTATGTCTACTATTATTAGCGATGGAAGATTAGTTAATATTAAAGTTGAAGACTTTGAGGAAGTGTGGAAAAAGGGCAATGAATATGCTCGCTTCAAACCTATCAATTGAATATATAATAAAGGCAAACCCGTTAGAATTCTTAATCACGATGGTTCGACGGCAGACGTGGTAACAAGTGGCAAGTCTTCAAAATATTTGTTTATAGACGATGCCACAAAAGATGTGATATTAACTGTCACTAAAAATGGTTATATCAAAAAAACTAGTCGTAAAGATTATAAAAATACTACAAAACTTTGTAAGGTTAAGGAAGGTGATAAACTAATGTATGCCTTCTCCTGCAATAACGATGCCATGGCCGTCTTCTGGCTAGAAAATGATAAGGCTAAGGTTATTCCTGTTGCTGAAATTAAAGATATGGGAAAATTAACTTTAGGTAAAAAGCTTCTTAAGGATGCTAATATTCTAGGTGTTTTTATAGCAGAAGGTGAAGACCTCTTCTATACTATAAATGACAAAGGACAAGCTAAGGTTTGTCCAGTTAAGGAACTAGGTTTTTCTACTGTTAATATTACCCCTAATTCTCGTTTCGTGGGGCTAGTATCTTCTCCTATGTTCTATTTAAACAATGGTAAGATGAAAAGAGTAGAGTGGTCTAAATACTCACCAAAAGGCAAAACTGCAGTGGGGGCAATTTTAGATAATCAAATTTCTAACATTGGCTAAAAGTTTGGTATTGAGAATTTGCAAAACGACTAAAAACGTGATATAATATATATGTAAAAAGTTGAAAAATAAAAATAAAACATCTATGTGGAGGACTCAGAATGGCAACAAAAACAACTAAAGCGCCCAAGGCAGAGCCAGCATTAACTGAAAAAATGATTCTCATCTTAGCTGACATGCAGGCTCACGAAGGAGCTTGGTTCGCTTCTGAAATAGCGGAACGCCTTGGCACAACACCGAAGTCTATTAATCCGGTTTTAACAAGTCTTTGCGGAGAAAATAGAGGGTATCTAGATAAAGAGGATGCCCAAGAGGAAGTTATAGATACGAAAACGGGAAAACCTAAATTGGTTACTCATAAACGTTATTGGTTAACAGAAAAAGGCTTGAGTATAGATTTAAGCGAATTAAATTAGAAAGGAATTGGAGGAAAAATTAATGTTAAACACAAATTCATGTTATTTTATTGGTGAATTAGTTGAAGTTAAAAGACTAACACAGGGTACTTTTGAACGCGAAGGACAGGAAATTCCTTATGTGTCAGCAAGCATTATTTTAAAATGCGTTATTAGAGGTGAAGAAAACCTTATTCAACTTGAAAACTTTACACCCGCTTTAAAGAAAGATGGAACACCTAACAAAAATTACAATACTATCGTAAATATTAATGATATGCTGAATAAGCGTGTGGTTGTTTCTGGAGCGTCATTATCAGGCGAGCGTTTTTGGTCTACTAAAAACAACCAATTAGTCCCAGTGACAAAAATTAACTTTAACATCATTAATCTAGCATCAAGAAATCAAACAGAGGACAAAGCAGAATTTAAATTCGGAGGGTTTGTATATAGAGAATTAGCCGAAAAGAATAACGAAGAAGGAGAATTACAATACTATACTATTACCCTTGCCCAAGCGAACTATAAAGAAGACAATATGTTCGAAATACAATTTACAGTTGCGAAAGATAATTTTACGGCAGCTCAACACATTCGTGAATATTATGAACAGGGTGCAACAGTAGAAATTAAAGGTGAAATCTCTAATTTAGTATCAGTTCAAACTATAACAGAAGAAGTAGATTTTGGCGAACCTACTATAAGAACAGTAACTCGTAGTGAAAAACACTTTTATATTACAGGTGGCAACAAACCTATCGTAGGCGAAGGTGAGTATTCTGCAGAGGCAATTGCTGCTTTAGTAAAAGCTTATGCTATTAGCGGTGCAAAAATTAAAGAAGACGCACTTAAGAGCACTTCAAAAACAGAAGCAGCTGGAACCCCAGCAGAAGCAAAAGGTGCCCCTTCCAAAAAGGCAGCACTAGCTGGTCTAATCTAGGAAGAAATAGGGGTATAGTAATATACCCCTTTAAATTTTAAAAAGGAGGAGAAAAATGGATTTAACAGCATTACAACCAAGTGTAATAGACCCTACCATTAAAGGTAAAAACTTTCTTTTCTACGGTCCTCCAGGAACTAGAAAGACCAGTGTGGCAGCGCGCTTTCCTCGTCCTGTCTTTGGACAAACAGAAGATGGTACTAAGTTCATCAGTGGCGTAAGGGGCGTTCGTCTTAAAGTGTGGAATGATGTCTTAGAGTTTGTTAGACAATTACGTCGCCCAGAAGTAAAAGCCATGTACGACACAGTAGTTTTTGACCGCGCAGATACTATTTATAATTATTGTTATGACTATGTTCTTAAACAACTTAATGTTACGAGCCCCTCTGAAATAGCATACGGTAATGGTTGGAAAGCAATAGAAAGAGAATGGATTAAGGCTATGAATAAGGTAGAAGCAGAGGGTTATGGCATAATTTTCATTACTCACGACAAAGATATTATGAATCAAAAACTGGAGTATGTAGGAACTAAAATTAAACTAGAGTCTCAGGCAGCTAACGTAATAAGAGGAATGACAGACTTCATTTTCAACTTGCGCAAAGAAGTAGTTGATGGATATCAAACTGTTATGGCTTACAGCGACTTGACCTCAGTAGAAACTAAAAAGAGAGCTAGATATTTTACTGAAAAGTTTGAGTTTACATATGAAAACTTAGAAAAAGAACTACAAATAGCAATAGAAAAACAAGTCAAAATAGAAGGAATTACTGTTCAGGTTCAAGAACGTAAAGAATTAAAAGAACGTCCTTTTGAAGAGGTTCGTGCCAACGTCCTTCGCATGATACAAGAATGTAGCGAGAAGGATTCTCCTCACCTAGGAGACATAACCCAACTAGTTAAAACTCAATTACAGGGTAACCGTATTAGCTCCGTAGGCGAGAGCTATTATAATCAAATGCTTGTAATAGAGGCGTTTTTATTAAGTCTTCTTGATTAAAAGAGGGGAGGAGAACAATGGCTTTCACAAGACTAGACTTAGAAAGCAAAATCAAAGAGTTTTTTGATTTGGAAACGATTTCTCCGCTCATAAACAACCAGATAACAAAATTAGTAAGAGAGCGCAAATATGGTTATCGAGACATAGCTCGCGCTCTCTATTTTTGGCGCTTTGAAAAAGGACAGACATTAGATAGCCGGGGCATAGCAATTGTTCCGTATATCATGGAGGAATCGAATAAATTTTTTCAAGAAAAGGCTCGGAGAGAAAAAGAACAATTAGAAGCAATTGAGAAAAAACAACAAGAGGCTCCCCATACTATTTTATGTATAAAACCAAAAAGAAGAAAGAAAGAAAGTAAGTTTATTGATATTTCGTTGATAAAGGACAGTGACTCAGAAGATGGAAGATAAGCGTTCTGTTCAACAAAAATTATATGATAGCAATGCGGCGATGTATGTCTTAGGGTATGTGATGGAACAGCCCGCAGCACTAAGAGGGGAAAAGTATTATTTAACGACTAATGATTTTGTTAAGACAGGCCATCAAATTATTTTTAGTGCAATCTATAATCTGGCACAACAAGGCGCAGAGCGTATTTTTCCACAGGATGTTGATCTTTATTTAGCACAATATGCTGAACAATATAGTATCTACACAGAAAGTGGCGGTTTGAATTTTCTAATGCAATTAGAAAAAAATAATTTTGGTAGGGACGAGGCTCAGTTTCAACTTCATTATGAAAAAATGAAAAAGTTTACTATTCTTCGTGACCTAGAAAAAGCCGGGTTTGACACTAGAAGTATTTATAACAGGGACGTTGATTTTCTATCTATCCAACAAGAGGTAATGAAACTCAACAGTCTAAGCATGGGAGAGATTATAGATAAATTTAGAGTTAAATTAGTTAAAATAGAAAAGGGAAATATTAATAAAACCGACCAGTACTTTCAAACAGCGGCGAAAGGATTACGCGCTCTTGTACAAGATTTTAAAACCAATCCCGACGTCGGATCCGAACTTGAAGGGGAACTATTGAATTACATAGTAAGAGGCGCTCGTCCAGGAAAATTATACTTAATAAGTATGCCGCAGGGTCACGGTAAAACTCGTACGATGGTGGGAAACGCCTGTAAAATGGCTTTTCCTAGAATAGAAAATGGTAAAGTAGTGTCGGGAGAATTGCAAAAGGTTTTATATATAGCTACTGAGCAACTTCCTGATGAAATTCAAACATTAATTTTGTCATACGTCAGCGGAGTAGACGAAGAAAAGATATTAAGAGGAACTCTTACCAATAGTGAAGATTTACTATTAGAGCAAGCAATTCAAATTATAGAAAAATATCAAGACAATTTTCTTATTGATGTTCTAGTATCGCCCAATATTCCAGAAATGAGGGCGAAGATAATAGAACCTGTTTTAAATAAGGGTGTGGAAAGTGTCTTCTTTGACTATATTTTTATTCCAACAGAGGACGATCCGACCACCTTGCGAAGAGACCTACGTATTGATCAACTGTTAATGTTGACAAGTAATGCGTTGAAAGAGATCGCTGCGATGTACGATATCTTTATTATGACCGGAACACAAGTGAATGGTATGTTAAAGTGCCAATAAATATTCTTACCCAGTTACCGCTGGGGGTACGTGTAAACGTGCTAACGAGGAACCCTAAGTTCGAATGAATATGGGAATCTCGTGGGAAGCGAGGATTTAATCCTTGAACCTGTATCGACTAGAGCTAAGGCGTAGTTGCGAGCTCGTAGGGACACTGTTGGTATGTGTCGTAGGAAAGGAAACGAACCTACTGAGAACCGAAATG
>JGI24503J29689_10006559_pt1 | contig 9979 bp, 10 predicted proteins | sample BioPla3RNA2_FD_29689 | JGI IMG/M metagenome (IMG submission 29689)
ATGCGGGCGAGGGATGTTCTCTACCCTCGCATTTTTAATGTGCGTAGGGAGCGCCTTCAGTTCGAGGACACGCTGCTTGCACAAAGCGATCGAGCGAAAATTCTCGATGGCGAGATGGGCGTTGACCGTATTGTGCGCGTGACGATCCACAACCTGCCCGCCCCGCTCATGTTCACGGTGCAGGAACGGTTTCGCAGACCGAAGTATGCCGAGCGCCAAGATATGACCGTGACTGAGTGGAACCATGCGTCAAATTCGCCGAGTGAACTCTACAAGATCAACGCGGGGTTGTTCGTGTATGGGTATTTCGATGAGCGTTCGGGGAGGTTCCCTGATGCCATCGTCGTCGGCGTAACCGAAATGCTCCTTGCATTGGCCCAAGGGCGTTTGCGGTACGAACGCAGGAGGAACAAGAAACAGCAGTCGTTCCTTGCCTTGCGGTTTGAGGACATGGAGAAGGCCGGTATTGTTCGCTATTGGCTGGCAAGAGAAAGAGAGGCTGCGTCAAAGGGGTGGCCTCATCGCGTAAGGGGATGAATCTTGCGCCCATCTCCCCGCGATGGCCGAAAACGAAGCCCGGTTTGTGCCTGATGTATGCGGCGGAGGGGCCGTGCAACAAGAGTTGAAGTTCGCTTAATAATTTGGTTGCCTGCACAGCAGGAGGGGACTATACGCCAACATAGAGCCGGGGTGGGAGCAGGCGTATTAATTTACTAAAGTGAGGTGGTGATGGTGGCCAAAAAGAAGCGCAAAGGCGGAAGGCCTAGCAAATACGAGACTCATGTTTTGCCGAGGATGATCGAGATTGAGGGTTGGGCTAGAGATGGGCTAATCGATGAGCAAATTGCCAAAAANCTTGGTGTAGCNTACTCCACCTTCATGACCTACAAGAAGAAGTATCCGGAATTATCAGAGGCCCTAAAAAGGGGCAAGGAAGTTGTAGATCGGGAAGTGGAGAATGCCCTGCTACGGAACGCCTTGGGGTATGATTTTGTAGAAGAAGAAGCGGTAAAACTCAAACAGGTGTATTATGTGGATGGCAAGAGGTATGAGGATGAAAGGGTTGAGGTTGTCGAGTTGAGGAAGCATCGCACAGCAGATACCACAGCTCAAATCTTCTGGCTCAAGAACCGGAAACCCGAAGAGTGGAGGGACCGGAAAGAGACCGAGATCACCGGCAAAGATGGAGGACCTGTCGAATTAAAGAGCTGGGTTGATTTGGTGGTGAAAGCACATGAAGGAGAGGCAGATCCTCCAGAAAGCCCAGCGTGACCCTGTTTGGTTCGTCGAGGAAGTTTTGAACGCTCACCCGTGGGAGAAGCAAGCGGAGATACTGCGGGCGGTCAGAGACTATCCCAGAACCGCCGTCCGGAGCTGCCACGGCGTCGGCAAGTCGTTCATCGCAGGCCAGGTGATACTCTGGTTCCTCTCCTGCTTCCCGTACTCAATCGTTCTGAGTACAGCTCCGACCTGGAGGCAGGTGGAGAAGCTGATCTGGAAGGAAGTGAGGGCTTCATACAGGAGGGCCAAGATACCGCTTGGGGGTAACCTCCTTCCCAAAAGCCCGGAGATTCAGATCGTCCAGGACGAGTGGTATGCTGCTGGCCTGTCTACGAATGAGCCCGACCGTTTCCAAGGCTTCCACGAAGAGAACATTCTGGTGGTGGTGGACGAGGCCGCGGGCGTGCCTGAAGAAATCTTTGAGGCCATTGAGGGTGTGCTTACTTCGAGTAACGCACGTCTTCTCTTGTTGGGGAACCCGACCAGCACGGCGGGGACATTCTTTCAGGCGTTCAGAGGCGGGGGCTGGAAGACGCTCAGCATATCCGCGTTTGACACGCCCAATTTCATGGCGTTTGGCATAACAGAGAGCGACATCGCTGCCGACACCTGGCGTAACAAGATCACCGGGCCTTTGCCAAACCCGAAGCTGATAACTCCGGAGTGGGTGGCCGATAAGTACAGACGCTGGGGGCCGGAGTCGCCGGCCTATATTGCGCGCGTTAAGGGTGAGTTTCCCCCAGAGAGCGAGGATACTCTCATCCCCTTGGCTTGGATCGAAGCGGCTATGGAGAGATGGCATGACATGGAGCACGGCGAACCGGTCGAACTCGGTGTGGACGTTGCCAGGTTCGGCAGCGACAAAACCGTCATCGGCGTTCGACACGGGTGGAAGGTCATCGCGCTCCACGACTACAGCCAGCAGGACACCATGGAGACCGCTGGCCGTGTGATTCAGGCGTACAAGGAGCACAGGGCCACCGATATCAAGATCGACGTCATCGGTCTGGGCGCCGGCGTGGCAGACAGGTTGAGGGAGCAAAGCGCTCCCGTGACCGAGGTCAACGTTGCAGAGAAGCCCAACGACCCCGAGAACTTCGACAACCTACGCAGTGAGCTGTGGTGGAACCTGCGGCAGCTCCTGGACCCGAATACCAAGATGAACCCTAACCCGATCGGTCTGCCGCCGAATGATGAACTCCTGGCCGACCTGTCCGGCATTAAGTACAAGATCAACTCCTCGGGAAAGATTGTGGTCGAGTCAAAGGCTGAGATGAAAAAGCGCTTAGGCCGCTCCCCAGACTATGGCGATGCGGTCTGTTTGTTGTTTGCGAAAGGGCGCAGGATGAACATCGACGCCTTGAGGGCACTTGCGAGCATAAAGATCTATCGCTAGAAGCGGGGTGAAAAGATGAGCTTCATAGGTGAGATGGTGAGGATACCTAGCAAGATAGCAGGAGAAATCTCCAGGCTGCGCCAAACGGTTCATCGATGGGGAATACGCATAGCCAGCTCTTCTCCGGGTGTTTACCAACTCCGTTCTGAACCTGTGGACTACCAGCTGGCGCGAGAGCTCTACGATAACACAAATGATGCATATAAGCTGGGCGCCGCCTTCGCCAAGCCGGTGATTAACACTACTGTCGGCTTCGTGGGCATACCCCGTTTTGTCAGCGAGGATGAAGATGCGCAAGCGGTGCTGGATGAGTTCTTTGGGGAGCACTCTTCACTGATGCAAATGACGCATCTGGGTGGGCTGAGGGATGGGGATTGCTGGGTCTGGCTTACCCGGGAAGAGTCCGAAGAAAACAGTGCGCTTTATCCCGAGGCCGTTGGCGGCAGGTTAGTCTATAACATAATTCCGCCCGAGATGATTGCCCAGGACAAACTGAAGCGCCACCCCATCACGGGTGAGATCATCGAGTATGTACTCGAGTCCTCCTGCGGATGGATTGACGAACGAGGGAATCTACGCAAATGCAAGGTGCAGGAGCGCATCAATAGAGATGCCCGAATCACGACGATCATCGAAGGAGACAACCCTGGCATCGAGGAAGGGGAACGGGAAAATCCGTGGGGGTTCATCCCTATCGTTCAGTTTTCCAACGAGAGGGATCCAGGGTCTGCTTTTGGGAAGAGCGAGCTCGAGGTGATCGAGCCGTTCATCAAGGCATATCACGATGTGATGCTCCACGCCATCCAGGGTTCCAAGCTACACAGCACTCCGAAACTCAAGTTGCATCTCAAAGACGTCGACACCTTCTTGTCAGTCAACTTCGGCATAACGGATCTTGCCGAGTTCATGCGTAAGGGCGGCGAACTCAAGATTGATGGTAGAGAGGCGTTCATCTTTACGCAAGACGGTGAAGACGCCGACTTCGCCGAAGTGCGTTCTGCCACCGGCGATGCCAAAGAACTGCTTCAACTGCTGTTCTGGTGTATCGTAGATGCCTCTCAGACACCGGAGTTTGCATTCGGAACCCACACGCCCAGTTCCCTGGCCAGCGTTAAGGAGCAGATGCCCGTGCTGATCAAGAAGATTGAGCGCAAACGGGAGCAGTTCGCTGACAGCTGGAAAAGGCTCGCCAGGATGGTACTGGCTATGGAGTCGATGGCTTCAGGCAAGAAGTTTGCTACCCATGCTGTTGAGCTGGTCTGGGATGAGGTAGACCCGAGGGGTGACAAAGAGGTTGCTGAGACCATCGAAGTATTGGTAAGGGCCCTCACCACGGCCGTCAATAACCAGATCATGTCTCACGAGGCTGCCGTGTCGTTCCTGGCCAAGTACGTCGAGACCATGAACGACTACGAAAGTGATGACCCCGAGGTGATGGGTGAGAAAGACAGGATCGTCCAGGATATGCTGCGCAGGTCTCAGCTTGAGGACGCTCAGCTCGCTGAAGATGAACAAAAGATGATCGAGCAGGTCTTGGCCGAGATCCAAAAGAGCCAGAACCGCGGCCGTGATGGTGATGCGTGATGTCTGTCCAGGAGATGACCAGGCGCAACATCGAGCTTATTCGGCGCATATCAGACAGCGTGATGGGCCGGGAACTCCTCACAGCCAGAAGGGACTTTCTGGCTGTCAAACTGAGGCATGAGCCCGCATTGGCCAAGATATACCTGGATGCGGCGGATCGAGTGGCCAAACAGCTGAGAAGCTTGAGCCCCACTGTGGGTCAGCTGACTCGCAACCACCTCGAGGCCTTGGACAAAGCGCTGCGCAAGGAAGCCGACACCATCTACCAAAAGAGCGCTGCACTCATCAAGACGGGCCTGATGGAGGTTGTAGAGATCGGGGCCCGGCCGATAGACAACTTCCTCATCAGGGCTTTGAAAGAGGCGGATGCTCCGATAGACTTCTTGCGCCTGCAGAGGGGGTTTGCTGATCTCAACAAGTCTGCAGTCGAAGCCTTCTGGCTGCGCACTCGCCAAGGGTTAGCTATTTCGGATCGCATTTGGGAGCAGGCCGAGTCCGCCAGGCAGGCCATGCGGGATATTATCCACGCAGGCATAACTTCGGGGCGCGATGCTGTCCAAGTGGCGAAGGATTTAGAAGTTTATGTGAGAAATGGTACACTTGCGGAAGACTATCCGAACATGATGGCGCGCATGGAGCGCCGTGTGCCTGGCAACCTGTCCTATGAAGCACTCAGGCTTGCCAGGACAGAGTACGCAATGGCCTTTAACGAAGCAGTCTACAGCAGGGGCATGATCAACCCGGCCTATATCGGCGTTCAGTACTGCTTATCGGATAGTCATCCGGAGCCAGATATCTGCGACGATTTGGCGTCTGCAGACCTCTATGGCATGGGGCCAGGGGTGTACAAGAAGGGTGAAGAACCTCCCCACCCGCACCCAAACTGCCTCTGCTACGTCGTGCCCGTCGTCATTGAAACAGAGAAGTTTGTTCAGGACTTGATCCGTTGGAAGAAGGATCCCCGGTCGGTTGACTACTTGGAAGAGTGGCACAACAACATCTATAGGCAGATGGTGTTCTAAGGAGGGCCATCATGCCCCGGATACCCAGCCTCGAGACTACGCGGTATTGGGACAAGTTCCTCCATCTCGCACGAGACTGCATGAGGGACCTGTTTGACTATGCCCATTATTGGGATCAACTAAGTAGCGAGCACCGATACAGCTTGCTGCAGTCCTGCGGGCTGATCAAAACGGCCATACCGCATCTGCAGGGAGGTCGCGAAAGGGGCGAGCTGACCCGCAGGCAGCTGAGGGAACTGGCTGTTCTTGAGCGCAGGTATTCTGAGGCTGTGAAGCTCCTGGAACTGCTGAGACGCAGGGACCAGGAACTACACGCAAAGGAGAGGGACCATGAATAAGACCAAAGTCCAGTGCGACAATTGTCCTGCAGTATTCATCGTGCAGGACAATATGTTTGTTAGGCAGGTTGAGGATGGTATCGAGGAAGTCGGGTTCACCTGCCCGGAGTGTGGGCGTGAGACCATCGCCTACAAGATTGATGACGAGATCAAGCTGTTGCAGAAGAAGGTGAGGAAAGAGCGAGAGAAGGCCCAGAGGAAGATCGAAGCTGGCGTTGAGCCGAGGAAGGCCGAACGGAAGTTGAGGCAGGTGGTCCGTTCGCTGAGGCATTCGATGGATAGGCTAAACGGAAGGACACCTGAATAGCAAACGATGGGAGTTTCCTCCCACCGTTGTTATGCCAAGAGTCCTTTCTTCGTGAAGGCGTCCTTCACTTGGTCAATGGTCTTGGCGAGCTCGTCTACTTCGTTTGCAACTCTCAGAAGAAACTCGTTATCAACTGGTGACAGTTCCTCAAGACCCGTTTCTTTGAAGAACGCCGATAGGTCCTTGAGCGAATCGGCTAAGGCGGCGCATGCTCTGCCGAGGCGCTGCGCGTCATCGAGAGTTTTCTGAAGATGAGCGGTGGCTTTGACCAACAACTTCTGCTCCTCGCGGGGATCCATTTTCTCACCTCCTTGATGGATTATTCGCAGGAAACAGATGAAAGTCCTCCTTGGGAATAGAACATATGCTTGCCGATTATAGGAGACCGCCGGGAAAACCCCGGATTTCAATCCGGGGATGAAAGGCGGCTATCTGTAACAAACTGACGCACAATTCCCGTTGACAACACTGCCTATAGGCAGTATAATAACTATAGAGGTGATTGTCATGGGAAAGCAGAGGTATATCCACTTCCCCCTCCGTTTGACGCCAGAGCTTCACGATCTACTCCATCGGGCCGCATTCGCAGTGGGCAAGTCCAAGCACCAGTACTGTGTGGACGCGATCAGGAAGGAGGCGGAGCGTGATGCACAAGGCGTACAAATACAGGCTGTACCCAAACAAGGAGCAAGAGAGGAAGCTGAATGAGACGCTTTGGCTCTGCTCTATGGTCTACAACCGTTGTCTCGCTGAGCGGAGAGATGCCTGGAAAAATGAGCAACGTTCTCTGACAGCTTACGATCAGATCAAGCAGTTGCCCATCTGGAAGAAGGAAGACTTGCGACTCAACCAGGTGTACTCACAGGTACTTCAAGATGTCGTAAGGCGGGTAGACAAAGCCTTTCAGGCATTCTTCCGCCGAGTCAAAGCTGGAGAAAAGCCGGGGTATCCACGGTTCAAGTCAGCCCGTCGTTACGACAGCTTCACCTATCCTCAGAGTGGGTTTCAACTTCAGAACGGACGGTTGCAACTTGCCAAGATCGGTCTGGTGAAGATCAAGCTACATCGTCCTCTCCAAGGGAAAGTGAAGACGCTTACCATTCGCCGACAGGCAGGTGGGTGGTACGCCTGCTTCTCTGTTGAGGTAGATCCCGCGGTACTGCCTCCATCGAACAAAGCAGTGGGTGTAGACTTAGGTCTCGAGTCATTTGCGATTACCTCGGATGGTGAGTTCTTTCCTTCTGCCAAGTATCTTCGCAAATCCGAACGCAAACTGAAACAGTTGCATCGAATGGTCTCCCGACGCCAGAATGGCAGCCACCGCCGCCAGAAGGCCGTACGCCAGCTTGCGAAGGCGCATGCGCATGTTGCCAACCAACGTAGGGATATGGCTCACAAAATAGCGCGTTCCCTGGTCAATCGTTACGGACTCATTGCCGTCGAAGACCTTAATGTAAAGGGGATGCTCAAGAACCACCACCTTGCCAAGAGCATCAGCGATGCGGGTTGGAACCTCTTCGTAACAATCCTGAAGGCCAAAGCGGCAGAGGCTGGGCGTCAGGTTGTCGAAGTTGACCCCCGCAATACGTCGCAGATTTGCTCTGGGTGTGGCTGCATCGTCGAGAAGCCGCTGTCGCAACGGTGGCACAAGTGCCCACACTGCGGCACGTCACTTCACCGGGACGTAAATGCAGCCATAAATATCTTGCATAGAGCGGTTGCCTAGCATAAATCTGTTGGGCTCGGACGGAGCCTTCGGGGATACGGTGAGCTAGGACGCCGTAGATGAACCGAGAAGCCTCGGACTTTAGTCCGAGGAGTCGTCACCTGAATGAGGCATCACTGAACGGTGGTGCTTTTTTCATGCCTTGAAAGGAGAGGGAGTCAATGAGTGATGCTCGGCAGATGGTTTGGTTGAGCAGGCATGCGGTCGGGACGTGCACTCTGTGCGGCCGGAAATGGGACCATTTTCAAGGCATGGGTGGCCTTGTCCCGCGAGCGAACGCCGATCCTGATGGGCCAGGTCTCTGCGTCATCGGCATTTGCAATGAGTGCATGGAAGTCATCCGTCGGGCAAGCGTTGACGACATCAGGCAGAAGTACCGTGAGATCTCGGCCACCAAGCTCAAGAACCAAGGTGAGGCAGACGAAACGTGGGGGCCCGAGTCTAACCTGCAGAAGCAAAGAGACCCTTTGAAGAATCTTGGAGAAAACCCGACCGTGGAACAGGTCAGGGAAGCGGCAAGGAAGGCTGCCTCTGAGTCTGTGGACAGACACATGCGTCAACTTGGCGACCTTGATATCATCGCCTTCCCACGATCAAAACTAAAAGCGAGAGTTGAGTCGCTCAAGAAACTGCGGGAGATCGAGAAGGAAGCTCGTCAGAACGTTGATCGGTTGTGGCGGGAGTACAAAGACCAACCGGATCTGCTTGAGGTCTACCTCCCCAGTGCCGAGCGGATGCTCGAGATGGTAAGCCAGGCTGTTGATGCCATGATCGAGGGGGTGCTGACATGACTGCGTTCTGGGTCGGGATGTTTGTTGTAGCTGTGGTGTTCTTGCTGTGTTTGGAGCCTCAAGAGGGTGGCCGCCTCCGCTGAAAAAGGGAGAGCTCTTGGCCACGGATGACAGAGAAGCTGGCCGTCATTTTGGTTTCTTTGAAAGGGGGTGACACCAATACCGATTAGCGTATTCACCATCAAAGACACCGTTTCCATCAAGGCCTGGGAGCCCACAAACGTGTGGCCCAAACTCAAAAAGGGCCTGGAGCAGGGAATCGGCGGTGCCAAGGAAGCTATCCAAGAAGCATATGCGGTGGTGACATCGCCCATAGGCGAAGACTTCGGCCCGGAACATGTCTTCGGCCTTCATCACGAAGTGACGGATGAAGGCGATGTGGTGCTGAACAAGTTTGCCCTTGCTAAGGCGGCTGCTGACCTATCCGCCAACACCAGCCTGACGGATGATCAGAAAGCTGCGGCCAGGGCCCACTTGCGGAGGCACTATCAGGAGCTGGAAGAGGAACCTCCCGCCAGCTTGGTAGAGGGAGAGATGTCTATCCTCGATGCTGCCCTCGGTGGAATGAAGCCGGCAGACATTCCTCTGGCCCCCGGGGTTGACTTGGAGGCTATCAAGGCCGGGGATGATGACCCGCTTGAGGTCGTAGTGAGTGTCCCAACCAGTAAGTCCAAGCGCGGCTGGTTCTACACGGGCGAGAGCTTGCAGGATATCGTTAACTTCGTGAACCAGCACACTCTATCTGGCTTCCTCGGGCACCAGAAGCCGGACAATGTGGACACCGAGTTTCCCACGCCCGTCACCCACTGGGTAGGAGCCAAGTGGGAAAACGGCAAGGCTTACTTTAGGGGTGTGGTGGACAAGGCAGCCGCGGACCTCAAACGGTGGATCCGCTCCAAAAGGGTCACTCAAGTGTCGATCTTCGGCATGCCCACGCTAAAGAATGTTGGTGGAGAGGTTCATGTAGTCGGCTACAAACCGTTGTCCATTGATTGGACACCGCTGCATAGGGCAGGAATGCCCACCGAAATTGTTGCTGTCGGGGAAATGGATGGTATTACTGCTGGCGAGTTTGATGTGAGTCTAGTTGGTTGGGATGGTAGTTTCGAGGGGTTAAGGGAGGCTCTCTTTGGGGCGGTGCGAACCAGGTTTGGCAACAAAGATGTCCACGCCTGGGTCCATCGTCTTTTTGCTGACCATGTGATCGTTGGAATGGAGCCCTCTACGGGCCCCAAAGAGTTTGCGAAAGTAAGCTACTCAATTTCAGATGGTCGTGTTGTGCTAGGGGAAGATGTTGTCAAAGTGGTGGAGCAGATAACCTATGTGCCCACCGGGGAGATGGAAGCCATCCCTGCACCTGGGGCTTCTTCGATGGCTTACGATGGCAGTCACGAAGGGTTAAGCGAAGCGTTACTGATGGTCTTGCGCACCAAGTTCAAAGAACCCGAGAATTTCGTTTGGGTGCGCCGAGTGTACGATGACCACTGCATCGTAGAGATCGAAAAAGGCGGAGCCTCTAGGTGGTTTAAGGTTG
>JGI24503J29689_10058643_pt1 | contig 9978 bp, 1 predicted proteins | sample BioPla3RNA2_FD_29689 | JGI IMG/M metagenome (IMG submission 29689)
GGATGATCTGGGGATGTACAGTGGTACACCTTATTATATATAGAAGCAGGAAATTGATGACATTAGTCGGAAATAGACTGAGTTAAACAACAAAAATTTTAAAACAACAATTTAATAATTCTTTTTTATGGAAAACAAACATTTACTCAAAAATGCCACGTCTTTCAAAAAGTACTGGCACATTTTGTTGATGGTGTTCGCAGGTATTACTTTTAGTTTGCAGGTGCAAGCTAATGGTGGTATTGGACCTAAAGCCGTACGTATCAATGTTAATGGTACGCATACGTGGTATAATGTGCACAATCCTGCTTGGGATTATAATCCATGTGGTGAGTATAGCACTATTAAGTCTGCTACAAATTTCTCTGGAGCTAATCTTGGAAGTGTTACCTTAGGCAATACTTTTCAATTATCTGGTTATGCTTTAATCGGATGGACAGATGCTGCGAATGATTATGTATCTGGTAAGCTAGATTATAAAATCTGGAGACAAGGTGATTCTGAGCCAGGAAGCTGGAGTACAATAAACGTTGGAAGATATGACAACTGTATGGGAAGTGCAACACAAGTGGTTTGTACATCTGGAAATGATAGGGTTGTTGGGTACAACAATGGTACTACAGATTTAAGGCAAACAGTTGCTGGAACATATAACTTTAAAGTTAAAGGTTTTGGTAGGGCACAATGGTATAATGGTAGTGCTTGTGGTAACTTTAATGCAAATGATGGTTCGGAGTTAACTGCTACTTTTACAGTAACAAATATCAACGATCCCTCATCTCCTACAGTTTCCGTGTCTGGAACAACAGCCACTTTGGGTTGGTCTAAGAATGCCCAAGCTAATGATGTAATGATTGTACGTTACGCCAAAGGAGCCTCTGTTACTGCGCCTACACAAGGTACAACTTATACAGCAGGAAATTCAATTGGCTTAGGTACAGTAGTGTATCGCGGAAATGCTACTTCAACTACCAATGCTATTACAGCAGGAAGTGAATATGATTATTACTTTTATTCAGAAAACTGGAGTTATTATAGTACAGGAACTGTAAAAGTTACTTTGGAAAATCCTACAGTAACTACGCCTACAGTAACTTCTCCTACAGCAACCTCAATTGCAGCTACTTCTGCAACTCTGGGTGCTAATGTAACCTCCAACGGAGGTGTTGCTCTGACTGCCAGAGGTACCGTATGGGGTACATCACCAAGCCCTACCGGTAACAGTGTTGCTGAAGGGGGTACTACTACCGGCATATTTTCACACAGCAGAACAGGTTTAACGGCTAATACCTTATATTATTACAGAGGGTATGCTACTAACTCAGTGGGTACTTCCTATTCGGCTGATGGCACATTTACAACCTTACCAGCTGCTCCAACTGTGGGTGCAGGTACGGGTGCAGCTGCTAATTCGTTTACAGCAAACTGGTCGCACCCAACACAAGGTGCAGCTTCTTATACGTACGAAATTCAGGTATCAACCAACAACAGTACCTGGTTGCCGGTTGCATTTTCGGCAACCGGTATTGCATCTGCAAATACAAGTACGTCAGTTACAGGTTTAACACAGGGACAAACTTATTACTTTAGAGTCAGAGCAACTAATGCTACCGGTAGTGGTGCATGGTCAGCCTCTTCTGCCGGTGTTACTACAACAAGTCCGTGTACGCCTCCGGCTAATGTAACAATCAGCGGTGGTGCAACACAATGCGGTGGTACAGTTACCTTAACGGCTACCGGTGGTGCGGGTGGTACTATCTACTGGCAAACAGCTGCCGATGGCACATCTACTGCCAATGGCTCCGGTGCTTCTAAGGAAGTAAGTGCAACGGGAACCTGGTATGCACGTTCGTACAATTCGGCTGATGGAGGTTGCTGGGGTAATATCAGCAACTCTCAAACGGTTACTATCAATACAGTGCCGGTTGCTCCAACAACAACAAACGGCAGCCGTTGCGGCACAGGTACTGTAAATTTATCGGCATCGCAACCCAGCGGCTCTAATACCAACAGATGGTATGCGGCTTCCGAGGGTGGAGCAGTGTTAGCTACAAACACAACTTATACTACTCCGTCTATTTCGTCTACAACTACGTATTACGTATCTGCATACCATAGCACAACCGGTTGCGAAAGTGCTGCACGTACTGCCGTAACTGCTACTGTAAACAGTACTCCTTCTCAACCATCTGTGATTACAGGAGAAACTTCTCCTCTACCTGGTGCTACCGAAGGATATAGCGTAACCAATGTTGGTGGCGTTACCTATACTTGGTCATTCCCTTCGGGATGGGCGCAAGTAGGTGGTGGTACTACAAACTCAGTTACAGCAACAGTAGGCACTAGTTCAGGCTCAATTTCTGTTACTCCAAGCATAGGTAGTTGCTCAGGCATACCTCGTACCTTGGCTGTAACGCCTCTCGAAGCACCAACTATTACAGCGAAAGTGCCTGATGTAATCAACAACGATTTTACCAGCTTTGCTCCTATTCACGTTAGTGCCAACGGCTATTTAGACGGAGGAACGTTTACAGGAGAGTATTCATATCAATGGCAAAAATACAATACCGGCAATAGCACGTGGGAAAATTATACAGACGGTCATGGTGCTACTACCAACAATATCCGTGCTCCATTTAGTGGCGACTACCGTTGTATCGTTACTCGTGATGGTGTTTCAGTAACCTCAAATACGGTTACAATTACTGCTGCTGCTGGTAGTGCAACTACGGTAAATACAAATCTACCAGTAGTAATTATCAATACGGGTGGCGATAATATGCCTGACCAATGTGCTGGTACATATTGGAGTGAGTGTATTCCTAACCCAAGCAATGTAACACCTATTCCAGAAGCTAAAACAAGAATCCATGCAGACGTAAAAATCTTGTGGGACGGTACTGCTTCGGATACAGATGGTTTTGTAACAGAGAGCGATATTAATGACTTAGATAAATTGCATTACGACCGCAAAACACGCGTAAGCTATAGAGGTTCATCAAGCATGAACTTCCCTAAAAAAAGCTATGCGTTTGTTACAGGCGAACCGAATGTAAAAGATAATGGCGAATACCGCAAGGGTAAAACAAACATGTTCGGTCTTTCATCTGGTACACATGCCGACTGGATTTTATACGCAGCGTATGTGGATGCATCGATGATGCGTAACAAGATAGCTCAAGATACCTATGCTGCTATGACAGGACTTTGGGCTCCAAAGTCGCGCTACGTAGAACTGTATGTAGATGGCGAATATATGGGTGTATATGTGTTTATGGAAAAAGTAGAAGAATCATCTACCCGTGTTAATTTGGGTGGCTCTGATTACGGTTATTTATTTAAGTTTGATAAAACAGATGTGTTCGACCGTGCTGAAGATCGTCACGCGAGCGACCCTGACCAAACAGACGGTAAAACTTTCTTTACGACCAAAACAGGAAAGAAAAACATTACAACCTACAATTCTGTAGTCGATCAAGCCTTTGAAGTAGAACAATTCCCCGGAAAAGCAGACATTGGCGACGGTAGTGGCAATGCAGAAAGTGCTTTGGCTGCACTCAAATCAAAATTCAATGAATTTGAAACTAAGTTAGCTGCTGGAGACTTTGAAGCAGTTCGTAACCTAATCGATTACGAAACATGGGCTGATTGGTTTATCATTGCTGAGTTTACAAAAAATCCCGATGCTTTCCGTGCTTCAGCTTGGTTTGCATTAAACGATATTGACGCAAGAATTAAAGCCATTCCAATTTGGGATTATGAACTTGGCTTTAATAATGGAGCTACTGGTCTTAATTATGGCAATAGAAGTACTGCTGGTTGGATGTACACAGACGGAGGCCACAAATCGGATGCATTCCCAATCCCATTCTGGTGGGAAGGTGGCTCTAACTGGAGTGGAACTCCTAAAGGCTTGCTTGATGATCCATGTTTCAGATCTATGATCAAGTCGCGTTGGGCTATACATACTGCTACGGGTGGTGCGTTAAGTGAAGCGGTGATAAATGCAAAAATTGCGGCTATGCATGCTTCGTTAAATGAATCGAATGGCACCAATACTCCTATAGCTCGTGAAGTAGCAAAATATCCTGTTGCTAACAGAGGTGTTGCCGGTTATAATAGCCAAAGTTCTTATGCTACACAAAAATCAACAATCGAAACGTGGATTACAAATCGTAGATCTGCTTTAAGTACACTTATATTTAATTTAGCAGGAGGTATTGAGGTGGCTTCTGCCGTAGGTGCTCATCCAACAAGTAGTACTTATGTTACATATGACTATGATCCATTTGTATTAACCTTAGATACTGAAGATACGCCTATTGAATGGCAATTAACACAACCAAAAGGTGTAACGGATGGATATTTAATCATTTCAGCTGATACAAAATCAGCTACGTTGATTGCTCCTCATCATACAGGCCCATATACACTTACTGCTACTTCGCAAGGATCTGTTTGTGGCGAGCCTGCTGTATTGAACTACAATGTATATGTTGATGCTACACCAGCAGAAAGTTGCTCGGAATCTACCATTACCGTACGTTTGAGCAAATCATCTGTTACTTCAGTATGGGGGGGCAGTGCTACTCCTCACGTATACGCTTGGGGTGGTGGAGCTACAGGATATGCTTGGGGCGAAATGCAAGCAATGACATTAAGTGGAGATTGGTGGGTACATACTATTAATGGTGCTACTTCAGGAACTGCGACTAACGTTATTTTTGCTAAAAATAGTACACCTACTGATGCTGATGCTTCGGATGACATAACTAATATTACAGCCTCAACTTGTTATAATGTTTTATCTGCCACATCTGGTGGAAGCAGCGGTAGCAGAAGAAATATCGAAACTGTATCTAGTGGATGTCCTTCAGGAGGAGGAACAACCTACATAAGAGTTAAGAAACAAGATAGTTATGCATCCAATACACCTAATATATATGTATGGACAGGTGAAGTGAAATATGCAGGAGAATGGCCCGGAACAGCTATGACATCAAGCGGCGATTGGTGGGTATGGTCAACTACGGCTATTAGTGCAGGTAATTTCATTATTAATGGAACTGGAGCTCAAACAGCTGACTTAACTTTTACTGGCGACAGATGTATTAGTGTTAATAATGGAGCAGTAACAGCACAAACGTGTCCTTCGGGCGTTACCGTTACCACACCCAATGCCCTTTTAGGCATTCAAGCAAGTACAGATGATACTGCATTAGAAGTAACCCTTAATGGGGTAGTGGGTAATACTGGTTGTGCTACTATCACCGCATATGGTTTCCAATATGCTGATAATCCGTCGTTTACTGGTGCTACTACATTGAGTACATCGGGTGCTCGTACACAAGGACAAACATTCTCAAGCACGTTTGATGCTTCTGATTTAACTTGTGGTGATACGTATTACTACCGCTCTTTCTTAACCAATAGCGTTGGTACAGATTATTCTGTAACGGGTACCTTCGAAGCTCCTTGCGAACCATGTAATAACTCAGGTGTTACGTATGATCAAGAAGTGTTTATTAATGCTTGCGATGCAAGCAAAGTGATTGATTTATCGGCTGGCTTACGTGGTACTATTCCTGGCGATGCTGGTACACTTACGTATTCTGTTGTTGGTGATGCTACAGGTTTGAGTATTGATGGATCAAACGCAACCTTTAGCGGAAGTGCAAGCAAAGATTACCGTATTCAAGTTGAATTTAGTGCTGGCGATTATTGTGCTGTAAAAGATACATTGCATGTGAGCTATACAAATAATACACCTGCTCTTGGATTTACAAATACCCTTACACCAAGTGGATTGAGTTATGTTACCTATCCTTACAAAGATTTTGTATTGGAAGCAACAACGTTGGTGCCATCGAATGCAACCATTACATGGAGCTTGATAAGAACAGGGGTTACAGGAGGTGAAATTACGGTATCTCCAAATGGTAAATCGGTTACGTTTGTAACAGACCAATTGGCTTCTTCTCCTAATAAATATACTATTCGAGGTACAATACCTGGAGTAGGAACCTGTGATGGAGTAACTGCTGTTTGGGATGTATATGTAGATCCACAATCGTGCGAAGAGTCGAATGCTGGTTCTGTTGTTCGCTTAACAGACCCAGGATATACTTATCAACAACAAGGTTGGAATGGTACTGCAATGATATATGTGTACTACAACAAAGCTGTAGGAGGTGCTTTAACTACGCCTAACGGAGCTTGGCCCGGTAAATGGACTGCTGTTAGCAATGGCTACTCATCAGTAACTATTCCTGCTAGCACCTATGCTGATGCTCAAGATGGAAAAGTATTTGTACAATTTGTTTCGCAATATGATTGGGGTGGAGCTAGAGGTGAAACATCCTCAATTGAAACGGTAAGTGGAAAGGTATATACCTTATCCTTGAGTGGAACACACGATAATGCTTCTCCAACAAGAAAATTTAACTCTACGAATACTGAAGTTGCGAATGCTTCTTTACCTTCTGTTGTGCGTGGTTTTGCACCTTCGTTTAATGACAACGAATTAACATTAAATGGATATGTTCAGTGTAAAAATGGTGCAGATATAACGGCTCATGGTTTCCAATATGCTACCAATGCAGCGTTTACCAATGCGGTTACTGTAAATAAAACGCCTGGAACAATCAACGAAGCCACTGCATTTAGTAGTATAGTAAATGTGGGTAACCTAAATTGTGCTACTACATATTATTACAGAACGTTTGCTACCAATAGTTCAGGTACTGGATATTCTGATGCTTCTACGTTTTATGTACCAGCTTCTGAATATTGTGTAGATTGTGGTAGTTTTGAAGGTGATACCATTACCTTTACCATTGATAGTGATTTCACGGCAGATAATGATTGTGCTCTTCGCTACCGTTCGTTAGAGGGTGCAGTGGCTAAATTGAAAGCCACACCAGATTTCTATGATGCAGCAACTACTGAATTGAAGAAATTTATCATTATGAATGTTGTGCCAAGAACTACACCATATGCGGGTACTGCAAATCCAGTATTCTCTGGTGGTGGTGAAAACATTGGTTCATACACTGTTCACATGATTGATGATATCAACGACTTAGATGCGGTAGATTATCAATATATGTATAATGACACAGTGCCTCGTACCTTGACGATACAAAGTGCAAGTGCTACCGTGAAACCAAGTATCAAAAGTATTATCTTACGTAGAGTGAAAAATGTACGTTTGAGTAATTTAGCTATTTTAGGTACCACAACTTCTACGTCAGCTGAAACAAATGCCTTGGATATTGATAACGGCAGTGGGCAATGGATAGACGACGGACCTGCAGGTAGATACAAAGACGGTAATATTGTTATAGAAAATTGTTACATTACATCGAAAGGATTTACATGCGTACACGTATCTGCTTATGAGGGAGTTACGTTCCGTAATAATGAGTTAGAAGCAAAATTAACAGATGCTGAATTGTCGGTGGAAAATACCCAAAAATGGGGAGCTTCAGCTAAGTTTATTCGTACTACTAATATTTTGTTTGAACGTAATAACTTCCGTGGCGACCACGCTACCTTAGTATGGTTACAAGAAAGTAAGAATGTGTTGTTTATGAATAACGTATTTTGGGCAACTAATAACGTTAATGCACAGCAAGCATTTATCAAGCTGTTAGCTCAAGCAGGAGCTAATAATGTTGAAAACAATGCATTTTATTACAATACCTTGTTTTTGAACGATGGTACAAGTAATAATACACAAACAGACTTCTTCCGTTTGGGTAGGGCTGATATAGATGAACAAAAAGCAAACCAAGATAAATATATTGCATCTGGTATTGCATTTGAGTACAACAACTGTTATTCTTACGAACCTACTGTAACAGGTAAACGTGCTGATACCTTCTTGTCTCGTAATGCGGCAGACTTTACCTTGTTGAAAAATAATAATTTCTGGTCAATTTCAGCAGGTACAGTATCTACGGCATTGTCTTTTGGTACAGGTGTTAACACGATTGGTGTAAAAGCTGAATTATGTTCTACAGCTCCAAACGATCCGATGGGTCTAGTAGTAAAAGGAGAAGACTTGAATGTTGGTTCAGCATTAACAACAGATATTACTGGTTTAGGTGCTATGAGCATTCACAGAAAAGACCGTTTACATACTGCCCCTATACGTCCTGTAAGTGGTACAGGTTGGACATTAGGAGCTTACCAACAAACAAATGGTATTTCTGTGGATACAATCATTTGGACAGGAGCATTTGATAATGACTGGGATAACCGTAACAACTGGATTGATGCAGCTACACGTCAAACATTATCATGTGTTCACCAATTATCTGAAGATCTTGTGGTTATTATACCATCTTATACAGGAAGTGAAATTTATCAGTCTCCAACTGGTCAGATTGAGCATGAACCAATATTACCAGCACAATTTGATGCTACTCATAGACCAATTAAAGTAGACAATGAGCATGTAGACGCAGGTGCTGGTTTGACTTCCTTTACTCCTACTCAATTTGCTAAAAAGATCGAAATTGAATACGGTGGTAGCTTATTGAATGCACACAAATTGAAGCCAGGCGAAGACCGACGTTACGATGAAGTAACCATGCATTTGGATTTGAACAATAGATCTGAATGGGTATTGGTAGGACCAGTAGTACAACCATTTACTGATGGTACGAAAACAGCTGTTCGTCAGTTACAATCTGGTGATTTCTTCTTGAACTTTGAGCCTCACGTGTATATGAACTATGTAAATATTGATACTACCACAGGTGCTGTAACATGGGCTGCTCCATTTACACAATTAACCGAGCCTGTAGGTCCACAACAAATATTTGCAATTCGTGTGCCTGACCAATATGGTAATCAAAAACCTGTTCGCTTTAAATTGCCTGCTCAATTCTATTACCTTGATAGATTTGGTGGGACTGCCGAACAAAGAGCATTAGGTACAGCTCCTATTAAATATACATTTAATGGTCGCTTATCAGATGAAGCTGGATTGCGTCAATACACTATCGAATCTGCTCACCAAATTTTAAGCAATACGTTCCCAGCAAACTTAGATGCTTCTACTGTAGCTGCTGCTGGTGGTACAGTTAAAGTGTATGATTATGATTTAAAATCATTTGTAGCTGCTGAGGGTGGAGAAACCATCAAACCAATGCATGGATTTATTTACTCACGTAGTAATGCTGAACAAACTACTTTACAAGTAACAGATTCTATGATTGTATTTGGTAATACGAAGTACAGAAAGAGAACAGTAACACAACCATTGTTCTGTATGAATGTACAAAATACCAATAATACATATGGTAGTCGAATTGGTGTAAAATATAAAGCTGATAAAGCGGACGAGTTTGATGGAACGATTGACGCTGAAAAATTGTTTAATGATCAGGATTTAACTGTACCAGAGGTTTATATGTTAGCTTATAGTAAAAAACTTGAAACAAAAGGAATTAATCAAGCAACAGAAATAATTCCTTTAGGTATCCGTACAAATGCTGAAAAATCATTGAAGTTCACACGTCATAGTACAGATGGTTATGAAGAAGTGATCTTAGAAGATAGACAAACAGGAAATTCATACGATATGTTAGCAAGCTCTACTGGATATGTTATTAACAACATACCATCGGGTAATAACGAAGGTCGTTTCTATTTACATCTTACTGTAGCTGAAGATCGTATCCCAAGTACTATTGGTGAAGAAACCATTGGCTCTTCGGATGCAGAAGAGTTTGATATTGCTATCTTTGCACAAGGTAAACAAGTAACAGTAAGTTCTTCGCAAAATCTTGTAATTGAAACAATTTTAGTAAGTGATATGGCAGGACGCACGCAAGTGTTTACAGCAAGTAATCCTCACTTCAACCAGTTAAATTTACAAGTGGCACAAGGTACTTATATAGTGAAAGTAATTGGCGATAAAGGAACTAAAGAAGCGAAAGTGATTATTAAATAATTGCAATAATGCTG
>JGI24503J29689_10053252_pt1 | contig 9961 bp, 3 predicted proteins | sample BioPla3RNA2_FD_29689 | JGI IMG/M metagenome (IMG submission 29689)
GTTGGTGAAAATGATTATGTTTTTGCCGTTGAACTACTTCCAGGACAATATGATCAAAGAGCTGATTCCTGCGAGCAATGTTTGAGAATTCTTGCACCACGTGACAACCCTATCGTTAAAACTGCAATAGTATACGTTCTAACCGGAAATCTTGAAAAAACCGACATAGATAAAATTAAAAAATATATTATTAACCCTCTGGATTCCAGAGAGGATTTATTACCAAAACCAGTTTCGCTTGATACTAAAACAAAATCTGCTGCAAGCATTAAGAACCTTGAAGGATTCATAACCATGTCCGATGACGAGGTTGAAAAGCTTTGCAACGAACTTGGACTGGCCATGTCTCTGGAAGACCTGATTTTTGTACGCAACTATTTCAGAGAAACGGAGCGAAGAGATCCTACAATAACTGAAATCAGGGTACTTGACACATATTGGTCTGACCACTGCAGGCATACTACATTCCATACAAAACTAGTTGAGGTGGACTTGCCTGAAAACAGCGTAATCAAGAAGACTTTTGAAGATTACCTTATGGCAAGAAAAGATGTATATGGTGACAGGGAAGACAAAAAAGACATTAACCTGATGGATTTGGCCACCATTGGTATGAAATATCTAAAAAAGCATGGTTATCTTGATGATCTGGACGAATCCGATGAAGTCAATGCATGCAGCATAAAAATAAAGGTGGATGTGGACGGCAAAGAGGAAGATTACCTCCTTATGTTTAAGAATGAAACCCACAACCATCCCACTGAAGTTGAACCTTTTGGTGGAGCTTCCACCTGTCTCGGTGGTGCCATAAGGGATCCTTTGTCAGGCAGATCTTATGTATATCAGGCCATGAGGATAACAGGCTGTTCGGATCCGACAGTGCCTGTTGAAGAGACAAGGGAAGGCAAACTGCCACAAAGAGTTATAACCACCACTGCCGCACAAGGGTACAGTTCCTATGGCAATCAAATTGGAGTACCAGCCGGCTTCCTCAAGGAAATATATCACCCAGGTTACATTGCCAAAAGAATGGAACTTGGAGCAGTAATTGCTGCGGCTCCGCAAGAGAATGTTGTCAGGTCCAAGCCAGAGAAGGGAGATTTAATCATTCTCTTGGGAGGAAGGACTGGAAGAGATGGTATTGGTGGAGCAACCGGTTCATCTAAAGAACAGACTGTCGATGCAATTCAAACGCTTGGCTCAGAAGTGCAGAAAGGAAATCCTCCTCTTGAGAGAAACATAATGAGATTGTTTAGAAAGAAAGAGGTAAGTACCTTAATTAAGAAATGTAATGACTTTGGAGCAGGTGGAGTTTCTGTTGCAATAGGTGAGCTTGCTCCCTCTATTTCAATAAATCTTGATTTGGTTCCTTTGAAATATGATGGTCTTGATGGAACAGAGATTGCCATCAGCGAATCTCAAGAGAGAATGGCTGTTGTGGTAAGTGAAAATGATGCGGAGAAATTTATTCAGTACGCTAATGAGGAGAATCTGGAAGCTGTTGTTGTCGCAGAGATTACGGATACCGGAAGATTGAAAATGTACTGGCGGGGCGATTTGATAGTTGATATCAGAAGAGACTTCCTTGATACAAACGGAGTTACTCAAAAGGCTTGCGCAAATGTTGAACCTTTTGATTTGTATATAGAAAAAAGGAACGCTGAAAGTATAAAGGATGAATGGGTAAAAAATCTAATGGATTTGAATAGCTGCAGTCAAAAGGGACTTGTGGAGATGTTTGACAGCACTGTTGGAGGAAATGCTGTGATTATGCCTCTTGGGGGAAAATATCAGCTCACACCGGCAGACGGAATGGTATCAAAAATTCCTGTTCTTAATGGAGAAACCAAAACCGGTTCCATAATGACTTTTGGATACGACCCTTATTTATCAGAAAAGAGTCCATTCCATGGAAGCATGTTTGCTGTCATAGATTCACTTGCCAAGGTGACCAGTCTTGGTGGAGATTTCTCAAAAGCAAGACTTACATTCCAGGAATACTTTGAAAGACTCTATGATGTTCCAACAAAATGGGGAAAACCTCTTGCCGCTCTGCTGGGAGCTTTCCATGTACAAAAAGAGTTGAAAATCCCTTCAATTGGCGGAAAGGATTCCATGAGTGGAACCTTCATGGAAATTGACGTACCTCCAACACTTGTATCATTTGCGGTGTCGGTACTGGAGGATGTTGGTAAAGTAGTAACGCAGGAATTCAAAAAGGCAAACTCTAGAGTAATTCTTTACAAACTCCCTGTTAACGAAGAATTCATGCCTGATTTTGAAAGCTTGAAAAAGAACTATATGAAAATACACACGCTAGCAGATCAAGGCAGGATAAAAGCAGCCATGGCAGTCAGGTTTGGCGGGATTGCAGAAACAATATCCCTTATGTGCTTTGGCAACATGATTGGCTTTGATTTGAAAAACTTTGACAATCTCTTTGATAAAATGTACGGTTCGATTATAATTGAGTTGGATGACAGTGCAAGCGATAAGGACCTTGAAGGCCTTGACTATATTGATTTGGGAACTACTATTGAATACAAGGTAGTTAGACTGGGAGATGAAATTGTTTCACTAGACGAGCTTTTGGAAAACTGGAGAAAACCGCTTGACGATATTTTCCCTGAGAAGGCGTCGTTTGTGAATAATGATGTAAATATTCCCGAATACGATGAAAAGGATAGAACATATTCAAGTATAAAGGTTGCCAAACCAAAAGTGTTCATACCTTTGTTCCCTGGAACAAATGGTGAATATGAGACAATCAAGGCTTTTGAAGAAGCTGGCGCTGTTGTAGAGACATTTGTTGTTAGAAACAGGTCAGGCAAAGAAATCGAAGAATCAATCAAAGTTATAAAGAGTATGATTGAAAATTCGCAGATTGTTGCACTGCCTGGAGGAAGTAGTGCTGGAGACGAACCTGAGGGAGCCGGCAAATTTATAGCGGCAGTATTCAGAAATCCATACATTAGAGAGAGCGTGGATGAGTTATTGGAAAATCGTGACGGTCTGATTCTTGGAATAGGCAACGGATTCCAGGCTCTTGTTAGACTTGGACTGCTCCCTTATGGTACAATAAAGGAGCCTGATGAAAAAGATCCAATATTGACGCTTAATACGGTAGGCAGACATGTATCCGTGATTTCAGGAACAAAGGTTGTATCCACAAAGTCGCCTTGGCTTTGGAATACAAAAGCAGGAGATGTTTTTTACCTACCTGTTAGCTGTAAAGAAGGGCGTTTTCATGCGGATGAAGAGGCCATCAGGGTTTTGATTGAGAACAACCAGATAGCAACCCAATATGTTGACGAACTTGGAAATGTTACTATGGATCCTGAATGGAACAAGATTGGAAGCATGTACGCAATAGAAGGTATTACAAGTCCTGATGGAAGAATCCTTGGAAAGATGGCCCATTCTGAAAGAATAGGCAAAAATGTTTGTGTCAATGTTCCAGGACCTAAAGACCAGATGATATTCAGGTCCGGGGTTGAATATTATACAAAATAATACAAGGGGGTTAACTTATGAATGTAATGGATTTGTATAAGCAATGGAGTACAGGTATTTCGTTTGATTTGGAAACTAAAGCCGAGCTTTTAGCTATTAAAGACAATCCAGATGAGATCAGAGACCGGTTCTATAAAGAACTGGAGTTTGGAACCGCAGGGGTTCGAGGCTTGGTTGGCGCAGGCACTAACCGAATGAATGTCTATGTGGTTCGAAAACTCAGCAATTCCATAGCTCAGTATGTAATGAGCCTTGGTATCGAAAAACCGACCGTTATGATTGGTTATGATTCAAGAAACCACTCACTGGAATTTGCTAAAGAAGCTGCGGCGGTATTTGCAGGCAATGGCATAAAAGTCTACATGCACAGCGAATTATGTCCAGTACCTGCCATGTCGTACTCAATCAGATTGCTGAAATGTACAATGGGCGTTTTAATAACGGCAAGTCATAATCCCAAGGAATACAACGGATACAAGGTGTTTGGTGCGGTGGGCTCACAACTGGCTCCGGATGATATTGAGAAGATAAAAGAAATTTTGGACACTCTTACTGATTACAGCAAGATTCCAGGATTTGATTTCGAGTACTTTTCCAATAGAGGCAAAATTACCAAAATTGGAGTGAATATCAAAAACTCTTATCTAAAAACAGTAAGAAGGCTTGTCATTGACAGGAATGCTCTCAGCATCAATGCTCCAAAGTTGAAGTTGGTCTACACTCCATTACATGGAGCAGGTATAAATTATGTTCCAAAGCTGTTAAAGAGGCTTGGTTTCAAAGAACTTTATACCGTAAAGGCTCAGATGACTCCTGATGGAAACTTCCCAACAGTAACGGTGCCCAATCCTGAAGATGGTTCAGTATACGAGCTGGCTATTCAATTGGCTGATGAAAAGGGGGCAGACCTGATTCTTGCCACGGATCCAGATGCAGACAGGGCAGGAGCAGCCGTGAAGAATGAGAATGGCGAATACATCCTACTTAACGGAAACCAAATAGGCATCTTGCTTCTTGATTATATTATCACAACCAGAAAGAATAAGAACACAATGCCAGAGAATCCGTTTGTAGTTTCTACTGTTGTGTCAACCCGTTTGACAGAAGCCATTTGCAAACATCATGATATTGAGTACATCGATGTATTTACTGGATTCAAGTATATAGGTGGAGCAATTAACAAACATGAAGACGAAGGAGGCAAGAGCTTCCTGTTTGGTTTTGAGGAAAGCTACGGTTATCTGCCTGGCAGCTATGCAAGAGACAAGGATGGAATAGCTACATGTGTGCTTCTTGCGGAAGTTGCGGCATATTACAATGCAAAAGGCATGAATCTTTTGCAGGCATTGGATGAGATTTATGCAAAGTATGGCTATCATTATGAGACACAGGTATCTTTGGTATTCCAGGGAGAAACTGGACTTGAGAAGTCCAAGGAGATCATGGCTCGATTGAGAGAAATGAAGAATCAGATTTCCGAAATGCCTGTTACCAACATGATTGACTACCTGGCCTCGAAGAAATATGTTTTTGGTGAAGAACCTGTTGTGGTGGATATTGAGTTTGACAAGGAAGATGTTCTATACTATAGTTTTGGTGACAATTGGGCTGTAGTAAGGCCATCAGGCACCGAACCAAAGATAAAGGTCTACTTCGGAGCCAAAGGCGAAGACATGGATGAGGCTAAAGAAAAAGCCGCAAAAATCAAAGAAAGCGTTATGGCTACCATAAAGAAATTATATGAATAAATCAGAGGGTGATAAATAGATGAAAAATGGTTTCGTACATTTACATGTGCATAGTGAGTACAGTCTTCTTGACGGTGCATGCCGTATAAAAGACCTGGTACCTGCATGTAAGGAATTGGGCATGGACGCAATTGCACTTACAGATCACGGTGTAATGTACGGAACCATAGATTTTTATGAAGAATGCAAAAAGCATGGTGTTAAACCCATAATTGGCTGTGAGGTTTATACTGCAAGGAGATCAAGATTTGACAAGGAAGGAAAGAATGACTCTGATTACGGTCATTTGGTTCTCCTTGCCGAAAACAACGAAGGTTACAAAAATCTCATAAAACTCATATCTGTTGCCTTTACCGAAGGCTATTATTACAAACCAAGAGTTGACATGGAATTGTTGAAAAAGCATTCCAAAGGACTCATATGCCTTTCTGCCTGCATTGGTGGAAGTGTTCCCCAGTTGATTTTAAATGGTGAGTACGAAAGGGCGAAGAGTCTTGCTCTTGAGTATAATGATATCTTTGGGAAAGGCAATTTCTTTTTGGAGTTGCAGAGTAATGATATGGAAGAGCAGCTTGTTGTAAACCAGAGCCTCATAAAAATGTCCCAGGAAACCGGTATTCCACTTGTATGTACAAATGACGTACACTTCATACATAAGGAGGATGCCAGAACCCAGGAGATTCTTATCTGCATTCAAACCGGCAAGAGATTGAGTGATGGGGACAGGCTTGTCTTTAATTCAGACAAGGTCTATTTACGATCTCCAGAGGAAATGTACAACCTGTTCAAAAATATACCGGAAGCTCTATCCAATACTGTGGAAATTGCAAACCGCTGCAATGTGGAAATTGAGTTTGGCAGACCTGTTCTTCCGAATTTTGAAAAGCCTCAAGGTTATACTTCGGATGAATATCTGGAAAAACTATGCATGGAAGGTGCATTGAAACGCTATGGCAGGATAAATGATGAAGTCAGGCAGAGGCTTGAGTATGAGCTTTCTGTTATTAAAAACATGGGTTATTCCGATTATTATCTGATTGTATGGGATTTTATCAAATACGCAAAAGACAATGGAATCACCGTTGGTCCTGGAAGAGGATCCGGTGCCGGGAGTCTGGTTGCATATTGTCTTGGCATTACAAATATTGATTCACTCAAGTACAACCTTGCATTTGAAAGGTTTCTTAACCCTGAAAGAATCAGCATGCCTGACTTTGATATTGATTTCTGCGACTCAAGGCGCAAGGAAGTCATTGACTATGTCATATCCAAATATGGCGAGGACAGGGTTGCACAGATTATTACATTTGGCACTATGGCTGCAAGAGGCTCTGTAAGGGATGTAGGCAGGGTTTTGGATATACCCTATGCAGAGGTGGATGCGATAGCAAAACTGATTCCATTTGCTCCTGGAATGACAATAAAGCAGGCATTGGACAAGTCTACTGAGTTGAGGAAAAGATACGAAGAAGATCCTGTAGTAAAGGATTTGCTTGACACTTCCATGAAACTTGAAGGTATGCCAAGGAATGTGTCTACTCATGCTGCAGGTGTTGTTCTTACAAAAGAACCTGTTACGGACTATGTACCTGTTCAGCTTACACAGGACAGCAATACTGTTACACAGTTCTCCATGAATATGCTCGAGAAACTGGGACTATTGAAAGTAGACTTTCTGGGTCTCAAAACCCTTACAGTTATAGATGATTCGGTCAATTTGATAAAAGAGATTCATGATTTAGACGTGGATTTTGATAATATGGAGATGGATGACCCGAATGTTTATAAAACAATATGTGAAGGAAAAACTGCGGGTATTTTCCAGCTTGAAAGTCCCGGCATGACCAGTTTCATGATGGAGTTACAACCGGACAAACTGGAAGACGTCATTGCGGGCATTTCACTTTACAGACCCGGACCCATGGATCAAATTCCAACATATATTGCAAACAAAAGGAATCCGGCTAAAATTAAATACGATCACCCCATACTGGAAGATATTCTGGATGTTACCTACGGCTGTATGGTTTACCAGGAACAGGTAATGCAGATAGTAAGGGACATGGCTGGATATACAATGGGGCAGTCGGATCTGGTTCGTCGTGCCATGGCAAAGAAAAAGCATGATGTCATGGAAAAGGAAAGAGAACATTTTGTTGACGGAGCATGTCAAAGAGGTGTAAGCAAGGAAGTTGCCAACAAAGTGTTTGACCAGATGACGGACTTTGCAAGCTATGCATTCAACAAGGCTCATGCTGCATGCTATGCCGTTGTGGCATATCAGACGGCATGGCTGAAGACATACTATCCAGTTATATTCATGGCATGTCTTCTTAACAGTTACATGGGAAGTCCTGAAAAAATCACCCAGTATATAGGTGAGTTAAGGCTTATGAATATTGAGGTTATTCCACCTGATATAAACAAGAGCAGGGCAGAGTTTACTGTAGTAGGAGATTCTATTCAATTCGGACTGATGGCAATAAAAAATGTTGGATTGAATGCAGTTGAGTCAATCGTCAGGGAAAGGGAGAGTAATGGAAAATTTACTTCCTTTGCAGATTTTGTCATGCGCATTGGTCCGGAGGTTAACAAAAGATGTGTGGAAAGCCTTATTAAAGCGGGAGCTTTCGATTCTTTGGGAGTATACCGCTCTAAACTGCTTGCTGTTTATGAATCAGTCATGGATATGGCAAGCAATATTAAAAAGAAAAGGGTTGTAGGTCAATTATCCCTGTTTGATTTGACAGATGATTTGGCAGAAAGCGACATGATTGAAGTGGATTATCCGGATATTAATGAGTTTGACAAGAGCACTCTTCTCAGTATGGAAAAGGAGATGATGGGAATATACATATCCGGTCATCCTTTGTTTGATTATGAGGGAAGGCTCGCACTTATTAGAAACATAAAAACATCAGACCTGATGACAAACGAGGACAATACAAACCTCGAATCAGGTTTCCCTGAGAATGTTAAAGACAATATGAAAGTGACAATAGGTGGTATTGTAACGGATATTAAGAAAAAAACTACAAAAAACAATACCATAATGGCCTTTTGTACCATTGAGGACATGTATGGTCATGTAGAGCTGTTGGTTTTTCCAAAAATTTTGGAGAAATACAGCCAGTTTTTGTACAATGAATCCATAATTATTGTAAATGGCAGACTGAGCCTGAGAGAAGATGAAAAACCCAATATAATTGTTGAACAAGTTACACCAATAGATGTATATCTGAGTGAGAAAACAAAAGCGTTGAGTTACAGAACAAATACGAAGAATATAAATAGATTGCAAGCATTTGTCAAATACTTCAGTGGAAAAACTGAGGTAAACGTTTATGACGAAAAAACAAGCAAACTGCTTTTTAAAGGATTTATAAACGCAGACAGCAAAGTTATGAGTTATCTTGAAGAGATTCTTCGTTCTTGATTATTCCACAAAGAGTACGAAAACACAAATATTGTAATCGAGCGTATATTATTGTATAATATTATTTATGTTGCATATTTAGTATTGCCCTTTATTAAGTATCATGCATGGAGGAAAATAGTATGGAAAACATAAAAAGAATAGGAGTACTTACATCAGGAGGAGACGCCCCAGGAATGAATGCTGCCATAAGAGCTGTGGTGCGTGCAGGAATATATCATGGTTTCCATGTATACGGTATTAGAAAAGGATTTGAAGGACTCTTGGAAGGAGACATACATGAACTTAATTTAAGGTCCGTTTCCGATATTATGAGTCGTGGAGGGACATTCCTGCAGACATCAAGGAGTAAGGCCTTCAATACACCGGAAGGTGTTGAAAGAGGCTATCGCATGGCAAAAGTATTTAAACTCGATGCCCTTATTGTCATCGGAGGAGACGGTTCTTTCAGAGGTGCAAGAGATCTTGCAAGAGTAGGTCTGCCTATGATTGGAATACCCGCAACAATCGACAATGACATACACTGCACCGATTATACAATTGGATTTGATACTGCATTGAATACTGTGAAGGATTCAATAGACAAGATTAAGGATACCGCCTTTTCCCATGAACGATGCAGCGTGGTAGAGGTTATGGGAAGAGATGCAGGATACATTGCGCTATACTGCGCTATTGCAGACGGTGCTGAAGCATGCATACTTCCTGAAAAGGAGTTCAACATAGATGAAGATATAATCAAGCCTATCCTTGGATGTAGAAACAGAGGAAAGCATCACTACATTGTAATTATTGCAGAAGGTGTTGGAGGCACATTGGAGATTGCTGAGCAAATTAGACAGATAACAGGCATATCCACAACAACTACCATACTTGGACATCTGCAAAGAGGGGGAAGTCCAACTGTAAGGGACAGGGTTGCCGCAAGCCTGATGGGTGTTAAAGCCGTTGAGCTTTTGAAAAATTACGAAATTAACAAGATTGTTGCATTAAAAGGTAATGAATATGTTGCATATGATATAGAGGAAGCATTAAAAATGAGAAAGCATATTGATGAAAACATGATAGCAACAAGTAAAATGCTGTCACTATAGGAGATGATTTTGTGCTAAATATTCCAAATATTTTAACTTTGATAAGGCTGATGCTTGTTCCTTTGTGTGCCATGTATTTGTACAAGGAACAGTTTTTAGCTGCCTTGATTATATATGTGGTTGCTAGCTTGACGGATATTGCAGACGGATATATAGCACGACGTTTTGAC
>JGI24503J29689_10027406_pt1 | contig 9960 bp, 1 predicted proteins | sample BioPla3RNA2_FD_29689 | JGI IMG/M metagenome (IMG submission 29689)
ATGTATAATGCATTGAAAATTTAAATAAGTAAACAATATAAAACATTGATTATGAAAAAGTTATTACTCTCTATCTTAATGATTCTTTCTACCTTGGTTCTCCACTCTCAGTGTGCAGATTCGGTAACTGTATTCTTTGAGAACTTTGATGGACCTACTATTAAGACAAGGACTTCGACGAGCCATGGTACAGCGGACTGGAGTGTTAATACTACACTTTACACATCTCCAAGTAAGAGTATTCACTCGCCTTTGTACCAAACTACTAACCTTCAGTCACAGCTTTATATTGATACTATTCGTTTTATTCCCGGAAAAAATAAAATCTATTTATCTTTTAATCACATCTGTAAAATTCACCACTTAGACCAGGCATTTGTCTCGTATCGTGTTTCTACCGGAGGAACACCCGGAAGCCCCACATGGAGTTCCTGGCAAAATATGAACTTCACTGAAACTTCACCAAACTACTACGGTGAAGCTACAGCTTCAGGTGCAATTATAGCCGGAAAATTTTCTCAGAACACTTACCCTACCCTTTGGCAAAACAATAATAATAATGCTACTCCTCAGAACAGCTGGTGGAAGAGTGAATTAATTGATATTTCACAATATATTGTTGGTTTAGGAGACGGACAATATTTTGAAATTCGTTTCTATACCAATAGAATGTTTCAAAGTCAATACTTGGTACCAACGGGTTGGTTTTTGGACGACATTCGTATAGTTGCTTCCGATAAAGAGTTGGTTCCACCCAAAATTGCATTGGCGCCTCCTTTGGTTCCTGACAGTGTGAACCATATCGGACCTTATATCGTCAAAGCCAATGTTACTGACCGTCCTGCAAATAACGTTTTGCCAGACTCGGTTAAGCTATATTACAGAGAAGATGGTGGGGCACCTATTTTGGCTCCTAAAACCCAACTTTCTGCTACACAGTACCAATGGACTATCCCGGTTCAATGTAACGGGACCAACATTCAATATCAAATCACAGCTCAAGACTCTGCTTGTAACCCTGCTATACCGTTGGACGGACAATTCACTGTTAACCTAAGTACAGCCGGAACCACAACGAATGGGGTCCAAAACTTAGGAATTTATGATCCCCCATTTGCAGTAGAGGTCGGGGATCCAACACCTGTCGAGGTGATTATTAAAAACAGAACCAACAACCCAATGACCTCAGCGACGATAACATTATCACTCAACGGGGTACTTCAATCCACATACAATTGGTCATCAGTGACAGATTATCACCCAACTCGTCCATTCTGTCTTGACTTTATTGACACCGTAAATATTGGAACTTATACCCCCGTTATGGGTTGGGATACCGTTAAAGTATGTGTTACCCATCGAAACGGAACACCTAACAACTACGTTCCTGCATCCGCACATTGCAGCCAGTATATAAGATTTGGTTGTGCCGCTATTTTGAGCGGACCTCTCAATATCGGTGGTGCAAATGCTGATTTTAACACCCTGGAAGATTTCTTCATAACGCTTGCCAATTGCGGGATGAATGGTCCTATTATTGCAAAGTTAGCCTCCGGAACATACAGTAGCAGTCAATTCCAGTTTAACTCTCTATTCGTTGGACAATCTGCTACTAACACGATTACTTTTGAGCCCCAATCAGGAAACGCTGCAGATGTCACTATTGTTGATGACCAAAATGTGAGCGGTCGCGGTGCCATTACCATCAATGGAACCGGTCACCTTACTTTTAACAACTTAACTATCCAGGGTAAAACAGGGGGAACCTGGTCTATGGGAGTTGTTTTTACGGGAGGAATCTGTACCAATGTAAAAATCACTAATTGTATTATCAACATTAGCAACTCCACTACTACTTCCAATCTCTTTTCAGGTATTGCACGTATCCAGGCTGCTACCGGTTCCTCCGGGGATAATGAAATCGAAATTAGAGGAAACACCATTACCGGTGGAACATATGGTATTCACTATTTAGGAACCAGCCCAAGAACCAATAATTTGATAGCTATTGAATCTAATACTATTGAAACCGGATATACGGGTATTTATACCATCTTCACAAACTGTCCTACATACAACAAAAACAAAATTAAACAATTGGCTACCAGTCAGCTAAGATTTACCGGGATGAATATTGAACGTTCATCTACGACAACATCCATCTCAAAAAATAAAATCTGGTCTGAGAATAACACTAATGTTGGTATACTGCTTAACAATGTATCGAATGGTACCAATGGTGAGATTTTAGTTTCCAACAATGAGGTCAATGCCAGAGCGTTAGCCGCCAACACATACGGAATAAGCAATACTTTATGTACAAGAATGAATTATTTGCATAACACTATCCGCCTATTCTCAACATCTACATTGGATCTGACAGCTTGTTATTATCATACTTCCGGTGCGATTATTAACTTTTCCAACAATATTTTAGTTAATAAATGCGAATCCCTGAACAATCTAAATTATCCTATCTATTATCAAACTAATCCTAATACTTTAGTTGCTGACTACAACGTATACCACTCCAGTGGTCCTGTCGGATATTATATTGTTGCCAGAAATAACATTGAGGAATGGAAGTTTGCAATGAATAACGATAAGGATACTGCAACAATTACAATTGATCCTCCTTTTGAAAATCTTACCACTTCTCTTAACCTTTCTGACTTCTCAGGATTTGAGTGTCCTAAAAACATTTTAGTGGAAGATGATATCCGGGACTCATTGAGAAATTGTGAAGTAACACACCGTGGTTGCTACAGTACTTACGTTCCTCCTAAAGACTTAGCACTTGTGGATATGATTTCCCCTGCATTGGGAACTTGTCCTCAGGCTTCTTATCCTGTTACTCTAAAATTGTTCAATTATGGTTGTTCTACTATTAATTTTGCCAACACCCCTGCAACAGTTACTACAATTGCAACCGGTGGCTTAACACTCAACACAACCCATACCATTAACACCGGAACATTAGCTCCAAACAACTCCATGAACATTACTGTTAATCAAGGTTTGGCTATACCCTATAATCAAAATGTTAATTTTACATTTATTGTCAATTATGCCGGAGATGAAAGAGCTCTTAATGACACTTTATCCCTTCCCTTCAGATTGGAAGTAATTGCTCCTGCAATAGCTACTTATGATGAAACATTTTCAAATGGAACCACACTAACCTGGAAAATAGAACAAATTTCCGGAGCAGGAAACTGGAGCTTCCAGGAAGGAATAAGTGAATATCCAACTATTGCACCTGTTTATGGAACCGGAAGACTCTTCTTTAACTCCAAAAACTTCTTGACAAACACTGCTTCCAGAGCAATTATGCCTGTTATGGACTTGACCAACAGCGTCAATCCAATTTTAGAAGTTTGGTATGCACATGATAATACTGCTGCAAGTGCTGCTTATAACCAAGAAGGTGTTATTGTCAAGATCTCCACCGATGGTGGTGCTACCTGGACAGCTCTAAATCCTGAAACTCCTAACCCAACAAATACAAACACCTCCATTTTAAAAAGAGGACAAACATCCATTACTGGCTATACACTTCCTGCTTGGGTTAAATATACTTACGATCTAAGCAATTATAACAACACAGGATGTGTATTTATATGCCTTGAAGCCACAGGTAAAAGAGGAAACAATATCAATATTGACCGTATTAGGGTGAGAAAAATTCACACTAACGATTGCGCTGTTCAAAACATCTATACTGTTCATGAAAGACCTACCGTTGTTGAAACCTCTCCGGAAATCAAAGCTATTGTAACAAATGAAGGAAGAAATGCTCAAAATAATGTTCAGGTTACCTTAACTGTTTCGGGCGCCAACTCTTACACAGAAACTGCTACAATTGCAAACATTCCGTATAACGGACAAGGTGTTGCTACCTTTACAGGAGCACATTTGCCCAATAATGGAACAAATAACATTTCAGTTACCTGCCAAAATGATGAAAATAATGCAAACAATACTCTCAATGCGCTTCTAAACACTACAGCTAATAATATTAACTATGCTGACACCACATCACATCATATCACATTTGGAAGTGTTACACCTATTAAGGCAGCGGCTAAATATAACGTTGTTGATACGGTAATTGTAACCTCCGTTAAATTCTATCCTTCCAATGCTATGGATGCAGTAGGAAAAAGAGTCAGAGCTTTTGTATCCAATGCTGAAGGAAAGATTATTACCACTTCCGATATCACTACATTAACCAGTGAAATGATTGATAGTTGGGTTACTCTTCCTATAAACAACTATGCATTGACAAACACCTGTACAGACTTTTATATCGGTATTGAGACCGTTGATCCCGGACATTACCTAACCGCTCAATATGAATCGCCAACTCGTGATGAAACATTTTACTTTTTAAGTGACACTATTTATACTCCACAAACTGTTGGTCGTTTTATGATAGGAGCCACTGTTGAAACAAAAATCGATAAAGAATTTGCTATTTTATCCTTGGTTAATCCTAAAACAGATTGTGACTTAGGTGTTGAAAAAATCAAAATCAAAATAGCTAATAATGGTCCCGTTAACATTATGCCGGGAACTACTTTACATTACTCTATCAATGGTGGAGCTCCAGTAACTGAGACTATTACTGATACCATTTTTGGAAGACAAATTAAACATTTCTCCTTCACCGTTCCTTACAATTTTACCAACAATCAAATCAATATCGATGACAATTATACTGTAAAGGTATGGGTTGATGTTGTTGACCAGGATCGCGTAAGATTTAACGACACTATTTTCAAACCTATCGTATCCATGGGGAAAGCAAATCTTCCTATTGCTCCTGACACCATTTTGGTAAACTACTCAACTCCCGCTACTTTAACAGCACAATTACCTCCTCAAATTGACCCGGGTATCATTCAATGGTTTACTAAAGATGAAGATAACCATTTTGTTGGACCATTATATCAAGGTCCCGGACCTTACACCACACCTAATTTAATCTTCTTTGATACTACTTACTATGTTTCAGTTGCTCCCGGAACATTATATACTCCAATCAGTGGTAATGTTGCCAATATGAATGCAACACAGCCATTCACTTTTACTTCCGGTTATTCAAGAGGAAGGGTGCTATACAAACAAAGTGACATAGGAAATTATGGAACTATAGCTAAAATAGCTGTTAATGTTCACAGTGCAGCCAACGGTATATTGGGAGTACCTCTTAAAATTTATATCAAACAAACCGAACTTGACACCCTTATGCCCGGTGATCCATTCGACTTTGAAAATGAAGTTGCAGATGCAACCCTTGTATTGGATGAACAATACTTCTTCAACACTACCGGATGGGTTGAATTCCCTATAGAAAAACCATTGAACTATTCTTCAGGAAATATTTTAATCTACACTGAGACCAATTGTGGTGGAAACAACTGTAGCGCAGCTTCAGGAGGTAACGCTTATGCCAGATTTAAAACCTCCCCGGTTCCTTACAGTGTCCAAACAAGAACTGCAAATCAGGCACCTAACTTCCCACCTACCTGGGGTCCTGTTACAGCAAATAGAATGATTGTTAAATTCTTTATTGCTGACATGGATTGCGCCAGTGAAAAAGTTCCTGTTCAACTCCATGTTCCTGATAAACCTACTTACGACGTGCAAACTGATGCTTTAGTACATCCTATTCCTTCACCTGCAGCTACACAACAGTGTGCATTGTACCAGGAGCACATTCAAGTAGTATATACAAACCTTTTGGATATACCTATCCCCGCCAATAAAGTACTAGCTAAAGCAGGATTTAGAAATGGAACAAGCGGACCTTATACCTGGATTACACATTTAATTGATGAAGAGTTTGCTCCACTGGAATCAAAAACAGTTACTTTCACTCAAACTTATGATTTTAGTGCACCTACTTTGAACCGAAACATTCAATTTATTATACTGTCTGACTTAGTTGGAGAATCTATAGTATTTAGAATGAATGACACTATAAAAGGGACTATCGTTTCTACCAGAACTGTAACAATTCCTGACGAACTGATATACACCGGAAACTTTACCGAAACATTCCAAATTATTCCGGGCATTCAAGGCGTTAATCAATATGCTTTTTATGAAAATGACACAACTTCTTCTACTTTACATCCAATGAATTGGGTTCCAAACTACACAACTACCAATTTATACGATACTACCGTGTATTACATGAATGCACGTACTCCTGCTTCTCCTAACTGTCCAACCAAAAAAATACCTGTTACTATTAATGTAGCTGTTCCAACTAATAATCATGACCTTCAAACCAATGAGTTGATTGATCCGATATCTTATACTTGTGGACTATTGAGTACTAATTTGACCGTGAATTATAACAACACGGATTCTGTTTTAATTCCTGCAGGAACATTCAAAGTTACAGCTAAATTTACAGGAAATCATAACGTTACGGTTGTAGATACGATTACTCATAACTTTGATGCAGTTGATAGATTACCTGCAACGCAACCAACACAAAATATAACTTTCAACAATCCTGTGACATTAGGTTCTACACTAGAGAACAGAATATACAATTATTCAATTTTTACAGATCCTGTTGATCCAACTTACCAACCTTATCGTAAAAATGATACTATTACCGGAGAATTAAGAGTTCCAGGATCTCCATTAGCACCTGCAAATTTAGTATATACCGTTCCTTACGGACAAACACTGACTATTTCTCCTTTAACTCATAACTCTAATGCGGGTACACCACTTAACAAGGTTACATTCTATGATACTTCCGGAAACGATCCTCTACACAGTGGAACCAGTTATACAACTCCTAATATATATGAAGCTACACAATACAAATATGATGGTAGAATTATCTCTCCCGGATTTGAAAGTGAAGTTATAGTTGGAAATGTTGCTTCACAGAATGGTTCATTTCCTTTTGTATTTACAGCAACAGAATCACAAGGAGCTGTCTTGTATAAAAAAGATGAACTGGGAGGATATGCTGCTTTGATCGATACCATTTCTATCTATGTTCAAAACAATATTACCGGATCTTTCCCAATTCAAATCTATTTAAAAAATGTTGATACCAACCTTCTGGCTCCGGGACAATACAATTGGAATACACAATTACTTAATGGTGCAACCTTAGTTTATGATGGAACACCTAATTTCAGCGCAGGTTGGTTGCATATTCCTATTGAGGGTGGGTTCTACTATACCGGAAATAGTTTGATGGTTTTAACCTCACATAACTGCTATGGTCAACCCAACGTTGCTGCTCTGAATATTCAACCACTCCCTACTTTTAAATATACGGGTGTCCCCAACAATACTGCAGTAATATACCGTGCCGGAGTAGCATCAACAACCCCTGTTCAATTTAGTGGCTCTAACCAAAGAATAACTATGCGATTTGCAATGAACTACACCTGTGAATCTCCAAAAGCTAACATTACAATCAATACCAATGTGCCCGGTGTAGATCTTGATGTTACTCATATTGTAACTCCAATTACTCCCAACAGTAACTATCCAAACAACCAAACCGTAGTAGCTACAATTAAAAATCGTGGAACAAGTAATGCGAGTGGCTTTACCGTAGGTTATCAGTATGGTAATAATCCTCCTGTTGAACAGCAATTCTCAGGAGCTATTGCCGCAGGAGCTACTTCAAACTTTACTTTTAACACTCCGGTGGATTTAAGTGATGTTTATTTCCCTGCCTCATTTATGGTTTATGTAAGACACAATAATGATCCTTTCAAAGGCAATGATACCCTAAGAATCAAGTTAAGACAAATTGACCCCTGTGATCCTATGGTTATGATTGGATCACGTAATGAAGCCGGTGCTCACATCAGTAAATTCAAATTGGGTGGTATTGATCATGGACCAGGTACACCTATCTTTAACTGTCCTGTAAATATTACAGGTACCGGTCAATATTCTGATTTTACAGAAACAGTTCCACCCGGACAACTTGTAAGAGGACAATTCTTCCCTATTACTATTGTTAACTCATTTTCTACCAGCAGTGGTGTAAATCTATACAAATATGTATTTCTTGATATGAACAAGGATAACCAATTTACAGTGGATGAGCTCATTTTCTCAGCATTGAACGTTCCGGCTCCAAATCAAGCAAATCAAGGTAATGCAACAACAACCGGATTTACAGAAGAGATTAAAATCAACTCTCAAACCGGCTTAACAAGATTAAGAGTTATTACTTCAAATCAAAATTTATCACTTTCTATGGCGCCTTGTGCTGCATTCCCGGCAGGTGAAGTTGAAGACTATGCTATTGAGATTTTAGATCCATACGACATAGATCCCGGAGTTACTCACGTTCTTCACCCAGTTGGAAATGTATGTGCCGATGCCGGAGCAAAAGTTAAACTGTTGGTTAAAAACTTTGGAGCTAATACAATTACATTTACTGAAGATAATCCACTTAATATCTCGGCAACAGTGAGTGGACCTGTTAATGGAACATATAACAATGTGATCACTTCCGGAACTCTAAACCAATGGGAAACTATGGTTGTAACCATTCATAACGTGGATTTAAGTATGATCGGAAATTATATAGTGGATGCAATCGTTGAATATGACGATGATGAATTCACTATTAATAATGTGGCAAGTTCAATTGCTACTGTTACATCAACTACAGTTCATCAATTGCCACTATCTATTAATTTTGATGCTGATGACTACCTCCCCGGTGAGGAGAATCCATTCCCACCATTCTGGACTGCTACCAGTACACATGCTAATATGAAGTGGGATGTAGACTCGCTGGGAACTCCAAACTTCCCACAAGCAGGACCGATCTATGACCACACTTTCCGTAATCACTTCTTACGTGATGAAGGACAATATGCTGTAGTTTCAGCACCTGCAAATACAAGTTCTAGTGCAGTAGCTACTCTTTCAACTCAATGTATCAATTTCCACTATAATAACGGATACCCAAGTGAAAGTGATTACTGGCAACATATCTTTGGAGCAGCCAATGCAACTTGTAAGTTCTACGTGGAAATTGGATCAGGTGAATACTATGTGACTTTGGACTCCATTATTGGAAGAACACATACCTCATCTCCGGAGTATTACTTAAAACGTAACATTGTCATGGATCCTATCGATGAAAATGCCAGAGTTCGTTTCGTTGTTACCGGTAGAACGGGAAGGATTGACCCTGCTATTGATGATATATCATTTAAGCATGGTAAAGCAGATATTGCTATTGACGGCTTCGTGTATCCTTTAGACTTTACAGTTGCGGATGATGATTGCGTTATCAAAGGTGATTCTGTTTTCCCAATTGTAACCATTAAAAACGTGGGTAGAGTAACCATTCATACTTTCACTATTCACTATAATGCTGCTCTTGGAACACATATTCAAACAACTCCTGAAGAAAGTTGGAATGGTATCTTAAAACCAGGTGAAACTTTGGAATATACATTCCAACATGGAGTGCTTGTTCCTTCCTTACATAATTATTTACAGTTCCAAGCTTTAATAGAAACTGTTAATGATGAAAACTTACAAAACAACATTCATACTATTACAGCTTGTACAACAGTAGGTATTGATGATATTCAAATTGAAAATGGTGTAATTTTAGGACAAAATATGCCTAATCCTGCAGTAAATGAAACAGTGATCCCATTCTATACTAATAATCCGGGAGAAACAGTTCTTCAAATTCACTCAATAGAAGGAAAACTGTTACACTCAGAAGTTTACTATGCAGAAGTTGGAGAAAACAACATTGAAGTAAATACTTCTAATTTTGCACCCGGAGTTTATACATACACCATTACAATTAATCAAACTAAGCTAACGCATAAGATGATTATTCAAAAATAATTAAAAAAAGGGGCGTTGCCCCTTTTTTTTTGTAATTTTTTTTGTACTTTTGCCGCTCTGTCTTCGTAGCTCAGTCGG
>JGI24503J29689_10005718_pt1 | contig 9930 bp, 11 predicted proteins | sample BioPla3RNA2_FD_29689 | JGI IMG/M metagenome (IMG submission 29689)
AAACAACAACTATTATGCTTAAAAAAGGATATAAATACGGTACAGACAAAGAAATTGTAACAGGAAAAACATACTATGTAAGAGTAGCCGCGGTAAGAGCAGACAACAGAGTAGAAGGGGACAGAAGTGAAGCTGTAGATGTATACCTATATAATGGTAATGCACCAGTTATAGTTGCATCATCGGACTTTAGAGTAGTACCAAAAGGGACTCTTGATGAAGGGGACGACCTATCAACAATAGGAGTTAAACTTACATGGATTGATAAACCAGGTGTAATTAAATATATAATTGAGAGATCAGATAGTGCAAATGGACCATATGATACATTAGTTATATTAGATGATAATCAAAAAGCACCAAACTACAATACAGAAAAAGATCAAAACTGGTATATTGATGGTAGTTTCTTAGAAACACCAGGTAAAGAAGCTTACTATAAAATCAGATGTGTTACGGAAGAGGGTATAGGGAAACCATCAGGATATGTATTTATTAAAGATGAGCCAACATTAGCAGTACCAGTAGTAACTGTAGAAACATCAGCGTTAGTAGTAACTTCATTAAATGATAAATTTAAACCAGTATTTACATTATTAGATCTAACATACGAACCAAAAGATGAAGATGATGATCCTTATAAAACAGCAAAAACAAACGTAGAGTTAGACCATGTTGGATATAAAATATATATAACAGATAAACATGATGGCGAATTAACATTAATAAAAAAAGTTCCAAACTTATTGGGCTTTGAGATTAACACAAAAGAAGATGTAAACGGGAAGGAAACTAATTTCCATTCTGAAACAAGTGGTGTAGGTAAATATTATATGAGAGTTACATCATATGATTTCTTCGGAAATGAATCACAAATGAGTTTAATAGTTCCATTTGAGATTAAGTAATTAAAAGTAATTAAATAGATATTAAGGGGAGTTTTTAAAACTCTCCTTAATATAAAAAAAAGGGGTTAAGATGGAAAACAATATTTTTGGAATAGTAATATCATTTATAATAGGTAACCTAATAGGTAGCTTCTTAAATGTATGTATATATAGGATACCAAAAGGTGAATCTGTAATTAGTCCACCATCACACTGCTTTAAATGTGGATATAATATAAAATGGTATGATAATATTCCAATTGTTAGTTATTTTATACTTTTAAGAGGGAAATGCAGAAATTGCAAGGAGAAAATATCGATACAATATCCGATTATTGAGATTTTTACAGGTATAATATTTACCATAGTTTATTTTCGTTATGATTATAGTTTATTTACGCTTATTATGTGGTTAATCGCATCAATATTAATAGTACTTTCTATTATAGATATAAGAGAATATATTTTACCAGACAAACTTACGTTTTCACTTATAATTATTGGATTTATAATAGCTGCAATTGTAGGACTAGATACTTTGGAAAGATCGTTTTTAGGTGCAGCAGCATACGCTTTTCCGTTTTGGATACTATATGGATTTGGAGAAACATTTCTAAAAAAGGATATAATGGGGTTTGGTGATGTAAAATTAGCAGCTGGCATAGGTGCAATTTTACACTACACAACATTTAATAGATTTTGGATATTTTTAACATTAGCTTTCGTATTAGGTACAATTGTATCTTTGTTATTAATAGCATTAAAAATAAAAAACAGAAAAGACATGGTACCTTTTGGACCATTTATAGCGTTAGCGGGATTTATTATGTTTTTAATATAAGTATTTAATGCTAAGGAGGAAAAAGTTATGAAAAATAGGGGATTTACTCTAATAGAGCTTATGGTTGTAGTGGCTATAGTAGGAATAATGTCTGCAGCAGTAGTACCTCTAATAGGGCATAGAATAGAGAAAAATGCAATTACTAAAGTGAGAGAAGAGGTAAGTGATTACCTTAAGACTCTTATTGAGAGAGCTTACGAAGAGGGGAAAGCTATAGATATAGAGATTGATCCAGGTCAAAATAAAATTACAGCATTTAGAGACATTGGTGCAACGAAAGCTATGGTAGGTAGACAATATGATATACCGGCTAGATTAAAAATATTCACTATGAATAATATTAATCCTACTGTTACATCTAATGGTAATGCATATATTGATCTAGAGGATTCAGGGAGTAATGACGTTACAAATATAACAATAAACTCAAAAGGGGCAATTAAAATAATTAAAGATGGTATAGAATATGACTCACTTACTATTGTATCAAAAACAAATAGTGGAGAAACTCCGGTTGCTGTTAGATTAAGCAACATTACGGGATTACAATTTGGAAAAGTAGAAGTTTATGTTGGTGCTGGTGATAAAAGATTAAATCTTCGTATTGGTAAATAGACTTTTTATAGGGGTGAAAATAATGATAAAAAGAGAAAAAAATAATAAAGGATATACTCTAGTAGAGGTTTTAGCAGCATTTGCTATTTTATCAATAGCTATACTTCCTATAGTATCTATGTATCCAGCAGTATTTCGTATGAATACAAATGCTACTGCAATTGGTGAATCATCAAGAATAGCACTTAGTGTGGTAGATTTCATAAAAGCAAAAGGTTATAGTAACCTTACAGGTATAAATGGTAGTAAACCAATTAACAGTGTATTAAAGAGAAGTAATACAACTATAGATAATGCAAGTCCAAGAACGACAGAATCCTCACAAGACAATACGAGATTTTATCTATATGAGCTAAAGCAAAAAAGTGATTATTATATAACAAATGGTGTATTAGGTACAGAAGGTGAAACAGGGGAAAATGCTTTTGAAAAAGACTTTAATTTTGGTCAAACTCCAGGGGCAACAGATTTTTTCGTAGTAAACAGTAGAGGCTTTCCCATTGCAGATGTTAGAATTGGTATTTTAATGAGAAGAGCAAAAGTATTTGTAGATGGATATGAGTTTAGAAATCCTACTGTGATAAATGAATCGCTTAAACTAGGCTCGGTTATAAATTCTACAGAGTGTCTATATGGGTTTCGTACAGAAGCTAAAGATCTTTTACCAAATTCCACTGACCCAATTGATGAATTTATAGTTGGTAAAGTAATAATAGGTAGAGGAGCGCCTTCTTCAGGAGATGATTCTACTGAAAAGGGATTGGAACAAAAACTAATGAATAAAGAGATTGTATATAGCTTACAGTTTGTTGTTACTCCTATTGAGATGTAGAGGTGAGAAGGGTGAATAATAAAAATCAGGGATTTACATTAATAGAACTAATGGTATCAATAGTTGTACTTGGGATATTAGTTATGATGGTGTCTAGTATTACAAATACAACGAGTAAAGCACATAGAAAAGAAGTGCTTATAAATGAGATGGATAAAACTCTTGGAAAATCAATTGATTTTATAAAAAGAAGTGCTAGGATGGCACAAGAAGCTGAATCAAATTACAATTTACCAACTGGATTTTATAGTGCAACAACTAAATTACCTATCATAATAGGCGGTCCAGATGGCAATGATAAAGAAAAAGAGTCAGAAATGGTAATAATAAATTATTCTGAAGAGGTAACTACAAATAACTATATAGATAATCAAATTTTATATTACTATGATAGTGATACTAAATCATTACGTGTAAAAACAAGAAGAGGTACAGGTAGCTGGGAACCAACAAATGGAGAACCAATTGCTTTAAATGTCACAAGTGCTTCATTTATGTATGACGAATCAGTATTACGTATAAAAATATCGATTGACTTAAATAACCCAAATATGGTTGAAGAAAATTGGAAGAAAAAAACTGTTGTAGATGCTGCTGTTGTTAGAACAATAGTTAGAGGCGCTAACTAAATTGGAGAGTGAAAAATTATGAAAAAAAAGAATAAAGGTTCTGCGATAATTCTTGCAATATTACTTTTAGCCTTTTTTATGGCGCTTACACTTAGTATGTATTTTATGGCAGAGAAAAAATCAGAAAGAGCAGGTATAAAATCACGTGGTACGAAAGTACTATCAAGTATAGATTCAGGTTCAAGTATTGCATATTACGAGCTTAGTTTCTCAAATCATCTACGTATGAGAGGATTACTAGATAGAGAACAAAACTTTGTAATAAAAAATGGAGTGTACAATGATGTTAATGGACCAACAGAAGTAAAAATAGGTGGTGGTGGCACTGAAATAACTCCGATACAAGCTATAATGATAGCAAACTACTATGATTACTTTGGTTCTGCAATGGTAGGAGATTATACTAGAAAAACATATGCTGAGGAAGATATTCTCTTTACAACGATATCGAGATTGGCAGTAAATGTAAATAATCAAGTGACATATTTAGAACGTAAAATAAATCCACTTGACCCAAGCCAAAATGGACACGAAGGACTAATAACAAATTTAGATAGATTATGGGATTATAATGCAGGAGAAAGAATAAGTATTGGTGGTTATAAGCTAGTAAATAAGACCGTAAGTACAATGCCATCAGGTGGTAAGGCAATAAAAGCTAATTACACAAAAAGTATTATATTAAATCCAGTGACTTCTAGTTCACCTGATAAATTACGTGCACTTGGGGAGTTTAAGTATAATATAGACGTTAGAGAAGATGGGGAAGTAGATGTAAGTGGAAATATAAATATATCAGAGATAGTAGAGATAATAGTCGAAAAACAAAAATAATGGAAGTAATATGAAAACAACATAAATTATATTTTTTATACTAATATATAATTGCGGGGGGAGGGGGAGTTTGCAATAACTTTAATTATAGTATTGCAATATTTTAATGGAAAAAAGAGAGTTAAAAAATCATATGGAAAATCTAGTTGATGAGACATTGGAGGAATATTTAAAAAACAAAACTAATATTTGCCAGTGTGAAAGATGTATAATGGATATAAAAGCAAAAGCATTAAATAAACTACCAGCGCATTATGTAGCAACTGATAGAGGATATATATTTGGTAAAATAGAAAAAATGAGAACTCAGTTTAATGTTGATGTGCTTAAAGCTGTAATAGAGGCAGTAGATGTTGTCTCAAAAAACTTAAGGCACGATTAAAAATTAATAAAGCAAATGAATTAAGCCGAAAATTTGCAAAAAATATAGATTAGGAGGTGAAAAATCTGCTAACAATTCGGCAGAAAAGTCTATATAAAAAGTAATTATTCCATTATGTTAAAATATAATTAGATTATTTGGAAAATATAGATTTTTGTTAGCAGGACGATGGATGTTTGAGAACAAAATAAGTGGTAGTATTGATATTGGTTCTAGTAGCATTAAAGGTGTATCTCTAAAAGACGGTAGAGTAGATAAAATAGCAATTGAACCAGTTACAAATGGTGCAATTTTAAGCGGAAATATTGAAGACCATGCAGCTGTAACGGATAGTATAGTATCTGTTGTTAGAAAGCTAGGACTTAGGAATAAATCTGTTGTTGTGTCTTTACCTATACAGAACTTCTTTGTTAAATTTTTTAGTATTATAAGAGTGGATGAAGCAGAGAAAAAAGCTGTTATTGAAAGTGAACTTGAAGAATTAGTGCCAAACTTTGATCCTGATGGTTATGTTACTGAGTATGTAAGTATTGATGAATATAATTCAAATTCTTTTGACGACAAAGAGAATATAATGGCTGTTACAATTCAAAAAGAAAAAATTGATGATGTAATTAGACTATTAACTGACGGAGCAAAAGTAACTCCTATCAAAATAATACCAGATTTTATATCATTATTTAATCTATTGCAAGTACTTAAATATCAAATTCTTGATGATGTAGAAAATGCAAACATCATGGTGGTAGATATCGGTGCAGAAGCTACAAAAATATTTGTAGAGAGAAATGGTTTTGTAAAAATGCAAAGAATAGCTGCAATTGGTGGAAATGACTTTACTGACGTTATAGAGAGAAATCTTAATTTAGAATATGATGATGCAGAAAAACAAAAATATGGGTTAGAATTAAAAAATAGATCTCTTGACTCAAGTGCTAGTGATGATGACGTATTACAAGAGATTGGGGAACTTGTTGATGAACTTAATAATCAAATTAAACGTTCTGTAGAGTTTTATCGTTCACAAGAGGGAGTACCTGGAATTGATGCACTTATAGTTACAGGTGGAACAAGTATGTTAAAAGGGTATGAAGTTATACTTGAAACTGCACTTATGACCGAGATGAAAGTTTTCCCAATTGAGGTACTATTTAGTAAAACGAAAAATATTACTGAGAAAGACCTTGAAAGTCTAAAAAGATTTTCTTCAGCCGTGGGAAATATAGTTGAAGAGGTGAGAGTATAAAATGATGGATATGAATTTTCTAACACCGAGTTTTAGATTGAAATTATTACAAAAACAAATGGCAAAAATTGCAGGTTTTTTTCTAAGTATAGCCATTGCAGTAATTGTAGTAATTTATTTCATGCTTAGTGTTACAATAAAAACATATGATATTAAAATAGCTCAAAAACAAAAAGAAATAAAAGAGATTCAAGAAGAGATAAAAAGAATTAAACAAGAAACTGAAGACTTTAAAATAGAAAAATTGCGTAGTAAAATAGCGATGATAGAGGACTTATTTACTAAAAAAGAACAAAGATTTTCGTCAATACTATACAACATTAAAGAGAATACACCTAAAAAAATATGGTATAAAAGTTTAACATATAAAACTAATGTAATTACATTAGAAGGAACTGCTGCACATAGAAGAGGTGTAGAAACAGCAGAAATGGTAATCCTAAATATGGAAAGAGAACTTGTTAAGAGAACTACAAAACATGATAAAGAGGCGCCTATATATACTGCGGTTGGAGCAGAATATATAATAGATTCGGAAATTTTAGGTAATGATGTAAATGATTTCAAATATATATTACAATTATATACAACTAGTCATAATCAGGATTTACAGGAGGTGCAATAATAAAAAATGATAGAAGTAGGTAAATTAACAGAGAAAAATTTAAAAACAGCAGTATATGTTTTTATTGTATTAATAATTGTTGCACTAGTAGGGATATTTATTATTCCCAACATCATGATATTAAAAGAGAGACATGAAACATACCAAGTAAAAGTAGGCGAACTACAAAAAGAACAAAATAATTACGAAGTGGCAAAGAAAAAATATGAAGACACAAAAGCTGATGCTGAAAGATACCAAAAAGAATTTGAAGCTTTAAGAGAAAAATTCAGAGAAGGTATTGTTGAAGATGAGACACATTTAAAAATATTAATTCAAAGACTTATAAACTATTTGGGACTAGAAATGCTAAGAACTGGGAAACTAGAACAAGGTGAAGTAGGAGAAGGTTATTCTAAAAAATTCATCCCATACATTGTAAGAGGAGACTTCGATCAGATATCAAGATTCTTCTTCTATTTAGAGAACTCTAAATGGTTAATTACATTTAAAGGTAGTGAATTAAGTATGAAGAGCGTAAAACATAAAGAACAAGATAAAGTAGAAGTACAGTTTAAAGCTGGTGCATACTACTCAGAGGGTGGTGAGTTGTTTGGCGATATTATCGAATAAAAAAGGGATATTATTTACACTTATATTTCTTCTAAGCATCACTACATTTGCATCTACCAATATGAAGCAGAAAGCTTTACAATTACTTAGAAAACAGTATCCTAATCAAAAAACATACGAAAATATTGTTAGTATGTACGAAAGACAATATCCACAGTTTTCAGAATATTTATCAGAAGATATTTATTGGGAAGGGGTATATACATTCCCAAGAGGTGAAAATATATTTTTAACAAAGGTATATGATACTAAGAAAATTGAGGAAGAGATAAAAAGAGTAGAGGCATTAATTGATACTATATTTATAGAATTATCATTTATCATGAAAGATTCTGGTAATAATTGGAGTGCGACATTTTATTACAAAGAAGAAAATAGTGGAGCTAGAGGAAATACTGGTAATGTAAGAAAAAGTATAACTAATAGAGAAGACAATTTCATTGCTAATAAAGAAGCATTTGATTTAATAGCTGGACAAAATAACGAGCCAACACTTACTATAGTACATAGAAAAAGTGGAGTTAAAAAAATATTAAGACAAAAAACAGGTAGATAAATTATTAAAATAAAATAAATAAATAAATAATATGAAGGAGGAAATTTTTTATGAGTAAAAGAATGTTATTAATACTTATGGTTTTATTCTCGTTTTTAACAACGACAGCTTTATATGGTTCAGAAGATAATAAGGCAGAATCAAAAAGACAGGCTGCAATTGAAGAAGCATTTATGAAAAAATTAGACGGGGTTAGATATCCTGCAGAGTTAGACTTTAAAGGTACAAGTTTATCAGATGCTTTAAGCATAATTTCAAGAACAAGTGGAGTAACAATAGTTGCCGCTGCACCAGTTGCAGATAAAAAAATCGACTTATATTTACCAAGAGACGACAAAAAAACTCTTAAAAGAGTTATAGACACAATCAAATCTACAAATGGATTAACAAGTAAAGTTTTAAACGATACTTTAATTTTAAGTTCTGATATTTTACCTGCTGGTGCTGGAATAAGCATTCCTAATGGAAAAGTTGTAGGGAAAGTTACAGAAATTGATAAATTAAATGGTATTAAAGGTGTTACAATGTCTTTAAGTGATGACAGTAGTACACTAGTATTATCAGATGTCGGTGGAGCATTTATTATTGATGAAGTAAAACCAGGAACATATATATTAAAAGCTACTAGAAAAGGTTATTTACCAAGTGGAGACATTGTAGAAGTAAAACCTGGAGAGACTACAAATATCAATGTAGTTTTAAGTAAACAAGAAAGAATTCAGCCGTTAACAGCTAAAGATAAAAAAATCGGTAAAGTTGTAAAATCTAATGGTGAGATTAGTGATACAAAAATGATCGAATTATTATACTCATCACCTAACGAAGTTAAAGATGTAGTTAAAGAGATAGTTACATTAGATAATATTGTTGTTGATGAAAAAATAAATACACTAATATTAGTAGGTACAGAGGAAAATATAAAAACAGCTACAAACTTAATAGAACAATTAGATACACCTCAAAAACAAGTAAGAGTAAAAGCTAGAATTTATGATTTAACTAGTAAATTAGCTAAAACAGTTGGAGTAGACTGGAGTGCTAGGACTCAAGATGGAGACTATACATTTGATGGTGGAGCAATGTTCTCTGCTGAAAAAGGTATGGATTTAATATTTGGAGACTTTGTAAACAACACGTTACAATTTACATTAAGTATGTTAGAATCAACTGGTGACGTAGATATTCAAGCAGAACCAAGTGTTGTAACATTAAATGGTGAAGTTGCAGACTTAAAAGTTGTAACAGAAGAAATTGTTGGATTTGAAAAAGAAACTGAAGATGACGGTAGTTCAAGTGAAAAACCATTATTTAAAGAAGCTGGGATAATTTTACAAGTAAGACCAATAATTAAAAGTGATGAAACAATTATAATGGAAGTTTATGCTAAATTATCAAAATTCGTAAAAGAAGGATCATATGATAGTGCTGGAGAAATTAAAAGTGAATTAAAAACAATTGTAAGAGTAAAATCAGGTGAATCAGTGGTAATTGGTGGATTAAAAAGAGTAGACGTTGATACAGGAATATCAAAAGTACCAGTATTAGGAAATATTCCTTTATTAAAATACTTCTTTTCTAGTAAAACAGATACACATAGCCAAAGAGACCTATTTATCGAAGTTACACCAGAAATACTATTAATTGATAAATTTATGGGTGAAACTGCTGCTGATGAAGGATATTTAGAATTACAATAATTAAATAATGATAAATAATTAGCTTATAATAGAGCTACTAAAGGAGTTGACTTTTATAGTTAACTCCTTATTATCATAGAAATTTTAGTTTTAGAAGAAAAATGGAAAAATAAAATCTAAATCTTCCTTTAAAAAATTATATAACTTACGAAGAAAAAGATTTTTTAACATGGG
>JGI24503J29689_10019683_pt1 | contig 9930 bp, 20 predicted proteins | sample BioPla3RNA2_FD_29689 | JGI IMG/M metagenome (IMG submission 29689)
CAAAACATTGCTTTGTTTGTTCGGGGGGAGTAATTAAGTTCCTACTTGCCAATCCCCCACTCAAAGGAAAATAGGATTGCGAAGGTAGCCGACAATGCCGAGCAACAAGGAAATATACCATAATGGTAGGTTGCACCTATGTATATCTTGTCGGAGAATGCGTAGGTGCTTTTGTTTTGAGATGCGAAGATTGTCACCAAAAGTTTCACGATAAATTAGCAGAATAATATGGAAGGGAATATCAAAGTAATAGAAGCGGAGGACTTCTATAAGAGGATTACAAAGAACATCATCTATGATAAGGAGATTAATGTTGTTACTCTTGGTGTGTTTGTGAGAATAGTGTCTTGTAGCAAGGACTGGAACTTGAACATCAAGGGGCTTGCATCAGCACTTGGACTTTCGGATAGAAAAACGAGAGAGTGTATAGTCCTTCTTGAGAAGAAAGGGTATCTCAAAAGAGTAGCGGTCAAGAACGAGAATAACAAGTTCGTTGGTTGGGATTATGAGATTTATAATATCCCTATTGAGGAAGAATTGAGGTCAAGGGCAGGGAAGCCTATGGACTTTGCACTTTTGGACAAGTCCAATAATGGACAAGTCCTAAACTGCGAAGAGCATAATAATAAACCTTATTCCAATGAGAAACCAAAAGAGAATAAAAAACCTAAAATAAAATACAATGACTTTGTGTTTATGACCGAGGAAGAATATGGCAAACTTGTCGCAGAACTTGGCGAAAGCGGTGCAAAGGAATGTATTGACATACTGAACAACTACAAAGGCTCAAAGGGCAAGACATACAAGAGTGACTATCTCGCAATACGTTCTTGGGTTATTGATAAATACAAGGAGAAAAAAGCGAAAGCCCTATCCCTCCAGTTCCGCCAATCCCCCCTTCCCCAAAACAACTCCCTGCCGAAATGGAAGGCTATGGGATTCAGTAGCCAAGAAGAATACTTAAAAGCATTTGGAAAATGAAACCTAACGAAAAAACACTTGCGGACTATCCGCTACCAAACACTACCGACATTGAATGTCAAGTGGTAGGGGATTTCATCGGAACTCCCGAGTTTAGGAATGAAATCTTGAAGATTGTTTCTCCTGCTATGTTTGCCAATAAGGATTGTCGCAATCTTTGGCTGACATTGATAGATAGACATTCGCGTAACGAAACGATAGATATGATTTCCGTTTTCCCTTTGTGCGACAAAAAGTTCTTTGTGGACAATATCTCAATGAGGTGTGATTATAGCGGAGTATCTAAAACCCAAGCCCACGCAATAGCCTTGCAGGAATCATATATCAAGAGAGAGGTTTATCGGTCGGCAATCGCTATGATTGAGGGGGCGGTGGGAGGAATGCCCACCGATGAATTGCTTTTAATCCCCAAGACAATGGAAGATATTATTTCTTCCAACACAAGCACGAGCGATATGGTATCACTCCCCGAAAGTCTTGACGAGGTTATGGATGATTTGAGTAGCGGAAAATCCCTTATAGTAAAGACTGGTTTGCCAACTATTGACAATCTTTGCAACGGAGGATTCGGAGCAGGGAAACTCGTAATCATAGGGGCAAGACCATCGGCAGGAAAAACCTCTTTATCTCTTGACTTTGCTATGAGGGCAGCAAGGGACGGGCACAAGGCTTGTTTCTTCACGATTGAAATGACCAACAAAGACCTTGCATTGAAAACTATGTTGGCTACTGGAGAAATCAATATGTACGATGTGATACGAGAGAACAAGGATTGGGAAAGGCTTGAAAGGGCTATGATGAAGGCGAGAACTCCGAATCTCTACATATCCAAGAAATGCACCACGATAACACAGATAATGAACAAGATTACCACGATGCACCAAGAGGGGAAGTGTGATATTGCGTTCATTGATTACCTGCAACTTTTGAAGGGCAGGGGAAAGGATATGAGAGAGAGATTCACACTTATTACTGGTGCGTTGAAACAACTTACAATAGACCTTGATATTCCTATCGTGCTTATGTCGCAACTCAATAGGGATAGCGAACACGAGAATCGCAGACCGAAATGTAGTGACATCAAGGAGAGTGGTTCTGCCGAGCAGGATGCGGATATTGTAATACTCTTGGAAAGACCGAGAGAGGGAGAGATACAGAATAGGATTGATGCCTATCTTGCCAAGAATAGAGGGGGTTCAATATGCACCGATACAATAAGATTGCAGGGAACGAGCGGATTCGCCAACTTCTACGAACTGACTGATGCGTATGATTAAGAAGATAACCATAAAGAGCCTTGTGGACAAATACCTCAAGTCAAAGGGGTTGAAAAGGGTGAAGGGAGCTGACAACGATGCAAGCCCTCTATTGCCGTTGATAATAATGGATTCAGCCTTTCAGTTGTTCGACAAGTATGTCAAGCCAGTGGAATGCAAGCACGAGATGAAACACTGGAAGAAAGAATGGATTGCCCACTACAAACGATTCAACCACGATTTCTTCCGTTGTTATGATACCGATGAAACGGACTTCATAATAGATATGATGGACACCTTCGAGGATTATATTGCCAATGATATGACAATAGCCTTTGTGCAGTTCACCAATTCGTTCAAGAGCGAGAGTTTCGATAGGCAGAAGGTTATTTCCGCCTGTATGCTCTCCAATGTCCTTTGTCAGTGTGCGGAAATTATTTGGGAGAGGGTTTATGCTTCCTCAATGGAGAAGAAAAACCAAGATTTAATTTCCTGCAAGAGATATATGCACAAGTGGAGCGAAGCCTACTATGGGAAAGACAAACCGAATGTGAATGTCAATGAGAGCAAACCCGTTTGCGATGCGGTGAATATATTATGCAGACGAACAGTTAATTTTTCACGATTATATCACAATGAAAAAGCCTAAATATCCCTGCAAGGATTTCTCTACCAAGATGTACGATAAGTTGCTTGGTGGAGAATGGTGGGCAGAGTGGTACTTCCACCCTACGAGGAAGTGGAGGTTTGATTATGCCCTTCCCGAACTGAAAATTGCCATTGAGATAGATGGCGGATTGTTCACTGGTGGAAGGCATAGCGGAGGAATGGGACAATATAAGGACATCCAAAAAATGAATGAAGCCGTATCAATGGGGTGGCTTGTGTTCCACTATATCCCCGATGAAAAGTTCTCTCTTGAGATGCGGAAGCAGGTCGCAAAGGCTATTTCCCTACGAAAAGAAGAAAAAAGTGCAGAAAAGTAAAGAAAAATTTGGATAATTCGATTTTTTGACTTACCTTTGCACTCAACAAACAAAGAAAACAATGGACAAAGCGAAAATCTACGAAGAATTAAAGGATGCGATAGAAACCTATCTTTCCGAGAACTCCTTTGAAATGGATGGCAACGAGTACGATGATAGGGTTAGCCACGAGTTTGAACTCTCGGACGGCATCCTTGCTGACTGCGACCTCATAATCACTGGCTACAATCATCACGATAGAGGAGATTACTTCACCCCTCCCGAGGATAGCGGAAAGATTAGTGCCGAAGTCCGAGAGGTTGTTGTCTATGATGAGGAGGGAGAGGAACTATTCACAGAAACCTATGTGAGCGAATTATCAACTTCAATATCTTACTAATATGAGTGCAATAACGAATATGGCGAAAATTGTCGCTAATCGGGCAAAGGTTGCCGATTTGAAAAAACAAAAACCTACCAAACTCAACAAACTCGCAATCTATATGCTCGGGGGCAGACCCGTCACTGGGGCGATAATGATTGCCAAGTTCAACATCTATTCCTATCGGGATGCCATCTACGACCTCACGAAGAAGGGCTACAACATCTCGAATACAGACATCACCACCGAGAACGGAGTTACCCACAGAATTTGGTGGCTTGCGGAGTTCGATGAAGAATTTGCTCTCGCTCGTGAAGAAAAAGTGTTTTAGGTATTGCAAATGTCAATAAAATTGCTTACTTTTGTCTAACAAATTGTTAATAACGAAACAATGGTCAACTTGAAAGAAATCAAATGGGATGCCATCAAGGAACTCTGCGACAAGGTTGCAGGCATCGAATCCCGAGCCAAGGAACTTGGTTTGAACTACATCTTCACCTTTGATGTGGGAATCTACCCGTGCAAGGTTTTCTCTGTTCTTTATAAGAAGATTGATGGGAGTACAGACATTAACCTCGCAAAGTACAGCGAAAATAATTACTTCGAGAAGAAGGAAGAGTTCGATGCTCACCTTGCAAAAGTGGAGAAGTTGCTCACCGTGGGGTGGTCTGTTGACAAGGCTTATGCCGAAGAACTAGCCAAACTCAATAAGAAGTATGGAAAGTAAGTATTTCATTTCCGCCTTCCTTGAAGTAGAATCAATAGATACGGGAAACGAGATTGCCCGTGACCTCGCAAGGGTGGGCAATCTCTTTGACACCGAAGAGCAGGCAAGGAAAGTGCTCCACATTCTCAAATATAAAATCGGAAGAGATGAACGAGAAGTACAAGGACACATTCAAGTTTGAAATCTCAAGCGAAGCATAATGGACAAGAGAAACATAAGGATTGGTGATTGGATTTGCGATGCCTCCAATTACAACTATGTCCTCCGTGCAGGCATCAATGAAATCCAGTGCGCCCACATCTTCACCCCACTTGGGCTAACAGATAGGTTTCTGTGGAACTTCAAGATAGACACTATCGGTGGTAAGGAGGTGTTCTACCGAAACGAGGGTAGCCAAGCATGTTCTTTGCAGGATGAGGGAGGCAGAATTTGGAGGGTATCAATCCACACCCAGTTTATGAAGGTGGAGGGGACAATTCGATACGTTCACGAACTGCAACACTTCCTCTCGGACTGCGGTATCTACTGGGATATATGCGACTGCGGAGAAAGACGATTGTAGGGAAGATAGATAGCAAGGGAGATTTGAATGCCCCTTGGCAGGTATTGCAGGACTTCTGTTCGATGCACAAAGATAGGGGCATCATCCTACGAGCCGAGATACTATCCAAAGAGCCGAGCGAAAAGACAACAAACTATTTCTTTGGTTATATCATCCCCGAGTTGCAGGGCATCTTGATGGATGTGTACGGAGAGAGATACACCAAGGAACAGAGTTATGACTGGATAAGGAAACAATGTCCGCTCTTTGTTCAAGAGGAGAGAATCAACGGAGAATGGAAGGTAACACTGAAAGAGTGGGAGGAGTTAGACCAAGCGGAATGTAACGAGGTTGTGGAGTGGATTATCCAGTATTGTGCTGAAAATTTTTATCAAGTATTAGATTACCCGAAATGACTAAAGAAGAAGAAAAGAAACTTGACAAGTTAATAGCGGAATTTCCTTTGAAAGACCAGTACGCAATGATATGCGAGTTCTACGCAAGGGAACTCAATAAGATGTGGGGAACCGATGGAGAGTGGATTCGTGACGAGTACAGAATATTCGAGGTGGCGGATTGCTATATAGGCAACTTTGAACTTCGCTTCATCGTAGATAACAAGATAGACTGGGACACCTTCTATGCGTGGTACACCTACGATTTGGCTGGCAGGAACTTGGGAAGAAGGAAGCCATCGTTATCAATATAGACCACTGGTGCAAGGGATTCCCCGAAGAACTGAAAGTGCCAAAGGAAACCTACGAGAAGTGGGAAAGAGAACACTGGGAAAAGTTATTGAAAGATGCGAGCGAGAATTGAAACGAGAGAGGAATATGACTATGTGGCAAAAAAGGGACTATTCGAGCCACTGGTGGATGATAGGTTTGAGATAGACCACAATGTGAGGACAGAGATACAGAAGGAAAAATTCGGAGGCAACGATGCCGAGGGAAATGAAAAATTCTACAAGTTCTGTATATATCACCTCCCTATGGTCTGCCAAGAATGCGGAAAGCCAATAAGGAATCCGAGTGCCATCAATGTAAGCCATATCCTCACGAGAGGGGCACACCCTGCGATGGCTCACGACCCGAGGAATGTAAACATCCTCTGTCCCGAGCACCACTCTATGTGGGAACACGCAACGACAAGAAAAACAATGCGGATATATGACCGCAACAACGAAAGAATAGAACTATTAAAACAAGAATATTATATAGTATGATGGATTTGAAGATAAGAATTATTCAGTGGCTCACAAGGAAGTGGGACTTGCTGATAGTAGCGAGATGCGGAGCAAACGGATGCGTTTTTATGAACGCAGATGAGGAGAGCGAAAAGCATTTGAGGGCTATTCTCCATTCCGCCTTCGAGAACAATCAAAACCAAGTAAAACACCTCATACTTGGAGCAACCGAGGATTGGCTGAAAGAGAGAGAGGTGGAAACGAGAAACTTTATAAATAAGGTATGTAACGAATGAGAAAATGAATGTGATTAATATCTGATTCAAACACTTCTATTTCAAAATCTGAATTGTTTGCAATAGAGGTGAAGATAGATTTTAAATCATCATTTAACTGACCTACTAAGATATTTCTACGATACTTAGTAACTAAAATTAGATGACATTTTAAGTAATGTTTTGAACGATTTGTGCTGATGTAGTGAGACATATTGTGAAAGTTTTTTACCCGAAGACGGAAACTTTTACAATATGTTGAACGGCACAGTATGACAAATTTACATAAAATAGTATTTTGGCATAAATTTTGATATACAATAAGTATGAAAATGGTTAACAAGATATATAAATTTCGCCTCTACCCGACAAGGGAGCAAGAAGTGCTTTTAAATAAGCACTTTGGGCACTCTCGCTGGGTGTATAATCATTTTCTAAATGAACGTAAAGAACAGTATCAAGCAGATAAAAAGTCTGACAACTATTACAAACAAGCTGCCACCCTGACAAAACTAAAAAAAGAAGAAGATACAAAGTGGTTGAAAGAGGTAAATAGTCAAACACTTCAATTTGCTTTACGTTCACTTGACACAGCCTTTTTAAACTTCTTTAGAGGTAATGCGCAATTTCCAAAGTTTAAATCAAGGAAACATAAGAATACTTTCACAATACCACAATCTGGTAAACTTGAAAATAACAAGATAATTATACCTAAATTTAGAGATGGTATTAAGGTAAAATTACATAGAGAAGTTAGAGGTAAAATAGGTAAAATGAGTATTACCAAAACACCAACTGGTAAATATTATGTTTCAATCTTTACCGAACAGCAAATTGAAAATTTACCAAAAACCAATAAACAAGTTGGAATAGATTTAGGTTTGAAGGACTTTGTAATTACTTCTGATAACAAGAAATTCAAGAACAATAGATATACAAAGAAATATGCAAAACAATTAAAGAAAGCACAACAGCACTTATCTCGTAAACAAAAAGGTAGCAACGGGTTTGAAAAACAAAAACTCAAAGTTGCCAAGATTCACGAGAAGATTGCAAGTTGTAGATTAGATACCTTACATAAAGTTAGTAAAAAACTTGTTGAAACATATGATTTAATAAGTGTTGAGGACTTAAACGTTAAAGGTATGATTAAAAACCACAAGTTATCCAAACACATTGCTGATGCAAGTTGGGGTAATTTTGTAACATTACTTCAATATAAGTGTGATTGGTATGGAAAAGAACTTGTAAAAGTTAATCGTTTCTATCCCAGTTCGAAAACTTGTGGGGATTGTGGCTGGATAAATCAAGAATTAAAACTTTCAGATAGAGAATGGACTTGCAACTCTTGTGGCGTTGTACACGACAGAGATGTAAATGCAAGTAGAAATATTCTCAAAGAAGGTTTGAAAAATATCTCGGCTGGGACGGTCGAGTACACTGATGGAGATGGTGTAAGAAGTAGCGATACTCAACTATCTGTGAAGTCAGAAGCCCAACCCATCGCTTTTGGCGTGGGTGGGTAGTTCACAGAGAGAATCAAATGAGAATAGAAATTTACCGATTCGGGCATTATGTGAATGCCGTAGAGAGCAAAGATGAACTTCGCCAGTGGCTACTGGACAATCTTCCCTATGACAAGAGCGATGGTTCTGTCCCTCCGACAAGCACCCTTGATGTCTGCATCGCAATGGCAGGGAGGAAGCACTTTACCTTTGTTTTGGATGTGAGGAAACTGGGAATGTAATCCACTTCGTTATGAAGGCGAAAAAGTGTACCTTTGCACAAGCACAGAAATGGTTAGAGAAAACGTACAACATCAAAAAATAATTACTATGGCAAAGAAACTCAATGGAATGATAAATTTGTCCAAAATCCCAAGGGATTTGATTGGACAGACCCAAAAAGGAGAAAAGTGCATCTTTGTGGACATTGTGCCACGTAAGGGAGGGGCTGACAAGTATGGCAACACCCATTCCATCCAACTCTACAACAAGGACACCAAGGAAACAATCTATCTTGGCAACCTCAAGACAGTAGAGTTCGGACAGAAGGCTAACAATGCACCTGCAAGCCCTGCGCCAACGGGGAACAATGACGAGGATTTACCTTGGTAGTGTGTGAGGGGGTAAAAATTCCCCCTCACTTTTCAAGTAAAAATTATGGAAAGAGAAGAACTGATAAAAATAATCCTTGGAGAAAGATACGAAGAAGGGAGAGAGATAGCGGAAATCGTACTGAACTATGTGGATAAAAATCCCGACTGGGGGAGAACAGAAAAGAAAGTCTATAAAAATTCCGTCCTTGATGCTCTTGACAAAGCCGTTGTGGAAGTGTTCGGGCATCCCCTTGAATACTACGATACCAAATGCAGGAAAAGGGAGTGCGTGGAAGTTCGACAAATGGCTATGCACCTCTACCACGAGGCAACTGGATTCTCCTTGCGCGAAGTTGGAGAGATATTCCACAAGCACCACTCCACCGTTATCTTCGCCAATAACCAAGTGGAAAACCTCTTGGCTCATGACAGAGCATTCTCGAAGGATTACGGACTACTGGAAGAAACATTCAAAAAATATCTATGAAGAAAATCTGTTATGCTTTGTACGGATTGTGGATAGTGTCCGCAATCGTACTGAAAATTCTTGGACTGGTATCGTGGTGGGTTGCGACCTCTTGGCTATGGTTTCCCTTGGCTATGGTGCTGACCTTCCTTGTGGGAGTTAATCTTGCCGTAGGGATTGGAAATAGGCTCAAGAGGAAGGAGGAAGCAAAAGTCCCCGACAGTTGTGATGTGTGTCTATTCGGACAGACCAAGGAATATGCGGAATCGGGAAAATGCCTCGGCTGCACCTTGGATGAGAGCCACGAATACGGCAAACTTTGCAGTTGCTACAAAAGACACTTGAAATAGCCATTTTTAAGCGATTTTAGGCACTATTAAGGAGAAAGTGGTACAAGTTATCATCCTTGCGTTTCAAGTGGCTTAAAACGGCTAAAATCAATTAAGGGGAGTTTCCGATTGGATTCTCCCCTTTTTTGAAACAAACAAAGTATTAAATGAATCGTGCTATATGGTCAGCCTCCTTGCAGAGATTGTCCCAGTATTCGGTCATTCAACGATAGTGATTGTGTAATCCTTGCGAGAGATTGTGTCTATTTCCTTGCGTAGTGTCGGCATATCTAAAAATTCTTGGTGTCTAAAAATTATTGCAGGAGGGAACTGATTTCGTCCAGTTTCAAGGAGATTTCCTGCACCTCATCGGAGGATAAAAATTCTTCCCCCGAATAGTAGATTGCACACTGGAGGTCTGCAATCGTGTCTAAAAATTGCTCTCTGCTCATAGCCTAAAAATTATTGCTCGGGGTAGAGGATTGTGTCCCACATAACATAGACGATGAAGAACGGAATTACTCCTAAAAGTCCCCAGTGGATGCCTATGGCGATTAAAAGGAGAGAAATAATGATACGGCAAATATGATTGCCGATGAAAGAAAATACCTTTTTCATATTCTAAAAATTTATGGTCTAAAAATCCACGATTGCCATATACTTGAATCCGTTAATTGTCACTGGCTGATTCTTGCGGATAGTGTGGTAAGGGTCTGCCATAACA
>JGI24503J29689_10001742_pt1 | contig 9895 bp, 8 predicted proteins | sample BioPla3RNA2_FD_29689 | JGI IMG/M metagenome (IMG submission 29689)
TGAATTTTCTATATTAAACGATGAAAGTATATGAATGTTAAAGTGTCAGTAGGAAGTAAAATCCGCTCTTTGAGAGAGTCTAAAACGATGGATATTGAGACGCTTGCCGAACGCGCACAGCTTCCTTTGGAACAGGTAAAAACTATTGAGGAAGACGGTCCGCTGCCCGGACTTGCTCCCCTTATAAAGATAGCCCGTGTGCTTGGCGTCAGACTTGGAACTTTTCTGGATGACCAACAGGGGGCGGGTGCGGTTGTAAGCCGGCATAAGGATAAACGGGAAAGCGTAAGGTTCTCGAACTACGGAACCGAGGGCCGTGAAAATATGATTTACCATTCGCTGTCGGATGGAAAGAACAACCGTCATCTGGATCCGTTTGTAATAGATATTCTCCCTACTGAGGGTGGCAGCTTTGAACCCTCTTCCCATGAGGGTGAAGAATTTATCTATGTGCTGGAGGGTCAGGTTGAGATTAACTACGGCAAGCAGACTTATCTGCTTGAAACAGGTGACAGTATCTATTATGATTCCATAGTAAAACATCACGTGCATGGATATGGAGGCAATCCTGCCCGTATCCTTGCAGTCGTTTATACACCAATCTGATTCTGATTATGTTACAGTTGTCTGAAAAGACCTTGGGCGATTATCTGGAGTATTGGGCCGAACATACCCCCGACAGAGAGTGTATCGTCTATTCCGACCGTGATCTGAGATTCACGTGGAAACAGTTCAATGCCCGCGTTGACGATATGGCGCGCGGCCTCATAGCCATAGGGGTCACTAAAGGGACCCATGTAGGACTCTGGGCGCAGAATGTACCCGACTGGCTTACATTCCTCTATGCCTGCGCAAAGATTGGCGCCGTCTGTATAACGGTGAATACCAGTTACAAGCAAAGCGAACTTGAGTATCTTCTCAAGGACTCCGATATGCATACTCTCTGTCTGACCGACGGCACGTGGGAGACCAATTATGTCGATATGACTTACGATATGATCCCGGAATTAAGGCAGTTCCAGCGGGGTCATCTCAGAAGTGAGAGTTTTCCCGAACTGCGCAATGTGGTTTACATAGGACAGGAGAAGTTTCGCGGCATGTATAACACTGCCGAAATTCTTCTGTTGGGTGAAAACACCGACGATGATGAGTTTATCAGGTTGCGCAAATCGGTAGGATGTCACGATGTGGTAAACATGCAGTACACTTCGGGAACCACCGGTTTCCCGAAAGGTGTCATGCTTACTCATTACAATATAGCAAATAACGGACTATTTACGGGTGAACATATGAATTTCACGCAGGAGGACAAACTCTGTGTCTGCGTACCGTTGTTCCATTGTTTTGGAGTGGTATTGGCCACCATGAACTGTCTCACTCATGGGTGCACCGAGGTGGTGGTCGAACGTTTCGACCCTCTGGTGACCCTCGCATCGGTTCACAGGGAACGCTGTACGGCACTTTACGGTGTTCCTACCATGTTCATAGCCGAACTGAACCATCCCATGTTCGATATGTTTGATCTTACCTCTCTTAGGACCGGTATAATGGCCGGTTCTTTGTGTCCGATAGAACTTATGCGCAAGGTTGAGGAAAAGATGCATCTGCGCATAACAAGCGTCTATGGTCTTACTGAAACTTCACCCGGTATAACCCAGACCCGTATTGATGACCCCGACGAGGTCCGTTACACCACAGTCGGCCGTGAATACGAATATGTCGATGTCAAGATAGTCGATCCTGAGACTAACGAAGAGGTTCCGTGCGGCACCCAGGGTGAAATTTGCTGCAAGGGTTATAATGTGATGAAAGGTTATTACAAAAACCCCAAGGCTACTGATGCGGTAATAGATAAAGACGGTTATCTCCATTCCGGTGATCTGGGGGTCAGGGATGAGAATGGCAATTATCGCATTACGGGCCGCATAAAGGACATGATAATACGGGGTGGAGAGAATATATATCCGCGAGAGATAGAGGAATACCTCTACCATCTTCCCGGTCTGCGTGACGTACAGGTGGTCGGTGTCCCCTCAAAAAAATATGGTGAAGAGGTCGGAGCATTCATAATACTTGACGAAGGAGTATCCATGACCGTAGAAGAGGTGCGTGACTATTGCAGGGGAAAGATTGCCCGCTACAAGATCCCGAAATATGTATTCTTCGTAAAAGAATATCCGCTTACGGGCAGTGGCAAGATACAGAAATTTAAACTTCGCGAGCTTAGCCTTAAAATGTGCGAAGAACAGAACATAGAAGTAGTCTGATATGGAAATTAATGAACAAATCAAACAGATGGCCATGCGTCTGCGCGGACTGCGTGAGGACCTTGAAATGACTGTTGAAGATGTGGCCGAAAAGTGCGGTGTCACTTCCGATGAGCTTAACAGGTATGAATCGGGTAACTCCGATATTCCCATGAACTTTCTCTGTAATGCGGCCCAGGTGCTGGGTGTCGAACCGCTTGAGCTGTTTGCGGGTTACACGCCTAAAATGAGCAGCTACTGGCTTGTGCGTAAAGGCAAGGGGCCTGTTATCGAACGCCAGAAGGCCTATAAGTATCAGGCTCTTGCAATGGGTTTTAAAAATGCTAAAGCATCCCCCTTCATAGTTACGGTCGAGCCTAAAATGGAGGAGACCATGCACCTTAATTCACATGAAGGACAGGAGTTCAATCTGCTTCTGAAAGGAAAGCTGATGTTGAGTATAGGCGGACGTGAGCTTATATTGGACCCGGGCGACAGTGTCTATTTCGACTCGTCACAGCCTCATGGAATGAAGGCCCTTAACGGGGAGCCGGCAAGATTTTTGGCCATAATAATATAGAATTTATGTTAGAAAAATACTTACAAAAAGTCAATTTTGACTCACTTGATGATTTTCGCACTAATTTCAAAATAAAGGTACCTGACAATTTCAATTTTGGTTATGATGTAGTTGATGAGTGGGCTAGGAATGCTCCTCACAAGTTGGCTCTCCTCTGGACAAACGATAAGGGGGAGGAGCACCGCTACACATTTGCCGACATGAAGCGAATGTCTGACAGGGTGGCATCGTTCTACCTATCACTCGGTATAGAAAAAGGCGACAAAGTGATGATGATGCTCAAGCGCAGGATAGAATTCTGGTTTTCCATTATAGCATTACATAAAATAGGCGCTGTGGCAATACCGGCAACGCATCTGCTTACGGCTAAAGACATTATCTATAGGTCCAACGCAGCCGACATAAAGATGATAGTATGCGCCGATGAACCGGAAATATTGCGACATGTGGAAGAGGCGCTTCCCGACTCTCCTACCGTCAGCTTAACTGTTGCAACAGGGTCCTACAAGGAGGGCTGTTGGTTGAGTCTTGATGAGGGAATCAGTGGTGCGGCACCTTTTGTAAGACCTCAACACGTGAATGAGAATCGTGATATGTCGCTGCTCTACTTTACATCGGGGTCATCGGGTAATCCCAAGATGGCGGCCCACAATTATCTTTATCCTCTGGGGCATATAGTCACAGCCAAATATTGGCACAATCTGAATGAAAACAGCCTCCACCTTACCATTGCCGATACGGGTTGGGGTAAGGCAGTATGGGGTAAACTGTACGGACAATGGCTGAGCGGTGCAGCGGTCTTCGTTTATGACCATGAAAAGTTCATTCCGGCCGACATTCTGGCTGTAATGGCCAAATACCGTATCACCTCTTTCTGTGCGCCGCCTACCATATATCGCTATCTGATACGCGAAGATTTCTCAAAATATGATTTAAGCGCGCTTGAATACTGCACCACCGCCGGTGAACCGCTCAACCCGAGCGTATTCGAGTGTTGGAAACAACTTACGGGACTGATTATACATGAGGGGTTCGGTCAGACCGAGACGACCATGACCATAGGTACATTCCCCTGGATGGAGCCGAAGCCGGGGTCGCTTGGCGTTCCCAATCCGGCATATGACATGGATCTCCTCTCTCAAGACGGACGTTCTGCCGAAGACGGCGAGAATGGCGAAATAATCATACGTACAGACAAACGTCTCCCGGTGGGCCTGTTTGAAGAGTATTACCGGGACGCCGAACTGACCAAAGCCGTTCATAGTGACGGCATATACCATACGGGCGATGTGGCATGGCGCGACAGTGACGGCTACTACTGGTTTGTAGGTCGTACCGATGACGTAATAAAGAGCTCCGGCTACCGTATCGGACCGTTCGAGGTCGAAAGCGCCCTTATGACACACGCGGCTGTCGTGGAGTGCGCCGTAACCGGTGTCCCGGATGAGGTCCGCGGCCAAATTATCAAGGCGACAATAATACTCTCAAAGGAGTACAGGGATTGTCCCGACAGAGAGACATTGATAAAAGAGATACAGAACCATGTAAAAATGGTTTCGGCTCCATACAAATATCCCCGCCTTATCGAGTTTGTTGATGAACTTCCAAAAACCATCAGCGGCAAGATAAGACGTGTTGAAATACGCGACAGGGATTCCGCAAAACAAACAGAGAAATAGAGTAAGATTTTTTGTAGGGTGGGGCGAGAAAATTTGTAGAATAGAGAGATTTTTTGAAAAAAAAGAAATGGTTCTCTTTTCAAAATCAGGGGATTATTTTCATTTTTTTTCGGTTTTTCGGATAAAAAAACGTGAAAAAACAATTAAAGCAGTGGAAAAAAGCTTTTTTTCCTGCTATTTTTTTGAAAAAGTATGCGTGCGTATTAAAAAAGGTAATAACTTTGTGACTCAGGAATACTATCCTTTGGAATAATTCGTCTGATGAAAGTCAATTTTATGTATTGGAGTGTCAAAAAATGAAAGTACATTTGCACATGAGAAATAAAAATCGTAAATTAAAATTTGATATTCAAAGAGTTTATTTTTATATATTAACTAAGTTAAACAACAAATGAAAAAGAAATTTGTCAGTTTACTGATTCTGGCTTGTGCCGTAGTAGGCATGGGCCTCGTTGGTTCCTGTAATGATTACGCAGATGACATGGTCCGTGATCTGGAATTATCGCAGGACAAGAATTCCAGAGAGTTTAACGATTCTCTGGTAAGCGTGAAAAATTTGATCAATAAGAATTATAACACGCTGAATAATTATTATAACCAATTGAAGAATCGTGTCGACACTTTAAGTGACAGCATACAGGCTGCGACTAATTATGACACGGTATCAATCTGGAAAGCCGTCCGTGAGCTCGGTGACGTATGCGACAGCCTTGCTGCCGTTACGGATACTTTGAACTACGGACAGTTGAACAAACTCAACCAGCAGATCAGTCAGGCTGCGGCCAGTGCTCAGGCAGCTCTTGGCAAGGCCGATTCAGCTTATGATCTTGCCGATAGTATCAGGACCGCTATCGTTGGTTGGGATTCAAAACTTCAGGCGGCTTATGATTCAGCTGCTTTAGCTTACGCTCTGGCATTCAGAGATTCTATCAGAATCGATGCTCTCGAACTCTCTCTTGCAGATTATGCCACTTATGACAGTGTCTATTCAATTGCAAAAGAGAATTTAGCTACTGCCAAGGCTTATACTGATTTAGTATCCCGCCAGGTAGCCGATTCGGTAGGCAATGTGTTGAACACGACTATCCGTAAACTTGGCCGTGATCTTGAGAGGCTGACAAAGAGGGTTGATAAGCTTGAGAACTTACTCACTACTCTTCAGGCAGCCGTCCAGAAGAACATTGAAGACATAGCAGCTCTTGACCAGAAACTGCTTGCTCTGGAGGACAAACTTAAGAATGTCGAGGAGAAGCGTATTTCCAGTCTGCTTGTACAGGGCGCCAAGACTCCTGCTTTCGGTTCATTCTCACTTCCTGTAGGAATCAGGTCGAATCTGCTGATGGCATACTATGGTGAATTCGATGCTGTTATCGAGTTCCCGACAACCGCTACCGCACATCTTATAAGCGGTGATGTTCAGATTTCGGCTGCCGAGAAGGCTCTGCTTGGTTTTGCATCGGAGAATTATAGCGCAGGCACAGTAATCAGTGGTGATAATGACAATGCCGGTAAACTTTATCTGACTGTCAACCCCAATAATGTTGCTCTTGACAACACTTATGAGTTCAAGATTGTAAACAGCCTGGGTGTGGAGAGCAAGGCTGTCCTTGGTAATTTGAGGCCTTCGACCGACAAGTTGACATTCGGTTACAGCACAAAGGCCGGTGTTGATGCTGCCGATATCAATAACGGTTTTTATGAGGCAGATGTTAAGATTGACGCTGCCGATGTCGATGCACTGAAGCCAAACATTGACAAGGAGGCTTTGAAGACAATAGCTAAAGATCTGAAGAACTTCAAGAGCGGTGTAAATCTCAGCAATATTACCCAATCTGTCCTCACTGCTTTCAACGAGGTACTTGATGCCAATGCAATTCAGGTAACATGGTCTGACAGCCTTGGTACCCATCAGGTAAGGTCTGGTTATGATTTGGCTATCGCTGCTGTGAAGCCTCTCTCATACCACACCTCAATCAGCGGGTTCCTCCCCGCCAAACTGCCTGTTGATCCTATCGGTGACCTTCTTGCTTCAATTAAAAAGCCTAAATTCACGTTGAATTTAGGAACTCTTGATCTCAGTGCACACAGCATCACCTTTACCGACATTACTTACACTCCTTCCGGCGGAAGTTTTATCAACGCCCAGGTTAAGGATACTGCTGGTGTCGTTATAGGTACTGCCAGTGTAAATATCAGTAATCTTCAGAACGATATCAATAAACTTGTTACTGATGTGAACGGTTCGGTTAACGGCGCTGAAACTCAGATTGCTGCTTTGATAGACAGTATTGAGGCTCAGGTCAACAATATACTGACACCGCTTGAGGCTCAGGTAGAAGATAATATCGGTGAAATAATTGACGACATTAAGACACAGGTCGGTTCAAGCGCCATGGTGTCAAGGGTCAATTCACTGATTAACAGAATTAACGGTATTATTGATAATGCAGATAATCTGTTTGATATCACCTTGCTTTATTATGGTAAAGACAAACAATACCATCCTGCCAGTGCCAATGCCGGTGTGCCTTCACCTTTCAATGGTGTAGCTACCTATACACTTTATCCCACCTCATTCAATGCTGAGCTTCTGGCACCTGCCTATAAGAAGTTCATCGCTGTTACCGATGTTATTAACAACGTCAGCGGCGTTAGCGCGAAGGGCGGTGATGCAGGTTGCAAAGCTATCCTGCAGGGTACGAACAGCAGTGCCGACTTCAACACTGTACTTGAAGGCAACGTCGCTTCTGTAGAGTTTAAGCCGACAACGGCCGGTTACACTTATGAGATTCTCTATTCAGCCATTGACTATCAGGGCTGGATTTCAACTCGTAGATTCTATGTAACTGTTAAGTAACCTAACCTTGTAAATAAATGAACAACATGAAAAGAATATCGAAATTTGTATTAGCTATACTGATGATGTCAGTATGTGCTGTATTGCCTACACAGGCACAGAATGCCGGTAGTCAGAAGTATGAATATGATTTCAATCCCCATTGGTTCATACAACTTCAGGGCGGCGGCCAGTATACTCTGGGTGAGGTTGAGTTTGGAAAGCTGCTTTCACCTAACGTACAGTTCGCTGTAGGTTATGAGTTCAATCCTGTAGTAAAAGGCCGTTTCTCAGTCAACGCATGGCAGAGTAAGGCCGGTATAGAAGGCAAATGGGCTGACCTGGGCAACAATGGTACACCCCTTTACTGGAAATGGAAGTATGTAGCTCCTTCAGTTGATGTAATGTTTGATTTGACCAATTTTTTGGGAGGATACAAACCTGAAGAGCGTAAACACTCTATCGGCGTATTCGCCGGTCTCGGCGCCAACATAGGCTTCGCCAACGATGAGGCTTATGATGCAAATAACGAACTCAAAACCCGTTTTAATCGTCTTGATCCCAACGAGGTTCAACTTAAGCTCCTATGGGACGATCCCTTTAAGAAAGAGCCTATAAGCGGTGAGAGAGGAACCAATGCAGTAGTACGTTTTGGCGCTTTCTATGATTACCGTCTTAACGACAACTGGAGTATCGGACTCGAAGCAAACGCCAACATCGTGGGTGACTCTTACAACTCAAAGAAGGCTGCCAATCCTGATTGGTACTTCAATGGTCTGGTAGGGGTTAAATACTGCTTTGGACAGACCTATTCAAAGAGGCCTGCTGCTGATCCTGTGGCTGCTGCCGTTGCTGCTGCCATGGCTGCTCAGAGAGCGCCTGAGAGACCTGTCGAGAGAGTTGTTGAAAGAGTTGAGGTTGAAAAGCAGGTTCCCTATCTCTATCAGGAGATCTACTTTACCATCAACAAGTACAACATAGCAAAGACCGAAGAGTACAAGGTAAGCCAGATTGCCGACTTCCTGAAGAACAATCCTGATGCTAAAGTTGAAATCACCGGTCATGCCGACAGTAAGACAGGTACCAAGGCCATAAATCAGACTCTGTCTGAGAAGCGTGCTGCCGAGGTTGCCAAGAAACTTACCGATGATTACGGTATCAGCAGCTCACGTATTACCACCGTGGCTAAGGGCGATACCGCCAACTTCTACGGTGACAGCAGCTTTGAGTTGAACCGTGTATGCGTCTGTATAGGAAAGTAATTCTATCAACGTAATATAATAAAGTCTTGCCTGTTTACCTCTGTTTTTTAGTTGGCAGGCAAGACTTTTTAATTTTATAGTAATGAGAAGATTACTACTTCTATTTTTTATTTTCCTTTCCCCCTTGTTTCTGAAAGCTCAGAATCCTGAGGACGGATATTACAGAGTCCACAATTTGGGGTCGGAGCGCTATGTCTATATTACCGACAACACCGGCAGTATCAACTATCAGGCAATGACGGCAGATTTTGGTGCTCTGCAACTTTGGAAAAACCAATCCAGGACAGTTTCCGATCCGGCATCTGTAGTTTATCTTAAGAAAATGGGTGTTGATTCAGGAGGACCATATTATAATTTACAGAGTCAGGGTACAGGTATCTATGAGATAATCAAAAAAAACATTTATTTGTACTACTCGGACGGATCATATCAACTTTATGCTGAGGGAAAGTATTTGTGTGACAATGAGACTACCGATATTGACAGAGGATATATGGGAATAGATCGTAAAGGAAACTATCGTCGCTGGTTAGCCGACAGGATTGATATTGGCAGTGACGAATGGTTCGGGATCAGACCTTCGATTGAATGTAACGGTCGCTTTTTCCATCCTTTCTATGCCGACTTCGGTTTTATACCTATTGCTGAAGGGATGAAAGTATGGTATGTATCCAGAGTTGAAGCCGAGGCTGCCATCATAAGCGAACTTGATGCCGGACTGATCCCTGCCCGTGTTCCTCTCATTATAGAGTGTGGATCACAATCGGTGTCTGACAATAAGATTGACCTGAGATATTCGTATGCAACCGGTCCGGCCGGCAACAAACTTAAAGGTGTCTATTTCAATAATCCTGACAGGCCTAAATCGGTTGACTCCAGAAAGGAGTTTGATAAAAACACCATGCGTGTATTGGGAACAATGTCGGACGGCAAGCTTGGTTATGTCTTGTCAAACGCTCCGGTTGACACAAAGACTCAGAAACAGTATCTTGCTGCAAACCAATCCTATCTTATAGTTGAACCCGGTATGCCCGATGAAATAGCGGTCATGACCGAGAAGGAGTATCAGAAATTCCTCGAGGACCGTCAAAATGCATCTGTTAAAGCCGTCACGGGCGAGAATCTTTATCCTGTCTATATGATTTCCGGGCGTAAGGTGGGCGATTTGAACGATTCGCAAATCAGTGATCTTCCTGCGGGTATCTATATTGTAGGCAATAGGAAATATGTAGTCGGAGAGTGATTATTTTGCGATTTATCGCATTCAAAACAAAAAACATCCGAAAAACGGC
>JGI24503J29689_10055056_pt1 | contig 9869 bp, 7 predicted proteins | sample BioPla3RNA2_FD_29689 | JGI IMG/M metagenome (IMG submission 29689)
TAAGAAAGTGAGCAAATCAGGAAAATTTTTAGGAATAGGCATGAAAGCTGTAAAACCAATAATAAACAGCCTTGGCTTGAACAAGAGGAGAAAAGGACACAATCTTTTGGGAGTTATAAAAGGTGTGCCAAAGGAAGTAGGACTATCTCCGGCTCCGGATTTCCCGTGTCAAGCTGAATGGATTATTCCCAAGGAGGAGAACTCCGCTAAAATCATTTTATTTGTACACGGAGGGGCGTATTTGAGCGGTTCGATTATAAGCTCAAGACCTGTTGCAGGTCTCCTATGCCAGGTTACTGAAAGCCGTGTTTTAACTTTTGAGTACGGACTCGCTCCTGAAAACCCCTTTCCCAGAGCTCTTGAAGATGCGGTGAAGGTGTGGAAGCATTTGACAAAAGATTATAATCCTAAAAACATTGTGATTGTGGGAGAAAGCGCAGGAGGGGGTCTTGCCCTTGCTCTTGGGCTTTATCTAAAGGATAACAACATGGAACTCCCTATAGGCATGGTTACATTGTCCGCCTGGGCGGATCTAACCATAACGAATGAATCCCACAAAACCTTGGATAAAAAAGACCCGATTCTTTCCAGCGACGAGCTCAGAATTGCAGCGCTCAAGTACAGTCATGGAGAGTACTTGAAAAATCCATACATATCACCCGTATATGGTGATTTTACAGGATTCTGTCCTGTTCTTGTTCATGTAGGTTCCGATGAAGTGCTGCTTGATGATTCGAAAATTTTGTATGAAAGGCTTAAAGAGGCGAATGTGGAAGCAAAGCTCAGCATATTTGAGGGAATGTGGCATGTATGGCACGGTTTTGAAGTGCCCGAATCAATAGAAGCATTGAATGAAATCAAGGAGTTTATGGAAGGGTTGTCCGATGGAGAAGAAATGGTATAGACTTGATAACGCTGCAAAAATTTTTCCTGTTACAAAAAATTCAATGTGGTCCAACAATTTCAGAGTATCAATTACCCTGAATGAGGAAATTGATCCTGACAGGCTGCAGAAAGCTCTTGAGATGACGCTGCCCAGGTTTCCCAATTTCTCCCTTGCCATGAAAAAGGGACTTTTCTGGTACTACCTGGAGCACAGGGAGGGCTGCCCTCAGGTCTCAGAGGATGCTGCAAATCCTTTAAGAAGGTTTAGAACGAACAAGAACCGCTTTCTGTTCAGGGTCAGATATTATGAAAGACGAATAGCAGTTGAGATGTTCCATGTTATTGCGGATGGAAACAGCTCCATGCTGTTTCTTAAAACTCTTGCTGCCAATTATCTCAAATTGGGCGGAGTTGAAATACCAAATGCTCATGGAGTTCTGGATATAAATGAGAAGCCTTCGGATGATGAAATGGAGGATTCATATCAAAAATATGCTTCCTTCAGGGTAAACAAGCCGAGGAAGGAAAGGAAAGCATATCATCCTAAAGGTGTCGAGCTTAAGTACAACGAGATAAAGATAATTACGGGACAGATAAATCTTAGAAAGCTTTCCGAAAAGACAAAAGAGTACAAGGTTACAATAACAGAGTTTTTGTGTGCATTGCTTATTAAATGCTTTTTGGACAGGCAGGAAAGGGAAGGTGCAAGAAAAAAGAAACCTGTAAAGATATGCATTCCTGTGAACTTAAGAGCTTTTTATCCAAGCAAGACATTTAGAAATTTTGTATTGTATGCGAATCCCGGGGTGGATCCGGCCTACGGAAACTATACCTTTGAGGAGATAGTAACGCAGGTGCATCATTTCATGGGATTAAACATAAATGAGAAGAACATGAATGCAATGATGAGTACAAACATTTCAAGCGAAAGGAATCCTTTCTTGAAGATTCTGCCTTTGTTTATAAAGAATTTTGGAATGCTTATGGCCTACAGAATGTATGGAGAATCCCTTACCACATGTACTTTCAGCAACATCGGAAAGATGAACCTTCCCGATGAAATGATGCCTTATGTGGAAAGGTTTGACTTCATACTTAACAGGCAGAGAAACAATGCCCATGCTGTTTCTGCAGTGGGGTTCAAAGATAAGTTGAACATTACATTTACCAGCAAGCTGATTGACAGTGATGTGGAGAGGGACTTTTTTACCTCTCTTGTCAAAATGGGCATACCTGTAAAAATTGAAAGCAATAAAAATTATGAGGGTGAATAAACATGTCATACTGTGTCAATTGTGGTGTTGAATTAAGAGAATCAGAAAGCCATTGTCCATTATGTGACACGAAGGTTGTCAATCCCAGAAAGCCTTACAATGAGAATGCGGAGAGGGCTTACCCAAGAAGATATGATATCGTCCTGCCGGCAGAAAACAGGATGATGACTGCCCTTCTTGCGACCATTTTGTCTTTTCTTCCTGCTTTAACCTGTGTGATTGTCGATTACGTCATCAGTGAAAAGGCAACCTGGTCCTTGTATGTGGCAATTGCAATGGGTGTTCTATGGTCATTTGTACTGCCGCCTATTGTGGTGAGGAAGCACAGAGATGTAATATCCCTTTTAATAGGAACAATTTCGCTGAGTTTAGGCCTCTGGCTTATAGAGAAAATAGTGCCGGTAAAGGGATGGTTTATGTCTCTTGCGCTGCCGATTGTTATCTGTGCATCGTTTTTCATACTAATCATTATACTGGCTGCAAAGTATGTGGTGTTTGGGGTATTGAAAATGATGGCGTTTTTCTTCAGCTTTACTGCTCTCATGGTGGTGGTTATTGAAATTGTTACAGACATGTATATGGACGACAATGTTCAACTTCAGTGGTCACTGATAGTGTTCGTGCCTCTTGTCCTTGTATCTTTGGTTATGCTTGTAGTTGAAAGGAAAAAGAGGGTAAAGGATGAAATGAGGAAGAAGTTCCATATTTAGTTGTGCTCAATAGTTTGATTTTTCCTGGTTCATAGTGTATCATGATATTCAGTTAATAAGTTGGAGTGATATGGTGAAAGTTTTCAGACTTAAGGAAGGACAGAATATTATTTTTTAAACATGATGTTCTACAAATTTTTCTCTTGCAATGATAAGTGAGCAGATATATGGGTATGTGCTGACCATGAACACATGATGGCGTTGAAACATTGGAGGAGGAAGGCACAGAGCTGAATTATCATGTTCTTCAGGCTCAAGATGTACCGGAAAGAGGAAATTTTCTTACAAAACCAGTATCTGTATACCTACAGCACGTTTTGGTAACTTTATTCTGTTTGATTTTTTGCCTCGTTTTGTATATTATATATATCGAATCTATATTGGGGAGATATTCATGCACGATATGAATAATGAAGATGTTGAGAAGACGTTGGATGATATAAATAAGATGGCAAAGATAGAGAAGATACACGAGGGAGATTCATATTTCGACAAGCTGGCAGATGAAGTCGAGATAGAGATTCGTGATGTCCTTAAACACGAGGAAGTTTTGAACAAGCAACTTGAAGAGGGAACTTCCATCAGTAAATCAAAGGTTTTCAGGCTGAAGGAAGGACAAAACCTCATGTTTGATTTTCCTCCTCATTTTTTAGTGCCTGACAGAGGAAATCTTGTAGATTTTAATGAAAATATTGCCGTAAAAGTAATAACTCCCAAGAAAAAGAAAAGGAAATTGTCTGCCAAGGAAAGAGAGAGAAGAAAACTGAATCTCTTGTTTTACAAGTTTGGCAGATCCGTTGCACTTGCGGTAATGCTTTTTGCTCTTGGAATGATTGGTGAGCAGATTTATGGATATGTGGCGGACCATGAACATATGATCAGGATAAGGGAGCAGTATAATATAGGTAAGGGCAGCTTGATAGAAGTTACTCCTGACAGGGAGATCCCTGAGTATCCAATGGCGACTCCCCCAAGAATTACATATCCACAGGTGGCCACTTTGCAGTCCTTGCTGGAGAATGAAGCAAGAAACAGTGATTTTGTAATGTGGCTTTATGGTGAAGGGGCAGAGATAGATTACTATGTCCTTCAAGCCAATGACAACGAGTTTTATCTGAAGAGAGACATAGACAAGGAGCATAGATCATCAGGTTCGCTGTTCCTTGACTACAGAAACAGGCCTGAAAGGATATCAAGTTCAGGCAAGGACAATAAAATTGGGAGTAATAATATAATATATGGGCACAACATGAGAAACGGAAACATGTTTGGCAAGCTCAAGTATTATCAGAAAGAGGAAGTATTTTTCAAGCACCAGTACCTTTACACCTATACAAAAGAAGGTGTCACCGTTTGGAAAATATTTTCTGCTTACGAAACCACCACGGATGATTATTACATCCAAACATATTTTTCAACCCCTGAGGCTTTTCTTAAATTTGCCAGAGGATTGCAGAAGAAATCAGTGGTAAAAACCGACATTGTTCTGTCTTCAAGGGACGACATACTGACTCTTTCCACCTGTCACAGGTACAATTACAATGACGGACGTTTCGTTGTGCATGCGGTAAAGGTTGGAACTGCACCAATTAATTAACATAAAGGAGAATTGTTTTGGACAAACCTAAAAGAATTGAAAAAACGTACAATCCCATGTTCGAACAAACGCCAATAAGCGATTTGTTCTTTTCAGACTACTTGCCGGGTCTTGATCCTTTGGGCGTCAAGATATATGTTTACTGCGTTTACTTGTCCAAACTTAACCAGGAGTATACGGAAGATGCGATAGCAAAAACCTTAGGCATAGACAAAAGTGTGTTGATGGAGAAATTAATTGAACTAGAAGCAATCGGACTTATGAGCGTTCAAGGAGGAATCATTGCCGTTTGCGACATAAATCAAAAGGAGCTTAACAGGTTTTACAGGAAAATAACTTCCATTATGCCTGATGATGTGGAGATTGAGGATTTAAATGAAAATCAGGCTAGAAACCAGGTTGTAAAGCTGATTAGCGACAGGTTTTTTGGCGGCATGATGCCCGGAAGCTGGTATTCTGAAATAGAGCTTTGGTTTCATCAATACGGCTTCAGTCCTGATGCAATGTATATGCTGTTCCAGCATTGTCAGACAAATGGTGTCATGACAAAGCCGTACATAAGAAAAGTTGCCCAGGAGTGGGCAAAGAGAAACATTAAATCGGTGCAGGATGTGGAAGAATACCTCTTGCGCTATGAGAAGTTTAGAGAGCTTGTAAGGAAGATAACGAACAAGCTGAGGCTTGGCAGAAATCTTACCGAGTACGAGGAAGAAATTGTAGCCAAGTGGTTCTATACATACAAGTATGATTTTGATATAATTGAGATTGCTTTAAAGAAGTCAACGAGCAGACCCAAGTTTTCAATTCGTATATTCGATGCAATGATAACAGAGTGGTTCAAGAACGGACTGAATACGGTTGACATGATAAATGTCTATGAGGAAGAACGCAGAAAGAAATATGCTCAGGATAAAGGCAGGAAGACAAAGCCTGCAAGCTATAGGGATGATGTTCCTCAAATGAGAAATTACGAGGAAAGACAGTATGACGATGAGTTTTTTGAAAACCTGTACAAAAGAAAGGAGACTAAATGAGGAAGAGAATCTACAAAGAGGTCAATGACGAACTCGAGAAAAGAAGATTTAATGCAATGCTCCTTGCTGATAAGAGAAAAGAAGAGATATTTTCCAAGGTTCCACAGATTGCAGTCCTTGATGATGAAATTCGCAAACTGGGAATAAGACTTGGTTTGAGTGCAATAAACGGAGATTACAGAAAAGACGAAATCAAGCAAAAACTCAATGAAACCATAGGTAGAAAGAGAGCTTTAATTTCCAGATGTGGTTATCCTGCGGATTATCTTGACAATGTTCATACATGCATGTATTGTAAGGATACAGGATATATTAAGAGTGATTCCGGTTCTTCAAGGTGTTCTTGTTTCAAGAGCCTTCTTATAAAAAGTCTTTTGAAGGATTCAAATGTCACCCGTGCAGGTGGAACTTTTAAAGATTATGACCTTGATTTGTATCCTGCCGAACCAGATGTGGAAAGGTATAAAGCGAAAGAGTCTCCGCGTGAAATCCAGGCAAAAAATCTTGCAAGATGCAAGGAATTTGTAAGGAACTTTCATACAAAACAAGCAGACAATCTTATATTTGTAGGGAAAGCAGGTCTTGGAAAGACTTTTATGTGCAACTGCATTGCAATAGCACTTATTGAAAAGGGAATTCCAGTGGTATACATGAGTGCTCCGGATTTGTTTGACAACATAGCTTCCAAGTACTCGCAGGATGAGGAAGAACGTGAAAAGGCAATTGAGCTGGATGAACTTTTGACAAATGCGGAACTTCTGATTATAGATGATTTGGGAACGGAGAGGCAGACTGGTTCGAGATATGCCGAACTCTTGGACATTTTAAATTCAAGGGAACTAATGTCCAGGAAAAGAATTTGCAAAACCATAATTTCAACTAATCTCAGTCTAAAGAATATATTCTCCGCTTATGGTGAAAGGGTTGCATCCCGGATAATAGGAGGATTCGAACTTTTGGAGTTTGTAGGTGATGATATACGTATAAAGCATAGAAACCTTTCGTGTTGACATTTTTTACATTATTGTGTATTATATTCATGAGCAATTCGCTCAGTTCAAATTGGTCTTCATCTGTTAGACTTGTTATCCCCCCTAAATTGATTATTATGGTAGTATGGAAAATATATGGTAAAAAATATGTAATAAGGTGGTGTATTGATGGAAGATATAGAACTTCATCAAAAAAACATAAAGGATCTTCGCATTATTGCGAAAAAAATTGGTGTGAAATCACCCACAACATACAATAAAACGGGTCTCATTGAAGCTATTAAAGAGATTCCGGATTATAAAAGCAAAATAGCTGCTGCTTTGGAAAACATGCCTCCTGAAGAAGAAGCGGAGAAGACTGAAGCTGCAGCAGATGAGACTGCCAAACCAAGAAGAAGAGGCAGACCTCCAAAGGAGAAGAAACCAGAGAGAGCTCCTTTGATATTGGCTAGACAGATTGTCAACAGCGATGATGATACAAAAGAACCGGAGATAACCTTCAAAAAGTTTGAGCCTGCTGTAGTTTTCAGAAGAAATGGTGCTGCACAAAGTGCCGACACCATTAAAGAGGATGAATCCAAGAAAACTGAAGAAACTGAGAAGGTAGTAACCGAAGCCGTGGAAAAAGAAGAATCAAAGGAAGAAGAAAAATCTACACAAATCGTTGAAGACACGCAGGAATCAACTAATGAACCTGTAAACGGAAGACAGGAAAACAACAAAACGAAATATGATCCACATTCAGACAATGATGTTGATGGTATTCTTGACATTTTGCCTGACAATTACGGATTCCTAAGAATCGGCAGTTATGTATCCGGTAGCAAGGACGTATACGTTTCCCCTGTTTACATCAAAAGATTTAATCTGAGAACAGGAGACAGGATTATAGGGAAGAGCAGATTCCAGAAGGATAACGAAAAATATCAGGCTTTGTACTATATCAATTCGATAAATGGATTTCCACCTGAATCGATGTCAAAAAGAAAATCTTTTGACAAGCTTACTCCCATATATCCGGATTCAAAAATTGTATTGGAAACAGATTCGAACGAATTGTCCACACGTCTAATCGACTTAATAGCGCCAATAGGCAAAGGGCAGAGGGGAATAATTGTTTCACCGCCCAAGGCGGGAAAAACTGTTCTGCTCAAGAAGATTGCCAATGCGGTTTCTGTCAATTATCCCGAGATGGAACTTATTGTGCTGCTTATAGACGAAAGACCTGAAGAAGTTACGGATATGAAAGAGTCTGTAAAGGGTGAGGTTATTTCCTCTACATTTGACGAAATGCCCGAAAGACACATAAAAGTGGCGGAAATGGTTTTGGAACGCGCTCAAAGGCTTGTTGAACACGGCAAGGATGTAATTGTTCTTCTTGACAGCCTGACAAGGCTATCAAGGGCATACAACCTGACAATTACACCTACGGGTAGGTCCCTGTCAGGTGGATTGGATCCTGGAGCATTGTTCAAACCAAAGAAGTTTTTTGGTTCTGCGAGGAACCTGCGTGAAGGAGGAAGTCTGACCATAGTAGCTACTGCCTTGATTGAAACGGGCAGCCGTCTTGACGATGTGATTTTCGAGGAGTTCAAGGGAACAGGAAACATGGAGCTGCACTTGGATAGAAAACTTTCTGAAAAACGTATTTTCCCTGCCATTGATATAAACAAGTCAGGTACACGAAGGGAAGAACTTCTGTTATCAGAGAGTGAACTCAACGCAATTTATACGGTAAGGAAGGCAATGGCCAACCTGGGCACGGCCGATGTTACCGAGATGTTGATAAACAAACTTATGCAAACAAAGACCAATGTTGAGTTTATAAAGATGATAAATACATCATTCAATGACAGTTACAAGTATTAAGAAATTCCATTTTTGCTGAAATTATTTAAATATCAAGTATTGCACATAACATTGCAACATGGTATAATACACTATGTTGTCCAAAAATATGGCATGCAGCAATGAGTATGAAGGAAGGTGACAAAAATGAAAAAGAACATTCATCCTAATCTAATAGAGACAGTTGCGAAATGTGCATGTGGAGAATCCTTTTCCACTTTATCAACTAGAGAAAATATTAGCGTTGAGATATGCTCAAAGTGCCATCCTTTCTATACGGGTAAGGCGAAACTGGTGGATACTGGTGGACGTGTTGAAAAATTCAACAAGAGATATGGATTCTAAGAGATATAATCAAGCTCACAGCAAGTGGGCTTTTTTATGTTATAGGAAATTGCTCTATATCGGCATAAGGAAGAAAGCAGAAAAAATGTAAAATATATACATTAAGGGGTGAGTTTTGACTAGAAGATAAAAAATCCGTCTTCCTCGATAGCATCTTCCAGATCATCATCTTCGTGTAGAAAGAAATCCATATCCAAAAGGTCGTCATCACTCATTTTTTTAATGTCTTCAGCAGTTAAGCCTTCAGGTGGATTTTCAATATATTTTTTTCTGAGTTCCTCTGTATGATTGTTCATAATAGAACCTCCAAACCTCTGTTTTTGTGTATTGTAACACATGTGGAGGAGTTTTAAAAGGACTGACATCATTTGTCAGGTGAACGACAACGCTTGGCTTTTGCCATTACCTTTCTATACATTTCATCCAGAGGAACACGCTGTAGCCTGTAATAGAGCTTTAAAAGTGTCATTGTTTTTCCACAGGCCGGGCACTTGAGAGGATCATACCCAAATGAGATTAAAATACATGTTCTCCATCTGAGTAATGAACGGTAATATCTATGTTTTTCTTGATTTATGGCTGGGATAAGTTTTTTATCAGATTCGCGGTGTCTTGCATATAGGCCATAATAACGAATCATTTTAAAATGTTTTTCAGGAATGTGCTGAATAAGGCGTGCTATGAATTCAAGGACAGGAATTGTTTCCGTTACCAGCTTGTTATCTTCGTGGCGATTGTAATGAAAAGTAACCTTTTCGCCGTCATAATTATCAATACGGGATGTAGCAATTACAGGTCTTCCAAGATAACGACCTATATACTGTATAACAGTTTTTGGTGTGCATGTGTTAGGCTTAGCATACACATAAAAGCCATTCTCTTGATTTTTGTATATGGAGCTTTTAACTTTTTTGAAAGAGTCTCCTATGCGCTTGTGCAACTCATCCAGTAATACGGTTTGAAAAGCAAAGCGTAAGAACTTGTAGTTGAAATGAGTTTTCTTCCTCCAGGTACCGCTATTACCCAAACCGCCTTCTGATACCAGGCAATGTATATGAGGATTCCATTTCAGATCTCTACCAAATGTATGAAGAACACAAATAAAACCGGGCGTAAAGCACTCAGACTTATTATCTTTATAAAATAATCTATGCACTACTTGATTGACTGCGGAGAAAAGACAA
>JGI24503J29689_10004686_pt1 | contig 9859 bp, 6 predicted proteins | sample BioPla3RNA2_FD_29689 | JGI IMG/M metagenome (IMG submission 29689)
ATGCGGCTTATGAAGTCGCTGTTGATGCTGGCTTTTCAGGCACCATTGAAGAATGGATCGAATCTTTAAAAGGTGAAAAAGGAGATAAAGGAGATAAAGGAGCCGATGGAAAGTCGGCTTATGAAATTGCAAACGAAGCTTCGGAAAATTCTTTTGACACTGAAGCTGAATGGATCGAATCTTTAAAAGGTGAAAAAGGAGATAAAGGAGCCGATGGAAAGTCGGCTTATGAAATTGCAAACGAAGTTTCGGAAAATTCTTTTGACACTGAAGCTGAATGGATCGAATCTTTAAAAGGTGAAAAAGGAGATAAAGGAGATAAAGGTGATAAAGGAGACAAAGGTGATGCGGCTCCTCTCTTTTCTCTTCAAGGAGACTTTCAAGATGTCTCAGTTCACCCCGCACTTCCAGACGAAACCGAGCCAGAAGCAGGAAACGCTTGGACCTATATAGGCAAGACTCCTGTTTTAATAAGTGAAATCCAATGGATTTCCTACAGCGCAGATGATGTTTTAAATCCAGGAGACGTCGTTTATTTTACAGGCGAAACTTGGGTGGATGGAGGACAACTTCGCGGACCTCAAGGCGAAAAAGGTGATGCAGCAACTATGGCAGTCTCTGTGGCAGTTGAACACGGAGATTTTGGGGTAGCCGTTGATGACAAAAATCCCAATGACTTACATTTAGAATTTACTTTCCCAGACATGTCCGTTTTTTCTGAGAAAGGGCATACACACGAAATTTCTGAAATTTCTAACTTGAGTGAAGAGCTCTCTAGCAAAGCAAATGAAATTCATGGGCACAGCATAGAAAACGTCGAAGGTTTAGATGAAAAACTAAATGAAATAGATTCTAACGTTGATGGAAAGGCTGATGTTAATCATGGCCACGGTATTGAAGATATTGATGATCTTTCAAGCTCTTTAAGTGGAAAGTCGGACACAGGACACAATCATACTATAAATGATGTAGCCGAATTAAGCACTCGATTAGAAAGTTTAGATGCTACTCTTGAAGGAAAATCTGATGAAGGTCACGGGCATACTATAGAAGATATTAGCGAATTAGGTACTCAGCTTGACACAATAAATACAAGTCTTAGTCAAAAAGCTGATGAAGGTCATAATCATACTATTGAAGATATTTCTGGCTTGCAAAGTGAGCTCGAAGGAAAATCTGATGATGGTCACGGACATACTATTGAAGATATTAGCGAATTAGGTACACAGCTTGACACAATAAATACAAGTCTTAGTCAAAAAGCTGATGAAGGTCATAATCATACTATTGAAGATATTTCTGGCTTGCAGAGTGAGCTCGAAGGAAAATCTGATGATGGTCACGGACATACTATTGAAGATATTTCTGGCTTGCAGAGTGAGCTCGAAGGAAAATCTGATGATGGTCACGGACATGACATAGAAGATGTTTCTGGATTACAGGCTGCTCTCGACGGAAAGGCTGATACTAATCATGACCATGAGATAGAAGATATCATTGGCCTAGAAAGTTCATTAGGTAGCCTTAATGAACAAATTGAAACTGTTCAAACGAATCTAAATAATTCTCAAATATCTATTGAGCAATCAATAACTGAGATACACTCAACACTAGACTCTATGGCGGAAGAGGTTGACGGAAAAGCCAATGCCAGTCACAGTCATACAATAGATAATATTGAAAATCTTTCAAATTCTTTAAGCACAATAAATGAAACTTTGGGTAGCCATCAAGATCTTATTAGTGAAGTGCAAGGTGATCTAACCGAAACGAATAGTTCTTTGTCAAGCTTAGCAAGCACGACACAAGCTCAATTAGATGAAAAAGCGGCATTAAATCACACTCATTCTATTGAAGAAATTGAAAGTTTAACAGGTACTATCAATGGCTTCCAAGAAAATATTGATACTCTCCAAGGAGATCTAGAAGACACCAAAGAATCTATAACTACTTTAAGCAACGACTTAAATGAAAGCATAGCTGGAAAATCTGACATTGGACATGGTCACAGTATTAGTGATATCACCGAATTGAGTGAAACTTTAAGTGGTCATCAAAGTCTTATCGAAAATGTTCGTAGCGACCTAACTACTCTTCAGGAAGACAACGAGGCCTCTTTTGAAAGCTTAAGTCAGTCTCTGCAATCACATATTGATGCTACCGGTGCTCACACTATTGTTGAACAAATAACGACTTCCATCGAAAATCACTCACAAACTTTACACATTCCAGAAGGAGGAGAAGACGGCCAAGTCCTCAAAATAGAAAATGGCGAACCAGCATGGTCGACAGATATTGATACACATAAAGTTACTTCAGTCAATGGTCTTACTGGAGACGTTGAAGGGCTAGCCTTTGAGTCCGACTTGAACAACCATACTGAAGATCTCTCAGTCCACTTTCAACTAGCTAATGTAAATGCTAAGGATTTTACGGGCAGTGAATCAACAGCAGCAAGAAGTGATCACGGGCACATTGAGACAAGTGACCTGAGCTACCTGGCTATTTATGATGCCGATAATGGTGATCCTCTTCATTTTTCTTTCGCTGATAGAGGCCAACCATTTAGCCCGCCAGCAGTGAATCCTGAGAAATTAGGTGATGGCGAATTCCAAATGTGGACTGTTGTAGAGCCTGCCGGATCTTCTTATAATGGAGTTGCATTGAAAAACTTAAAATTTAAAGCCGTCTATGGAGAGATCACAGCCACTCCTTTCTCTGCGCACTTCTGGCCAGATGGTTCTTATCGAAATGAAGAAGATAATTGGGCAGATGTTCCAACGACGTATGACCCAGAAGACTTTATTGACGTTATGGAAGGATCGATCCAAGGGTACATAGATGATGACGAATATGGCTATTATGGGCGTGTTTATCACGGAATGCTCTTTGGTAAAAAAGACTATGCGATTGCGAATGAAATTAATGTTACGTTTAATAATGCTTTTGCAGGCGAATTTGGATATAAGGTCTTTGCGAGCCCCGCGTATTTAGGTGAAGTTAAAATACATAATGGATTAGGATTTGATACGATTGGGACACCAGAAAACCCAAGAGCTTGGATACAACATAATATTATTATTAATAAGGTGCCATACTATGTTTATATAGGCAATAGCCCAAGTCCGGCTGCGTATACTTATTCATTTAGATATAATTAAAAAGGAGAAACTATATGAAACTAGGTGATAATACTTTTAATTTTGAGCTTAACATTTCCACGGGTGTCGCAGGTCCTCTCGATGCGCACACGTATTGGAATACTTTAGAGGAAGCCTTGGACACAACTTTAGTAAATAATGAGGTTAAAGGAATTCCTCTGAAGTCTAGAATTAAAGGTTTTAAGTTTGTTGTTAGAGATGACGGCACGGGACAGCCTGCAGAGTATTGGTTCAAAGAAGATTATGTAAAAGGAAATAATTTTCCACCAAATCATCCTAACCATCAGCCTGCGTTCATTCCAGAGCCAGTCCCATTTCAACCCGAAATAGAAATTCCAGAGCCAGGCGCTAAGTCGGCTGAAGAACTTCCAGCATCTGTTGATGAGGAATTTAAGTATGGGGTTAAAGAACAGACTCAGTATGAAGAAGTTGTCTGGACTGATGAAGAGGTCGACGATCATAATGCAAACTTATGTAATATAGCTAGGCATTTGAATCAAGCACTTGCGGGCTTCTCAGATAAAACTATTTGGCAGGACTATTTTATACCACGTGGAATTGAGCCCCTTCAATATGGGCACATAACGAAGCGAGTTATAAAAGAGGCTGGAGATATTATTCCAATGAGCACTCTTGAATATGCTGACAGAAGCCCAGGCGCTGAGTGTTATTCTAAGCAAGCTTTTTTAGATAAACTCGCAGAGATCGGCGACTTGGATAATAAAAATTTATTAGATGGAATATATTACGTTAAGGGTTACTAACTAAAAGGAGATAAATAGATGGCAGTTTATAGAATAACTAATGGAATTCCTGAGCTATTTGCTGAGAATAATATTATTCAAAAAATAGCATCAGGTCGTGAGGCTATGAAGGTTATTAAAGACGATGAAGACATCACCGTTAAGGACGTCGTTCTCAATGGTGAAAATCTTGCTTGGAGACAAGGCATCGACTTTAGAGAACCTAATCATTATGATCATACCATCAATTCTCATTTTGAGCTCGACAGAGACAATAGAGAATTTATAGAAAAAGATAAAGATGGGAATATCGTAAATTTTAATGAAAATACGTATTCAATTTTTGATAAGCTTAAAATTGGAGATAAGAAATTTAATCTCTTTGACGTCTTAATTAGAGATGAATATCTTTATCAAAAAGATAAACACGAAGATCAAGTGGACGACATCGAAACGAACATTGATCCAGTAGTTAAAATTACGGGGAGTCAAGCTAAAAAGTTTCTAGAAATAGATGCTGGTACTCAGGGAAAAGTAGAGGACAACAGAACACATTATTTCGATGCTGGAATACGATCTAATCTAGAACTTCGTTTTGATACAGACACTGGCGACCTTCAAATGGTCCAACGAAAACATCCGCTTGAAAATGAATCATTAGAAGTTGTTGCAAGTGTAAACTTAGAACTTGAAGCATTATTAGACTATGTTGGTGTACACCAAGTAGTTGAAAACAAATGGCATCCTGCTCTTCCGGAAGAAGCTCAATCACCAGGTTTTCCAGATAAAGAAGACATCGAAGGTAAATACTTTTTAATATTTACTTTTAAACAAAGAGATGGTAAATATGACTACGACTTTGCAGAAGTAGAAGACGTCATTGAAGAATTTCATCCTGGAGCAGGCTTAAGACTAGAACACCATGAAAATAAAAAAGAGCATACTTTTCATGTAGTTCCTAATACTTCTAAAGGCTTACAAATACAAGAAGATGATAGAACTCTCGAAATGAAGCTGGCTAAAGTTTTTGATAGCACTCTAAACGCGCAAGCTAACAGCAACATTGTTCTTCACAAAAAAGATGCGGCAAGCGAAGATAACTTTAAAGTAAGATTTTTAGCACCTTTTTCAAAAAACATCGACGGTTCCGACTTGAATCCAAACTTAGATGAAGGAAGCATCTTCTGCTACAGAGACTCCGAAATTTATTCTAGCATTAAAATGTTGGAACATGGATATAGAAACTTTTATTCTTATAATGGTTTTGAGCCTGACGCTGAGCCAGCTAGTAAATACTATGTTCTTACTGAAGATGAAAAGAAAATCACATATGACCACACGGGAAGTTTCCTTGTGAGTGCCTTAAAGTTTAAAGCATCAGCAACAGATAATACTCTTTTAAACGAGTATACTCGAGCGTATCTTCGAGTTGGCTTAGCTGAAGATGCTGAAGACGTGTATGACATTGGAACAATTTTTGAAAATGGTTTGGTTGAACGAATACAGGTTCGTGGAGTCAACTATGATACCGAAGAATGTATCTCAGAAGGTCCTGATGGCATGATGGGGATTGCCGTAACGGATGCTAATAATAGAGGAACTCTTTTTGAAGAGACTCCTGGATTTTTAGAAAATTCGATTGCAACTATCATTGCAAAAATTCTACCGAATTCTTATACTGAACTAAAAGTAAAATGTGAATGGTGGAACGTAGTTGAGAGACATGGTGAATGGAACACGGAAGGTGCTTATAGAATATTAGAGTCTGAAGACATCTTTATTAAAGTAAATGCGTTATCGGACGCTGAATAAAAACTTAAAGGAGATAATTAAATGATTTTTCAAATTAAAGATGGTGTTGAAAAACTAGTTGGTGAAGTAAATAAAATTAATACTCTTTCTTCTGGTGGAGAAAAGATTAAAGAGGTTGTTGGTGCTTCAGGGCGAAGAGGCTTATTTGTATTAAATGGTACAAACCTTGCTTGGAATGATGGTGTATCTTTCCCAGGCGGTGCAGGGAATCCAGTATCTATTTCTGAAAAATTTGATCAACTTGACGGGCGCTTTGACGAGCTTATTTCATTAGAAGGAGACGTGCAAACTTTAATCAGTAACGTGAGTCAAAATGAAGGTACTATTGCACAAATTTATGCAAAACTCAATTCTCAAAGTAATTTTCTAGAAGTTGTTGAAGTAGAAGACGCTACGGCTGAAAAACCAGCTGGGATATACTCTAATCTTTCTCTTAATTATGATAACACAACTGGAAAGCTTTCTCTCTTAGGAAATGCAACCACAGATGAAGATGATGGTGTAAACGTCATTAATAATAAAGTTGTCGTTGCTCAAGAAGACCTCGTTTTAGCTTCTGCTATCGAGTATTCTCGTGTGCACACTTATAATGGAAATGGAGAATGGACGCCCGCTATCCCAGAAAAGTATGGACAGGTTTTAGGAAATTCTGTGAATGAAGGCGTGCCTCACATCGTTATAGCTTACAAGCAAGCTGGTGCTAATAGTCTTTATACAGTAACAACTGCTTGCTTAAAAGATCTTATTGATGTTTATTATCCTGGTGATGGTCTTCAATGGGATGCTCAAGCACCAAATTCAAATACTCTTAAAGTAAAACCAGGTGATGGTGTTGTTGTAAGCCCATTAGACGGCATAGAAGTTGATATTGATACAAGCACAGGACTTCAATTTAATTCGGAAGGTCAAGTTTCATGGCAGCTTCAAAACTTCGAATCAATTCATGAAATTCCTAATAATCTTCCTAATGGAACAATGGTTTGCATCTTAGAAGAAGAAACTGGAAGCAATGAATTAGAGGATCCTCCTTCACCCATAGGTTAGATCAATACAGTTAAGATTGAAGTTCTTCTAGTGGAGAACTTCAATCATCGGCTAAACAACTAACTAAAGGAGTTCAAAAAAAAGTGATAAATAGAATTTACTTGATAAAAAATAACAAACCTCTTCTGGTAGCTGACAAATCTCGTCAAGCTGACTGGAAAGATGATACAAACTTTTTTATCAAAAATGAAGAATACCTTTTAAACTCCGCTCATATTAAGAATCGTCCAAGAAATATAGAAACAGCCGTCACCAAAATAGAAAGTCTTAGTGATCTAAGCAACTTGGATGATGCTTTTGGGTTCTACTTTAAAGCAAAGGAGACGGACTAAAAAATGTCTTTATACATTAAGAAAAATGGCAGTTTACTAAAAATCGCAGATAAGAATAAACAAGCCGACTGGACAAATGGAAATCCAGAAAGCTTAGAATATATAAAAAATAAGCCTGAGCACTCTTTAAGACTTATAGAAACTTCTTATGAAAATGCTTCCGAAGATAGCAAAGTTCTTTTCAGTGAAGAAGAGTCTATAAAAGACTCTGGCGAAGGTCTTCTTAAAAATATTTATTATGTAAGAAAATGGAACTTAGATCCAAGCGCAGTTCCAAATGATATTATAGTTGAAGATACTTTTAGAAATAAAGAAAAAATAGAATCAGTGTTTATTAAAGGAGAGCGTGTGAGCGAGCTCTGGAAAGACGGTACTTGCTTTTATCAATACAAGCCAACCTCTCACTCTTTTATAAATGAAGTTGACTATGGTCATAATGGATATTTATTCACATTAGATAACGCTCTAGTGGGCAATTTGACGGGCCACTTATATACTGGAACTTTTTATGATGAGCTTGGTGCCATCGGAGACGCATATCAGCACGACCCTGTAATGGCTAACTCATTCAAGTTTATTCGAATCACGAATATAAATGAGGGTCTAAAAGATTTAATACTCCCCCATTTCGATATTTTCCAGAAAGAACCTTCACCTTCTTCATTCAATAGAAAATTTATTACTGTCGAAAAAGGTGCAAGATACTATATAAGAACAAAAATACATAATGAGAATGACATGAGTGTAGCTTTATTAAATGGAAATGAAGACACTCAAATAGCTTCCATAGACTTGAACATCGGTTGGAATCTCATTGAAGCTGAATGGTTAGCAGACTCTTCCGAGTTTAACTTTAACTTGAGATTTTCCTTAAAAGAAGAAGACGCAAAAAATATATGGCTAGGCTTTGGTCATGCTATCGTATCGAAGTTACCAGAGGGTATTTTTTTAGAAGATATTAAGATGGCTTCACATCCTGAGAATTTCTGGTTGAATCAAAAAGACTTTGAAGTATAGAGCGTGCAATAGAGGTGAAAATGATAATTCAAAAAGATGGAAATGATTTTAAAATAAAAGCCGAATTAAGCACTCATAAAAATTGGAATGAGCACGACGAGTCATCCATTGAATTTATTAAAAATAAGTCAGACTTCGTAAAGGTCGAAAAAGTTTCCAACATATCTGATATCAAAAAGAAATCTTTATTGAGCGAAAATTCTTTATATTATACGTCTTCAGAATTCATTATTCCTAAAATGTTTAGGTCCACATGGAATATTCCAGACGGAGATTTTGCTCTGCCATTAGACCCAGACGGCACATATGATTTTATTGTTGACTGGGGCGACGGGAGCACAGAGCACATTTCTAGCTCTGAGGCGCTTCATGTGTATAATAGTCCTAGTGAAGAAAGAGAGATTTCTATAACGGGAGTTTGCGAAGGCTTTGGCTTTAACGAGGATCATCCACACGCAACAAAACTTAAATCTGTTGAAGATTGGGGCGATGTAAAACTTCATAATAATGGATATCAATTTTGTAGGTGTTCTAATTTAGTAAATGTTGGTAAAATTGATGTAAGTAATGTTACTAGCATGGACTCAATGTTTTCCGGAGCTACAAGCTTCAACCAAGACATAAGTGGCTGGAATGTAAGTAACGTTACTAGTATGAGTCATATGTTTTACGGAGCCAAAAGCTTCAACCAAGATTTAAGTGGTTGGGATGTAAGTAATGTTACTAATATGAGTTATATGTTTGTCTACTCCTCAAGCTTTAACCAGGATCTAAGCAGCTGGGATGTAAGTAATGTTACTAATATGAGTTATATGTTTGTCTACTCCTCAAGCTTTAACCAGGATCTAAGCAGCTGGGATGTAAGTAAAGTTACTAATATGAGTGGCATGTTCAATGGAGCCACAAGTTTCAATCAAGACTTGAGCAACTGGAATGTAAGTAACGTTACTAATATGAGTCAGATGTTTTACAATGCCACAAGCTTTAACCAAGATATAAGTAGTTGGGATGTAAGTAAAGTTACTAAAATGAGTCGGATGTTTTATGGTGTCACCCTCTCCACTGCAAACTATGACAAACTTCTTCTCAGCTGGTCTCAACAAAATGTTAAATCACGTGTAAACTTTGATGCAGGCAACTCAAAGTATTCGAGTGCAGCTGTGAATGCGAGACAGACTCTCGAGAACAAAGGTTGGACAATTACTGACGGCGGCCAAGAAGTTGTGCCAACATTCGTTTCAACTTGGAACATTCCATCCGATGATAAGACCTTGGCTCTTCCAATAACTGATCAGACACAAGATTTTTAAGTTGATTGGGGAGATGGAAGCGAACCAGATACCAGTTTAAGTCATGAATATGTGGAAGAAGGTGTATATGAAGTCCGTGTTACTGGAGATGGATTATTTGGATTTGCTTCCAACAATACTACTCATAACTCAAAACTGGTTTCAATTGAAGATTGGGGAGATATTAAAGTTCATAATAATGGATCTCAGTTTTTTAGGTGTTCTAATTTAGTGGACCTCGGTAATATTGATGTAAGTCATGTTACTAATATGAGTTGTATGTTTTATGGTGCCACAAGCTTTAACCAAGATATAGGTAGCTGGGATGTAAGTAATGTTACTAATATGAGTGGCATGTTTTACAACGCCACAAGTTTTAATCAAGATATAAGCGGCTGGGATACAAGTAGGGTTACTCACATGGGTAGTATGTTTTCCGGAGCCAAAAGCTTCAACCAAGA
>JGI24503J29689_10046214_pt1 | contig 9822 bp, 9 predicted proteins | sample BioPla3RNA2_FD_29689 | JGI IMG/M metagenome (IMG submission 29689)
AAATTAGGTTTGACGAAATATAGGCCCTGTGCTATACTTAGGTGTAAGATAATTGTAAAGTACCATCTTTCGTGTCACGTGTTTTTGTGGAAGGCAATGACGGATACCCTTATTGTGGGCACTTTGGGTACCCTGAGTCAGTAGTGCAACCGGCCACGGCGGATCGCCTTGGCCGGTATTTGTATAGAAAGAGGGGAAATGGCAGTGGCAAAGCGCAAGCGCCTGGGAGATATACTCCAAGAACGCGGCCTAATAACCAGGGAACAGCTGCGCGAGGCCCTGGAGATCCAGCGCACCACAGGCGATAAGCTAGGAGAAACCGTAATCAAACTAGGCTTTACTTCGCCTGAAGATATTGCCGATGCTCTCAGCGAGCATCTCCGCATTCCACGAGTGGATTTCAAACGCCGGTATGTCAGCAGCGATCTGGTCCGGCTGATTCCCGAAACCATTATCCGCCAGCAGCAAGTTCTCCCCATCGAGCTGGAAGGGAACTTCTTGTCTGTTGCCATGGTCGATCCATTGAATATTATGGTCATCGATGACCTCCAGCGGATGACAGGTTACCTGATCAAACCGATGATTGCCACGGCCGCTGAGATCGAAGCTGCTTACCAGCGCTCCCTAGATATCGCCAGCACGGCCCGGGAGGTGCTGGAGCAGTACCAAGAAGAGACGGCCACTGCTGAGCAGACGCAGCGGGAACGGGAAGAAGCGCAGTTCATCGGCAGCGCTCCCGGAGTTAGACTGGCCAACATGATTCTAGAGCAGGCTGTGAAGCAGAAAGCCAGCGACGTCCACCTCGAACCTCAGGAAGAAGAACTGCGCGTGCGCTTTCGGATTGACGGGATCCTGCGGGATATCATGGTGGTACCCCGGCACCTGCGGGGAGATGTGAACTCCCGCATCAAGATTATGGCCAATCTGGATATTACGGAGCGAAGGCGACCGCAAGATGGGCGCATGCAGCTGAAAATCGATAAACTTACTGTGGACATGCGTGTCTCCACTCTGCCCACGGTTTACGGAGAAAAGATCGTGGTGCGGGTGCTGCACCGGTCCCAAAGCTTACTTCAGATTGAAGACTTCGGCTTTACGCCGCAGAACTTCGAGCGAGTGCAGCGCATGCTCCGCCAGAGTCAGGGATTAATTCTGGTGACGGGGCCCACGGGAAGCGGGAAGACCACCACTTTGTACGGTTTCCTCAATCAGCTGAACTCGCCAGAAAAGAACATTATTACAGTGGAAGACCCCGTAGAGTACCGCCTGGATGGCATTAACCAGGTGCAGATTAACCCTCGGGTAGACCTCACCTTCGCCACCGGCCTGCGCTCGGTGCTGAGGCAGGATCCGGATATTATCATGGTGGGGGAGATCCGGGATACGGAAACGGCGGAAATTGCAGTGCGAGCAGCCTTAACGGGACACCTTGTTCTGTCTACTCTGCACACCAACAGCGCCGTAGCGTCCATATCCAGGCTGCTTAACATGGGGCTGGAGCCTTACCTGATCAGCTCGACCGTAATTGGGGTGATCGCCCAGCGCCTGGTGCGTACCATCTGCCCCGACTGCCGCACTGCAGTTCCCCTGGATAACCAGGTCGTGGTGCGGTTTATCAAGTCGTTGGGGCTGGTACCACCCGAGTCGGTTTTCGTGGGCCGGGGCTGCCCCCTGTGCGGCGACACGGGCTATCGAGGCCGAACCATGGTAGAAGAAGTGCTGTTGTTTTCCAAGGAACTGCGCCTTGCCATCGATCACGGTGCCGCAGAAGGCGAGCTTTTGGATATTGCTCTGCGGGGAGGTATGCAGACCCTGCAGGTCACTGCAGTGGACAAGCTGGTGACGGGAATAACCACCTGCGAGGAGATCCTCCGCACCGTCTACAGCATCGAGGATGAGGAGGACCGCTGATGCGTGATGCAGGAAATCTGCTCCAACTTCTAGAAATTGCTATTGATCAAGACGCTTCCGATCTGCATTTAAGCCCGGGTGTGCCTCCGTTCCTCAGGATCTACGGGTCGCTCACCCCGATCAGCGGATTTGCCCCACTGCGGCCGGTCATGGTCGAGGAGCTGGCCAGACAGATTACCGACGCGGAGCACTGGCACATCTTTGAGGAAACGGGCGAAGTGGATTTTTCCTATGGAGCCCCCGGTCTGGGCAGGTTTCGCTGTAATTTGTTCCGGCAGCGCGGTTCGCCCGTTTTGGCCATGCGAGTGATCAACCGCACCATTAAATCCTTCGGGGATCTGGGACTCCCGGATGTACTGGAAGATCTCTGCGCCAAACGGGACGGACTGGTGCTGGTGACGGGCCCAACTGGCAGCGGTAAGTCGACTACGCTGGCTGCCATGATCGATCTGATCAACCGCACACGCAAGGGCGTGATTATTACTCTTGAGGACCCGGTGGAGTATCTGCACAGCCACAAGAACTGCATCGTCAACCAGCGAGAAGTCGGCACTGATACTCAGTCTTTCGCAAGTGGCCTTAGGGCAGCGCTCCGGGCCGACCCTGATGTGATCTTGGTGGGTGAAATGCGGGATCTGGAAACCATCGCCATCGCACTCACGGCTGCGGAAACGGGGCATCTGGTGCTATCTACCCTTCACACGCGGGGAGCCGCCAAGACCATCGACCGGATCATTGATGTTTTTCCTTCGGAGACGCAGCAGCAGATCCGCATTCAGCTGGCTTCTGTCCTGGAAGCCGTGGTGTCGCAGCTCCTGATACCCAGAATAGATGGGAAAGGGATGGTACCTGCAGTGGAGGTGATGCTGGGTACGCCGGCGATTCGCAATATGATTCGCGAGGCCAAGACGCACCAGATTCCTTCCATGATTGAGACAGGCACGCGGTTCGGTATGCAGACTATGGAAGCAGCGCTGGATCGCCTCGCCAAGCAAGGCGTAATTGACCCGATCCATGCCATGCTCCGCCGCAGCGGTTAACACGATCAGAGGAAGTTGATTGGCTGATGAAGCGCTACGCATATAAGGGAAAGACAAGAGATGGCAGGGGAGTGCACGGCTTCATCGAGGTGGAAAATCGCGAGCTGGCTGTAGCTCAGCTGCGAGAGCGGGGGTATATCATCACCTCACTCAAAGAAGCTCCCAAATCCACCACCCTAAGCCTCCTGGAGCCGAAGGGAGCGCTAAGACCGAAATATCTGGCCATCTTCTGCCGGCAATTTGCCATCATGCTTGGCACCGGGCTGTCCTTGGTCAACAGCCTGCAGGTCCTGGCGGAACAGGCATTGGAAAAACGCCTGAGTAAGGCCTTAGACAGCATCCGCCTGGAGGTAGCCAGCGGCACGTCTTTTACGAAAGCGCTGGACAAGCACAGGGGCCTGTTCCCAAATGTTTTCATTCATCTGGTGGAGGCGGGAGAGATTGCGGGCGCTCTTCCGGAAGTGCTGGATAGACTAGCCCTTTACTATGAACGAGAAGATGAGCTCCGCAAGAAAATCTCCGAAGCCTTGATGTACCCAGCCATTGTGAGCGTCATGGCCGTCCTGATGATCTTCGTCATGCTTTTCGTGGTACTGCCCATGTTAGTGAGCAACTTCGCGGGCTTTGGCGTTGAACCTCCTGCTCTGACCCAAGCGGTCCTGCAGGGACGAGATTGGATGGTGAGCCACTGGTACATTGTGTTGGGCATTGTGGTCCTTGTGTCAGTACTGGTACGGATGTACCTCAGAACACCCCTTGGTACTGCCCAGAAGGACGCCCTGCGGTTAGCTCTGCCGGCAGCCGGCGAAATGCAGAAGATGGTGATTTTCTCCCGCTTCTGCCGCACCCTTGCACTGCTTCTGAACAGCGGCATTTCCATGGTGCAGTCACTAGAAGTGCTGGAACGCCTGATAGACAATACGGTGGTACGGCGGGCGCTATCTCAGGCTCGCCAAGGTGTAGAGCGCGGACAGGGAATCAGCGCACCCCTTGCCAATCACGCGATCTTTCCGAAGATGCTGGTGCAGATGATGGCCGTAGGTGAAGAAACGGGCAGCCTGGAAAAGGTGCTGGGCCAGCTCGCTGACTACTACGATCGGGAAGTGAATTTCGCTGTCGTCAGCTTAACGAAGCTCTTGGAACCTGTTATTATGCTCGTGCTAGCTGTTGTGGTCTTATTCATTCTCATTTCGATTTATCTGCCCATTATGCAGATGGTAACGACAATTTAGGGGGAACGTCGGTGCGGAATCGCAGACGTGTGGGGTTGGACATCGGAAATACATCTATTAAGTGCGTGGAAGTGAACGGCAGGGGCCGCAGTGTATCTGTCACAGCAGTGGGGAAGGCTGCCACCCCCAAGAATGCCGTACATAAGGGTGCCCTGCTCAATGCAGCAGCTGTGGCAGAGGTTCTGCGCGCGCTTTTGCAGCGGCTGGGAGTGAGCGGCAAAACCACCGTCGTAGGTCTCAACAATCCTGATGTAGTGGTAAAGCGCCACCGTATGCCCGACATGACCGATAAAGAGCTGGAGAAAGCGCTGGAGTTTGAGCTGCCGGAACTGGTTGCCTTTCCCACTGAGACTCCCCGGGAGATAACATACAGTTTTGAAGTGCTCAACCGCAGCGCGAGTGAAGTAGAGGTGCTGTTTGTCGCCTGCAGAAGGAACCTCGTCGAGCCTTTCCTGGCCTGCACACGCGAGGCGGGTTTGGAAGCCGCGGTGGTCGATCTGCAGGCGTTTAACTGGTCGCGCCTCGCCGGCGCGTCGGAGCGGGTCTGTTATGTAGATCTAGGGGAGGAGCAGACTACTCTCTACGTGGAACTCAACGGGACATATAAGGTGTACCGCATGCTTCCCATAGGCGGCTTTCACTTTACGCAGGGAATAATGCAGGCGTTCGACTGTGATTCCAGGGAGGCCCAGCGCCTCAAGGAAACGCAGCACATCGACTACCTCCTTACTGAGGGTGCCGGCCAAAAAAGCTCGCTGCGATCTGTTTTCCAGCAGTACATTGCCGGAATCCTGCAGACCCTGGACTTTATTAGGGCGGAAGAACGGGCAAGCCACATCCGAGAAGTGCTGGACGCGGTTTATCTCCTCGGGGGACTGGCCCATGTCCAAGGACTGCAGGCGATTCTGGAACAAGAAATCGACCTCAAGGTGACGGTGCTGAATCCATTCCAGAATCTAGCCACAGCCGATGGCGTGGAGATTCCAGCAGATTATGCCAGTTATGCCTCGGCGCTGGCCTTAGCCGTACGGGGGGTTGAAGAATGAGAATCAACCTGATTCCTCCCGAAGATCGGCCGCTCAAGCCCTCCACGATTCGGTGGGAGTTTTTGGTTGGTGCGGTCGGTATGGTTCTGCTGGTTTTAGCAGCTGGTCTGAGTCTATCAGAACGTGCCACAGTAAGCCATCTCAACACTCAGCTGCAAAAGTCCCTAGAGCACCGGGCCGTACTGCAGCGCCAAGCCACGGTAGTAAATGAGCTGCGCACGGAGATTAGGCAGCTCGAGGGCGAGCTGGCCGACCTGGAGAGTTTGAAAGCCTCAGGTGGTCAGGCAGAGTTGATCGACCAAGTGCTGGCGCTCCTGGAGCAGGGCGTGTGGGCAGAAAACGTCAGCTGGGAAAAAGACCTCCTGAAGGTGAGCGGCTATGCTGCTAACGTAACGCAGCTTACGGGATATATCAACAGCCTGGAGTATCGTGGTCACACGGTGACAATCGCCGCGCTTAGTCCCAACGCAGGCGGGGGTCTCGCCACCTTTGTGCTCGAGATCGGAGGTGGCAGCAGGTGAGTTGGGAGACTGTGCGAGAAAAGATAACCCCAGCGGTGCTGGTCTGTATCGGATTGTACACAGCCGCAGCGGTCGTTGCGGGGGCCTTCCTGCTCCCTCAAAAGGCACTAGTGATGCGGTTGGAGGGTGAACTCAGCCAGGCAAGGCTGACCGAGTCAGCCCTATCCACCACCTTGATCCAGCTGCCTGCTCTGGAAGCACAGCAGGCGCAGTTATCGGAAGCAGTCATGGAACTTGCCAAGCAGATCCCGACCCAGTACGACCTGCCTGACGTGGTGGAATTTCTCCAAAACATCGCTGCGCACCACGGACTGATCGTGGAACGGCTTGATCATTCACCGGTCAGCCGTGATCAGAGCAGCTCGCGACCGTGGGTCACGGTGAGGATGGTGCTGAAGGGGCAGACCGAACTGCTGAGCTTCATAGATCATCTGCAGATCCTGCTGCCAACATTCCACATCCGCAGCTTGAGCCTCGGGCGCGTTGATCGAACTCAGCTGATGCTGGAACTGGACGGACAGCTGAACCTCAGGAACTCCCAATGGCTTTTTGAGCCCGATTGGCAGGAACCGGACTTGAATTCTAATCCCACTGCTCCGAGGATGCCGGTCTTTTCCGCTGATGCTTTGGGCTGGCCAGCAGCTGTGCTGAGCAGCATTTCCAACGGAGGAGTGCAGGTAGTGGGCATCATTGAGACGGACGATACCAGATCGGCGCTGGTGCTCTGGAATGGCAAGCGCCACTGGGTGCGGAGCGGCGACTGGCTCGACGATGCCCAGGTAGTGGCAATTGATCCCAAGACGGTGACGTTGATGCTGGGTACGACGGAACTTAAATTGACAATGGGGGAGTGATGCTGGATGGCACAACGAAGGTTGGGTACTGCGGTTCTCATCATGGTGCTGGCAGCGGGCTTAGCCGGGGCGCCTGTGCTGGCTAGTACACTGGTAAACATGGAGTTCAAAGAAGCACCGCTAGTTGATGTGTTCCAGATCCTTGGGGAGATCGGGGGATGGAACGTCCTGGTGGATCCATCCGTGCAGGGCAGCGTCAGTTTTGTCCTCAAGGATCTCACTGTGGACGAAGCCTTGGATCTAGTCACCCGCACCACCGGCTACAGGTACAAGGTGGTAGGGAACACCTTGGTGGTGGCCACAGAGGAGCGCCTCAGGGCAGAGTTCAGCTCAGAAGACTTTGTATTCATCGCTGTGAATCACGTGGATGTGAACAGTGCCCGTGGACTGCTTACGATGGTCCTACCAAGGGTCCGCATCTATGTGGATCAAGCAAAGAGCATTTTGGTAGTGTACGGCACTTCCGCGGAGCTAGAGATGGCCCAACGGATCATCGCCGAGTACGACCAACCAGCGTTTGCAGTGGTGGAGGAGACTCCGCCAGCGATCGAGGTCCCGACCGTGGAGGAGGTACCCTTAAGGACCGCAACCATCCCGGTGCGCTATGGCGACGGCGGTGCCATTGTTCGGAGCATAGTAGCGGCGTTCCCAAGCCGGAACTTCCAGTGGGATGCGCAGACGCGCCGGATCATTGGACAAGCCCAGGACGATGAGTGGGAGATCATCCGCTTGCTCGTACATGAGCTGGATCTCCCGAATTTCGAACTGCGGGGCGTTATGCAGGCGGGCAGCAAGAACCTTGCCCTGGTGGAATATAAGGGAAACACTGTGCTCTTGGAGGAAGGAGAGTCACTAGACGGTTGGACGGTGTCGGAGATTCTCGAACGGGCAGTGGTATTCGCCCAAGACGACCGGGAATTCAGCGCCGTAATGGGGAGGTAGGGCGATGTCCAACCGCAAAGTGTATCTCGCGATCGGCGCCATGGTGCTGCTCATGAGCCTGATCGGGGCTCGAGCAGTTAATGCTCAAGAAGATAACGTGAGCCTTTCGCTCCAGGATGTGGAGTATGCCCAGGTTTTCCAGACGCTAGGTCGACTGCAGAACCTGAATGTCCTCATTGACCCGTCGGTGACTGGCAGAGCAACGCTGGATCTTCAGGACGTGCAGCTGAGTGAAGCCCTGGATCTCGTGGCAAAGCTGGGTGGCTACGACTACCGCATAGTAGGGAATACCCTCGTTGTGGCCACACCTGAACGGCTGCGCTTCATCGACCGCCTGGACGTCGAGACGGTGCGCTTTATTCCCATTGAACACGCCGAGGAGGATGAACTGCGGCGGGCCCTATCCCTGGTGATGCGTGCAGAGGATGTATACATCCAACCAGAGAGGGGGCTGGTAATCCTCATCGGGTCGCAGGAGGTCCTCAGCCGAGCAGAAGAAATCATTGCAGCGCTGGACAAGCCCAAGCCTCAACCGGAGGTAGTGGAGAGCCTAGATATTGTCCAGGTGCCAGAAGCATCCCCACCGGAGATGCCTGGGTATCAGGTGAAAGTGTACCGCTTGAACTACGCCGATCCAGAGACAGCTAGAGATGCCTTGACTCTGATTGTTGACGAAGGCAGAATGCGGCTCGACCGAGAGAGTCAAGGAATCGTGGTCCGGGCCACGGAAGCAGAGCTTGAGGAAATCGAAGGGTTCCTGGCCCAGTTCGACAAGCCCATTCCCCAGGTGATTCTTGAGGTGTGGGTGCAGGAGATGTCGACAGATGCCATGCGGACACTCGGGATAGACTGGGAACAGCCCGTCTCCTTCCACGGCGGCACCGGCGTGCCGAAGTTCTTTGAACTGAACTATGAACCTTGGAACTTGTTCCTGGCCATCCGTGCCCTGGAGGACGAGGGCAAGGCGAAGCTCTTGGCAAACCCCAAGATTTCAACGCTCAGCGGCAAACCCGCATCGATTTTCGTGGGGGACCGGGTTCCAGTTGCGATCAAAGACGAAGAGGGCAACATCACAAGCATGCAGTACCTGGAGGCGGGTATCAACTTAAATGTCACTCCGCGGGTATCCAACGATGGCAGTATCACGATTCAAGTACGCCCGGAGGTCAGTTCGTTCATCTGGCAGACTGAAAGCCAGTTTCCACAGATCCGGACCCGGCAGGCAGAAACTGTGGTGCGGGTGAAAGACGGCCAACCGGTGGTGATCGGTGGACTCCTGCAGGAAGAAGACCATGACTCGCTGGTCCAGATTCCAATCCTAGCGCAGCTTCCTCTGTTGGGACAGCTGTTCCAGTGGCGAGAGAAGCAGACTCAGCAGACGGAAATGACAATATTCCTCATACCCCGCCTGGTAGGGGATGGAGCTGAGGCTCCAGATGAAGCTTTTTTTACCTCGGCCCAGTAGCCTCGGGACAAGCCCGCGGTGAGGCGAAATACGAGCCAGGTTACTGGGTGGATCTGCAAAAAGGAAGAGTGTCCGGGGGGGTGAGCACGAGAGTCAAGGATATGGAGGTCGGGGTCGGCGCTCTGTGGGCAGATCAAAAAGCGGGTCTAATTGGTTATGCATCCTATGCAATTGGCATTGTGACAGGCCGGCTTGAGATGAACTGGCAGCAGAGTACTGGTGTAAAAGGCGGAATTGCTGTGGGGTTATCCTTGGAGAAGGCTGGCTTAAGCTTAGAGCCGCATGTATCCTGGCCAGTAGCCGATCTGCAGCTGAAAGATCCAAGTATTGGCGTAAGACTAGGGGTGCGGTTCTAGTTCAAAACGACGAAGCGACGAAGCAAGGAGGACAAGCAAATGCTTAAGAAGATCAGAAAAATGCTCAAGAAGCAAGAGGGTTTTACCCTTATTGAATTGATGGTGGCTGTAATTATCCTCGGTATTTTGGCCGGGGTTGGGGTTCAGCAGTATAACAAGGTTATAGAACGAGCCGAGGAGGAAGCGGATAAAGCGAACAGGCGGGTTCTTCTAAACGCAGCCCAGATGCATGTTATGTTACAAGGGAATCAGTTAGAAGACGATCTGACTTGGAGGGGCGGAGACACTGAAGGGTGGGTCGAGTATCTCCAAGAGTGGCCTGAGTATCCGAAGAACCCAAACGAGCGCTATGTAGTGACTTTCACGCCAGACGGAGGGGTTGAGATCACGGTAGAACCCAAAGATTAATAGTCACTTTAGCAGTACAGACGGCGCCGCGTAGGCGAGTAAACGAG
>JGI24503J29689_10006458_pt1 | contig 9796 bp, 9 predicted proteins | sample BioPla3RNA2_FD_29689 | JGI IMG/M metagenome (IMG submission 29689)
CCGAAATTGCTCTTATTACAAAGCTTTCGGAGGTTTTCTTTTTTTTACATTTGCGTTATCTTTGCAAAAAAAAATCAGAATGACTGCAAAAGCTGTTGTACGCTCCATGCGACTGCGCACCCTGCCCCTCTCAACGGCAGGCGTCGTACTGGGAATTATGCTTGCATGCGCCGATTATACAGTGCCCTGGTACACAATAGTTCTTATCATACTGACCACCATTTCACTGCAAATACTATCCAATATGTCCAACGAGCTTGGCGACTGGCTGAGCGGGGTTGACAGCGATAAGCGTGAAGGTCCTGTGTACAGTCTTGGCGAAGGCGGCTTGACAACCGATCAGATGCGCAGTTGCATAAGGATAATGATGCTGGTATGCTGTATCCTTGGACTAGGCATGATAAGGGCGTCATTCGGTACCGTTTTCAGGATTGAATCCCAGATACTTATCATACTGGGCGGCTTTGCAATCTGGGCGGCCATGAATTATACTCTGGGAAACCGTCCCTACGGATACAAAGGGCTTGGCGACCTGTTCGTATTCATCTTTTTCGGTCTCGTATCGGTCATGGGCAGCTACTTCGTGGCGTCGCACAGCTTTAACTGGAGCATACTTATGCCCGGGACTGCCATCGGATTTTTCAGCGTAGGGGTTCTTAACGTAAACAACATTCGGGATATGGAATCCGATGCGGATTCACGGGTGACAATACCGTTAAAACTGGGCGAGCGCCGTGCAAAGATATATCATACACTGCTTATTGTGCTTGGCTGGTCTCTGATGCTCATATTTACGTTCTTCAATTCGACAGGCCTTCTGCCCTACCTGTATGTTATTACGCTGCCTCTCTATATCATACATCTGACAGGTGTATGGAAATTCTCCGGCAAGGAGCTTGACCCGATGCTTCCGCTGCTTGTCATGTCAACCTTTTTGCTGGCTCTGCTTGCAGGAGCAGGTTTCATATTACAATAACAGCCTATGCCGCAGAAAGAAAAAGAAGAGATACGTAATATGTTCGATGACATTGCACCGGAATATGACAGTTTCAACCATAAGTCATCGTTCGGAGCCGACAGTCGCTGGCGCCGCAGGGCCGTTCGTGAGATAGCCGACGAAGCCCGTCCCTTACGGATCCTTGACGTTGCGACCGGCACAGCCGATTTTGCCATCGCAATAGCCGAAAAAGCTGCCCAAGGCTCACATATAACAGGTATCGACATATCGGAAGGCATGCTTGAGGCAGGCCGCAAGAAAAGCCGGGGTATGCCGATTGATCTGCTCACCGCCGAGGCCGAGAATATGCCGTTTCCCGACAGCACGTTTGACCGCGTCTGTGTGGCTTTTGGGATACGCAATTTCGAAGACAGGGCTAAATCTCTTTCCGAGATGTACCGTGTGCTAAAGAAGGGGGGCAAGCTGGTGATACTCGAACTCTCCTACCCCAAAAACAGGCTCATTTTTGCTTTCTACAAATTTTATTCCTTTAAGATCCTGCCTGAAATAGGAGCCTGCATGACCGGCAACAAGGAGGCTTTTCTCTATCTTCCCAAGTCAATCCTGAAATTCCCCTTACCCCTTGAATTTATGCCAATGTTGAACAGGACAGGTTTCAACAACATACGTCACAAACAGTTTATGTTTGGAGTGTGTCGCATGTACACAGCATATAAATAATCATTATCTTTGCATAGAATGAAATGCATTGAAAAGACTAATTGATAACCAACGAAATGAAAACAGTTAATTATTATTTGGCGGCCGCATTGGTTATGGCGTTGTCACTGTCCGGATGCAAAAACGAAGACAAAGATGCCATACCCATGAGCGACCTTGAAAAGGGCATAATAGAGATTCCATGTGCCGATGGCAAGACCCGTCAGGTTGTTGATCTGGGTATTCCTTTTGGCACCCTGTGGGCAAAATGTAATCTGGGAGCCGACAGTCCCGAAAAGACCGGAAGTTTTTTTGCATGGGGCGAGACATCGGTAAAGACCGAATATACTGAAAGAAATTACGTTTTCGATGACCCTGACAGTAAGAATGTGATGCTCAAGTACGTCCCCATTGCAGATGGGGTCCATTATGACGGCAAGACCGAACTTGAAGCCGAAGATGATGCCGCCAGAGTACTTCTTGGAGGTAACTGGCGAATACCTACACATAAGGACTTCAAGGATCTGATTGCATGTACCGAAAGAGTCTGGTGTAAACTGAACGGAGTTTACGGATTTAAATTCACGAGCACAAGAAAAGGGTATGAAGAGAACAGCATATTCATTTCGGCTGCAGGGTGTATGGATTACGAGAAACTCATGTTTGAAGGTAGTTACGGCTTCTATTGGACATCGACCGTTGACGGTAAGGACCACACCTGTGCAAAAATCCTCTGGCTGGATAACCAGAGCGGTGAAAGCGTATCTGTACTGAACACAATTAAAGACCGTTACAACGGTCTCCCCATACGACCTGTAACAACAATTGAATAAAAAGACAAAATGGAGATAAATTTCAAAGAGATAGCCGGAGCGTTCGTAGTTCTTTTCGCCATACTTGACATAATAGGTGCTATCCCCATAATCATTAACCTTCAGCGCAAGACCGGCAAGGTTCCGGCGCTGAAGGTTTCAACCATCTCGTGGGCACTGCTTGTTATCATCTATTTTCTTGGAGACGGCGTATTGGCTCTGTTCGGCGTTGATGTAGAGTCGTTCGCCGTAGCCGGTTCTATAGTAGTTCTTGCCATAGGCTTTGAAATGATTTTTGATATAACCATATTCAGGCATGATTCCACTCCCAAGGGTGCTTCATCCATCGTGCCGCTGGTCTTCCCGCTGATAGTGGGTCCCGGCTCATTCACCACACTGCTTTCTCTGAAGGCAGAGTATAGCACTACCAGCATTATGATAGCGCTTTTCCTAAACGTAATAGTTATCTATGTGGTGCTCAATTCTATTGACCGTATCGAAAAGGCCTTGGGGCCGGTATTCATCTACGTCCTGAGGAAATTCTTCGGGATCATATTGCTGGCAATATCGGTCAAGCTGTTCATGTCAAACATTGGTCACATTTACTAAATGAAAGCGACAAGAGAGATGATAGAGAAGCATATTGTATTAGAAGATGTTGACCCCGTGTTGTTTTACGGTGTAAATAACATCAACTTACATCTGCTCAAATCACTATATCCTAAATTGAAGATTGTTGCACGCGGTAATGTATTACGGTTTATAGGTGACGAAAGCGAAATTATACGTTTTGAACAAGCTGTGCTCAAGATGGAAAATTACTGTTCCAAATTCAACACGCTTGAGGAAGAGGTTGTCATTGATATAGTGAACGGACGGGAACCTTCAACAAAGCAGAATTCGGAAGTTATCCTGTTCGGAGTGACCGGTCGTCCCATTTTACCCCGCTCGGAGAACCAGAAAAAACTGGTTGCCGAATATGCCCTTCATGATATGCTGTTTGCAATAGGTCCGGCCGGTTCAGGCAAGACTTATACGGCAATCGCACTGGCTGTACGTGCACTCAAAAGCAAGGAGGTTAAGCGTATTGTGCTCTGCCGCCCTGCCGTAGAGGCCGGCGAAAAGCTGGGATTCCTACCGGGTGACATGAGAGATAAGATTGACCCGTTCCTGCAGCCGCTCTACGATGCACTGCAGGATATGATCCCCAATGCCAAGCTCAAAGAGTATATGGACTTGAACATCATACAGATAGCTCCGCTGGCATTTATGCGCGGACGCACCCTGAACGATGCCGTGGTAATTTTAGATGAGGCCCAGAACACAACCCCGCAACAGATCAAAATGTTCCTTACACGTATGGGCTGGAACACTAAAATGATAGTGACGGGAGACTTGACCCAGATTGACCTGCCTCCCACAAAAACTTCAGGTCTGGTAGAAGCGCTTAAAATACTTGACGGCGTTGAAGGAATAAGTGTCATAAAGATGACCAAAAAAGATATTGTCCGCCATAAACTGGTTACGCGCATTGTCGATGCGTATGACCGCTATGAACAGATACATAAACCCAAAAGAACAGATATTAAACAGGATAACTATGAACAGAGCATTGACAAGGACTGATTTCCGGTTCAAAGGACAGAAAAGCGTCTATCACGGCAAAGTACGTGATGTTTACAATATTGATGACGACCTGTTGGTTATGGTGGCCACTGACCGCATATCGGCATTTGACATTATACTTCCCAAAGGCATTCCTTTTAAAGGGCAGGTGCTCAATCAAATCGCCTCAAAATTTTTGGATGCCACCGCCGATATCTGTCCCAACTGGAAACTGGCCACACCCGACCCCATGGTAATGGTCGGACTTAAATGCGAAGGATTTCGTGTAGAGATGGTTATCCGCGGTTATCTGACCGGTTCGGCGTGGCGTGATTACAGTGCCGGATGCCGCAATCTGTGCGGCAATATACTCCCGGACGGTATGCGTGAGAACCAGAAGTTCCCCGAACCGATTATAACCCCCAGCACAAAAGCCGAGGAAGGACATGACGAGAACATAAGCAGGGAAGAGATCATTGCTCAGGGACTGGTCGGCAAAGAGGACTATGCACTGATGGAGAAATACACCCGCGGACTTTTCAAACGCGGCACCGAAATGGCTGCCGACAAAGGTCTGATTTTGGTTGATACCAAATATGAGTTCGGAAAGCGTGACGGCAAAGTCTATCTGATTGACGAGATCCACACCCCCGACAGTTCCCGCTATTTCTATGCTGACGGATATAGGGAAAAGTTTGAAAAGGGTGAGCCTCAGAAACAGCTTTCCAAAGAGTTTGTGCGTCAATGGCTCATTAAGCAAAACTTTATGAACCGGCCCGGACAGGTCATGCCCGAGTTTACCGATGCTTACGTAGAGAGCGTATCGGACCGTTACATTGAACTTTACGAACATATAATAGGCGAAAAGTTCGTGAGAGAGAGTGGCACAGACCTGGCTTCCCGTATTGAAAAGAATGTAAACGACTGGCTTGAGAACCGATGATATTTACAATTTTATTTCTTGCATTCATAGCCTTGATAATGTTTAGGGTTGTTAATCAAGTCCTAAAAAATCCCCACGATCCCACTCTGCCCGACAGGGATGGTGCGAGTAAGGATTCATACGATTCAGCAGATTCAGATGATTCCTATGACCCGTCAAGCTCGGCAGACTCGACAGACTCGGCAGACTCGACAGACTCGACAGTTCCGGCAGTTCGAAATGAACAGAAGCCGTTGTCAGAGGAAGAAACCACTGCTGCAACGCTCCGTCCCGTACCTGATAAGTTTGAACCGAAACGGCCGGGATTGAAAAAAACTGCGCCGAATGTTCCTTTCAAACCGGCGGCGTATGACAGAATGTTCGGACTGATAGGTAAACCGCTGGGACATTCCGAATCTAAAGCGCTCTTCAACAAAAGGTTCGGCGAGCAACATATCAGCGCCTATTACGAGAATTTCGAGTTGGACGATCTTTCACAATTGGATGGCTTGATTGCAAACAATCCCAAACTGTGCGGTTTCAGTGTTACCATACCCTACAAGCAGGATATCATACCGCTTCTGGATAGTGTTGATGAGACAGCCCGCATAATTGGAGCAGTCAATGCGGTTAAGGTAATCCGAAAAGACGAAAAAACTAAACTTATTGGTTATAACACAGACTGGATTGGGTTTGCGCGTTCAATCGAAACTCTTGCCGAAGGGCATAAAAAAGCACTGATTTTGGGCAGCGGAGGCGTCTCAAAAGCCGTCAAATATGCACTTGACCGGATGATGATTGAAAGCTCGTTCGTGTCGCGTAAGCCTACATTCGATATGCTGAGATATTATGAACTCTCCCCTTCGATTATTGAAGATCATACGCTGATTGTAAACTGTACACCGGTTGGAATGTGGCCTGATGTTGACAAATGCCCCGATTTTCCCTACGCCTTCCTGACAGATAAACACCTGCTGTATGACGTGATTGCCAATCCGGCCGAAACCCTCTTTATGAAGAAGGGCATTCTGCGTGGAGCTACAGTGAAAGGCGGCGGTGATATGCTAAGACTGCAGGCCGATGCTGCCTGGGAAATATGGAACAAACCCGATTGACCCGATAATGAGATATCATAAAAACATTAATATGAAACGATTCTGCCTGACACTATTGGCAATTGCATTTTTAACCGTAACACAAGCTAAAGTCTATACTCCTGCATCCGTACCTTTGGTACATCTGCAAGATCGCAACCGATATGTATCAAATCCCGACAACATTCTTTCACAGGAGGCTGTCAGCCGTATTGATGCCATATTCCGTGCCGTTGAGGACAGCACCGGCATACAGACTCTGGTGGCCGTCCTTTCCGAGATTGAACCCGATGACTGCTTCGAATTCGCTATAAAGCTGGGTGAAGAGAGCGGCGTTGGAAAATCTGAAAATGACAATGGTCTGGTTATCCTGCTTTGTACAGGAGAGCGATGCATACAGTTTGTTACCGGTTATGGCATTGAAGGGATATTGCCCGATGCCATATGTAAACGCATCCAGACAAACCACATGAATTCACATTTCTCAAATGAGCGTTGGGATGAAGGGATGGTTGCCGGAGCCGAAGTGTTGAAGGAGACGCTGATGAGCGGCGAATACAGAGGCCCTGTCGGCGAGAATAAGAGTGAAAAACTCGGGGCTGTAATTCTTATTGTAGGATTCGGACTGTTTTTACTTGTCATGACATTAGCAATAGTGTCCGGCCGTAAAAGCCGCAAGTGTCCGCGTTGCGGGAAAATAACCCTAAAGCAGATTTCAGCAACTACCATATCCAAGAAGAATGGAGTAAAGGAAGAGTTGGTCACTTTAAAATGTACAAATTGCCACCATATAGTGGAGCGTACCCGCAAGTCCTATTATTCTACGGGCAGTAACACCCGCGGACCACACATAGGAGGCGGATTCGGAGGCGGTTTTTCCGGAGGCAGAGGCTTTTCCGGAGGGAGCTACGGAGGCGGACGCTTTGGCGGAGGCGGCGCCGGATCACGTTTCTGATTATTGCAATAAGGAACGATAGAGAAAAAGCAGAGGTACAGTTGAGAGAAACCGATATATAGGAAGAATATGGAGAAGATTATTTAAGAACAGTACAGAACAACATAGAAGGACAGTAGAGAGTAATTACATAAGAACAATAATTAAATAAATCAATAAAAATGAAAAAGAAGAGTATTTGGATCTTGATCGCTGTCGTAGCGGTTTTAATTCTCTGGGGTATCAGCGTAAACAACAACATGGTAGCCATGGAAGAGAGTGTAAGTAAGGCCTGGTCTAACGTAGAAAACGTTTATCAGCGCCGTGCAGACCTCATTCCCAATCTGGTCAACACCGTAAAAGGATATGCCCAACACGAGACCTCCACTTTCGAGGCTGTGGTAAACGCCCGTGCCAAGGCAACCGGCATAACGGTTGATCCTGCCAATATGACTGCCGAACAGCTTAGAGAGTACCAACAGGCTCAAAACGATGTAGGCAGCGCACTCGGCCGCCTGATAGCCATAAGCGAGTCCTACCCCGACCTGAAAGCAAATCAGAATTTTCTGGAGTTGCAGTCACAGCTTGAAGGCACTGAGAACCGTATTGCCGTGGAGCGCCGTAACTTCAACGAAGCAGCTTCGAAATTCAACACCTACGTACGTAAATTCCCGCAGAGCTTCATTGCCAACATGCGCAACTTTGAGAAGAAGCCCTACTTCGAAGCCGAAGAGGGTGCCGGTAAAGCTCCGACAGTTGAATTCTAAAGCTCTGTAAAGTCAAATTCCGATGAAAAACGAACGTTATATGTTGCGTGGCGTGTCGGCATCGAAAGAGGATGTTCATAACGCTATCAAGAACATAGACAAGGGGCTCTATCCCAAGGCTTTCTGCAAGATCATACCCGACATTCTGGGTAATGACCCTGAATACTGCAACATAATGCATGCCGACGGAGCCGGCACAAAATCATCGCTTGCCTACGCCTACTGGAGGGAGACAGGCGACCTCTCCGTCTGGAAAGGTATAGCTCAGGATGCCCTCATCATGAACATTGATGACCTGATATGCGTAGGCGCCGTGGATAATATTTTGGTAAGCTCTACAATAGGCCGCAACAAGAACCTTATCCCCGGCAACGTGATCAGCGCAATAATCAACGGAACTGACGAACTGCTTGCCGAACTGCGGGAGATGGGCGTGGGTGCATACGCCACAGGCGGTGAGACAGCCGATGTGGGCGATCTGGTACGTACCATAATAGTGGACAGCACCGTGACCTGCCGCATGAAGCGGAGTGAAGTTATAGACAATGCCAACATCCGCCCCGGCGATGTCATTGTAGGACTTGCTTCGTTCGGACAGGCCGCCTATGAGAAAGAGTACAACGGCGGTATGGGCAGCAACGGACTGACCAGTGCACGTCACGATGTCTTCGGCAAGTACATAGCCAAAAAATATCCCGAGACATACGACCACGACGTCCCCGATGAGCTTGTCTATTCAGGCAGTCTGAAACTGACCGATAAGATTCCGGGCTCACCCCTTGATGCCGGTCGTCTGGTCCTCTCGCCTACCCGCACATATGCCCCTGTGGTAAAAAAGGTGATTGACCTGCTGCGCGGTAAGATTCATGGCATGATACACTGCTCAGGCGGTGCACAGACCAAGATCCTGCACTTTGTGGAGAATGTCCATGTTATAAAGGACAACATGTTCCCCATCCCTCCGCTGTTCCGCACCATTCAGGAGCAAAGCAATACCGATTGGTCAGAGATGTACAAGGTCTTCAACTGCGGTCACCGTTTCGAGATATATCTGCCCGAAGAGTATGCACAGCAGGTGATGGATATAAGCCGCTCGTTCGATATTGATGCCCGTATAGTAGGACGCATCGAGTCTTCTGACCGGACGCATCTTACCATCAGGAGCGAATTCGGAGAATTCAAGTACTGATCACAGCCCTGTTGAATTCTCTCTTTATTTAGCCGGGATTGCTGCAAGAACAGCCTGCAGATAATCCCAAACCTTCTGAACCGATGGAATATAGCACCGCTCGTCGGGCGAGTGAGGACTCAGTATTGTGGGACCTACCGAGACCATATCCCAGTGAGGATAGGCGCCGCTCAGTATGCCGCATTCCAGTCCGGCGTGGATAGCCGACACCTTAGGTTCGGTACCGAACATCCGCTTGTACTCGCTTTTCATCACGTGCAATATGGGCGATGCCATGTCAGGAGCCCAGCCGGAATAGCCGCCGCCAAATTCAACACGGCAGAGGGCAAGCTCAAATACGCTCCTCAGCTTGAGGGCAAGAAGCTCTTTGGCACTGTCAACAGAACTGCGCAACAGGCTCTTTACGTAAAACTCACCCTTATAGATCTTGACCATAGCCATATTGTTCGATGTCTCCACCAGTCCCGGCATCTGATCGCTCATGCGCTCAACGCCGTCAGGACAGGCTAATATGGCCTGTATAAAGCGAAGTGCAGACCCTTCCTCAACATACGGGCATTCATCCGGGTCACAGGTTTCGCCCTCGGCGCACTTGTAGGGCTCAAACAGATAATTGCAGTCAGGGTCGGTGACGGCATACTCGGCTTTGACCTCGGCAAACGCATCGGCTGCCACCTTTTTGGCTATATCGAGTTTGTCAGGCGCAACATAGACGGTTGCGAAACATTCGCGCGGTATGGCGTTACGAAGTGTTCCGCCCTCCAGGTCAATGAGCTTGACATCTGCCTTTGTAAGTAGCAGGTAAAGGATGCGGGC
>JGI24503J29689_10051792_pt1 | contig 9745 bp, 8 predicted proteins | sample BioPla3RNA2_FD_29689 | JGI IMG/M metagenome (IMG submission 29689)
GGAGAGTGTTGTTATTTTGAGTATAGACGATTACCTGAGGTGCTATACAGGATTTATTACGGGAACACTTTGGGTTGATATAATGATGGTATCCATCATTGTAGTATTTTTAATATTTAGTGCTTTTTTTAGTGCGACTGAGACAGCTTTATCTACCGCAAATGTAATAAGACTTAAGAAAATGGCAGAAGAAAAACGCCGTGGGGCAAGAAAAGCTGTGGTAATGATTGAAAATTATAACAGGACACTAACCTGTATACTAATAGGTAATAATTTAGTAAACATTGGTGCATCAACTCTTAGTGCGCTTATTTTTACTACGCTTATAAATGACCAAACATTAGCATCATTCGCATCTACATTTGTGATGACAATGATTGTAATTACTTTTGGTGAGATATTACCTAAGACTTATGCGAAAACTGACGCAACTAAACTAGCTGTGAGATTTGCGCCAATTATGTGGGTGTTTTATAAAATATTTTATCCACTTGGCCTAATTTTTATGGGCCTACAAAAACTAATTGCTAGAAAAGAAAAAGATGAAGTTGTCACGGGTGATGAATTAGAAACAATCATTGATACGATGGAAGATAAAGGAATTTTAGATGAAGATCATGCTGATTTAATTCAAAGTGCTTTAACTTTAGGAGATAAAACAGTTTATGATATTATGACTCCAAGAGTTGATATGGTCGCTATTGAAATTAATTATTCAGTTGATGAAGTATTATGCGAATTTTTTGATTCTCAATATTCAAGATTGCCTGTTTATGATGGCGATAAAGATAATATTGTAGGTATTTTACAAGAAAAAGATTTCTTAGCTGCGGTAATTAAAAAAGGTAAGAATAATGTAAATATTAAAGCTTTAATGCAAGAACCAATCTTCGTTACTAAAACTACTAGAGTGGATGATTTAATTAAAGAGATGCAAGAAGCTAAAAAACATTTTGCGATAGTTAGTGATGAATATGGTGGAACTAGTGGTATTGTGACAATGGAAGATGCACTAGAAGAATTAGTTGGAGAAATCTATGATGAATACGACAAAGATGAAGACGATTATGAAATTAACAAAATCGGAGAAAATCTTTATGAAATGAGTAGTGAAGTTGAAATGGAGGAGTTATTTGAATATTTAGATATTACTGCTCCTGAAACTAAATACGCTACTATTGGTGGATTTGTCTATGATTTAATGGAAGGATTACCAAATGTTGGTGATAAAACTTCTGTTACTACATCTAAAATTGTCTTTGAAGATGAAAAAGTTATTGATATTATTTATAAATTAACATTTAAAATAACTGAAGTAGAAAATAGACGTGTAAGAAGACTAACTTTATTAGTTGAAGAAACTGATGAAGAAATAGAAGATGAATAAATTTTAAAGCCTAAAATCAAAAACCGGATTTTAGGCTTTTTAAATGTGTTATTTTAAATACAATTTAAAAAGTAAGCGCTTATTAGGATTATAAACATACACTTTTTAATGTTTATATGTTAAAATACTTAATGGAGTTTAAAAAAGGAAAGAGTGATTAATTTGAGCATTTTAAATGAAATTTTAGAAGTTGAAAAGAAAGCGTCTGGTTATAAAAAATCTGCGTTAGAAGAAAGACGTGCTTTAATTGAAAAAGCTCGTAAAGAAGCTAATGAAAAAACAATAGAAAGTAGAAAGTTAGCTTTATCTAAGGCAGAAGAAATTAAGCGTGAAAAAGAAGTTGAACTTTTAAAACTTGAAAAAGAATTTTCTAAAGAAATTGAAAAAGTTAAAGCGGAGATTTTAAAAGATATTTCTAAAAAACAAGAAAAAGCCTTTAAATATTTACTTGAGGTGACGTTATGATAGTTCCTGTAAAGAGAGCCAGGATTTTTTTACTTGAAGAAGATTTAAAAAGTGTTCTTAAACTAATTCAAAAGAAGGGAATTATGATGATTACTAAATCTAATGATTCTCATGTTTTAGCTGTTAATGAAGAAGAAGATACTCTTATTAGAATAGAAAGTGCGATTAAGCATTTAGAATCTTTTAAAACGAAGAAAAACTTTTTTGAATATAGAGAGGTTTCCAAAGAAGATTTTAGCGAGATAAAAGCTGAAGATATTAAGTTTTTAGGTGAAGTTTTATCATCAAAAGAATCTTTATTTATGCTTGAAGAAGAAGAAAAAGCTTTAACAGAAGAAATTAACACTTTAACTCCATTTGAAAGATTAACATTAAATCTACAAAGTATGCATAATGCCACTTATGTTAAATTCTTTAGTGGAAAAGTTCATGAAAACAATGAAAAGTTATTATTAGATTATTTTAATAAGCATAATATTGCTTATGAAGCATTAGGAAGTAATGAAAATAGTCATATATATACATTTGTGATTCTTAAAGAAGAAGAGCCGATGTATTTAAATGATATTAGAGAGTTTGACTTTAAAGAAGTTAACTTACCTAATGAAAATTTAACATTGGGTGAATATTTAGCTGGTTTAGCTGAAAGAGTAACTTTCTTAAATCAAGAAAAGGAAGTTTTAAAAGAAACTATTTTAAGTCAATTAAAAGAAATAAAGAGACTTTATTTATTATATGATCAAACTTTATCTTTAAAAACTAGAAAACTTACACCATTTTTAAAAACTGAAGAAACAGTTATTTTAGAAGGATGGTTAAGAGTAGATGAAGAAGAACATTTAAAAACATTACTTAAAGACTACACTTTTGAGTTAGAACTATTTGAAACAAATGAAGAACCACCGACAGCTTTAAAAAATAATAGGTTTGTAAAAAACTTTGAAACAATTACTGATTCATATAATGTTCCTAATCATAAAGAAATAGATCCTAACCCACTAATGAGTATTTGGTATTTCTTGATCTTTGGAATTATGTTAGCGGATATGGGATATGGCTTAATGCTGGTGATTGGTTGTGGCTTATTATTAAAATTAAAACCACCTAAAGGTGAACTTAAAAAACTAATTAAAGTGTTTTATTATTGTGGCTATTCAACAATAGTAGCGGGATTATTATTTGGTTCTATGTTTGGCTTTAGCGTTGATATAGGTGCTTTAATAGGAAGGTTATTTAATCAAGAAGGTTGGACAACCGTTATAATGAGTCCGATGGATAATCCTCTTGAGATGTTAATCTTCTCACTAGGATTAGGGATTTTGCATATAATTTCAGGATTAGTGATGAAAGTAATTTTATCATTTAAATTAAAAGATCCATTAAGTGCTTTAGCGGATGGGATATCTTGGATACTTATTTTAGTGGGATTAATTTTTGCGGCATTAAACTTAGCGTTAGGCGGTCAAATATATTTAATTATTGCGGGAGTTCTTGCGGGAATAGGTGCCTTACTAATATTCTTTTTAGCGGGAAGAGAAAAGAAAAACATTTTCGCTAAAATTGCCTCAGGTTTAGGTGGTTTATATGGCGCTTCAGGATATTTAAGTGATATTTTAAGTTATTCAAGAGTTTTAGCGTTAGCTTTAAGCGGGGCAGTAATTGGTTTTACCTTTAACTTACTTGCGGGAATGATGCATGGATCAATTATTGGCTATTTATTTGCGGTTTTAATTTATATATTTGGACATTTATTTAACTTTGCGATGAATTTACTTAGTACATATATTCATGATGCAAGGTTACAATACATTGAATTTTATGGAAAATTTTATATTGGGGAAGGTTATAAATACCAACCTTTAGAAATAAATTTAAAATATTTAGATAATATTGGAGGAAATAAATAATGAGTTTTGGATTAGTTATGGCATTAATGGGTGCGGCAGTAGCGGCATCATTAGCGGGCGCAGGAAGTGCGTTTGGGGTAGCGATTGCGGGTAAAGCATCTGCGGGAGTTTTAGCTGAAAAGCCTGAGTTATATGGTAAAACACTATTACTTCAAGCCCTACCTGGTACACAAGGGATTTATGGGTTTTTAGTGGCGGTTTTAATCTTAGTTAAAATAGGCTTACTTGGTGGTACACCAGTAAACTTAACTGCGTTTGATGGATTTGCCTATTTAGCTGCGGGTATTCCAGTTGGATTTACTGGAATTACTAGTGGTCTTTATCAAGGTAAAGCTGCGGCAGCTTCAATTTTAATGACCGCTAAAGATCCTTCACTTTCAACTAGAGGGATGATTATGACAGCTTTAGTTGAAACATATGCGATTTTAGGATTACTAGTTAGTATTTTAATTTGGTTTGCCTTATAAGAGTTGATAATATGACATTACTTAAGAAAATCGAGGAAAAAGGCTTAAAAGAAAAGGAAGAAATCTTAAAAGAAACTAAAGCGGAAGTTGACGCTATTTTAAGTGAGGCTAAAGAAAAAGCATTAAAAGAAGCAACTAAAATTGTTGAAGAGGAAACACTAAAAAGTAAAAGAGAAATTGAACAAAGAAAAAACGCCTTTGAATTAGAAAAACGTCAAGCAATCTTACTGGAACAATCTAATCAAGTTGACTTAGTTATTGATAAACTAAGAAATCATTTACTTAATTTAGAAGGTGAAGACTTACTTAAATATAGTGTTAGTTTAATAAAGAAAGAAACTTTAAGTGGCGATATTATTAGAGTTGCTAAAAAGGACTATAATAAATACTTAAAGGCTTTTTCTAGTAGTAAAAAAGCGGATGTGGTAGTGTTAGATAAACTAAATAAAGCTTTAGGTAAAGGCTATGAATTAAAACTAGAAAGTATCCCTGCAAATATTACTGATGGCTTTATTGTTTTAGGAAAAACTTATGATTTAAACTTTTCAATTGAACCTTATTTAGTGGAACTTAAAAAGAAATACGAGAAAGAGATCTTTAAGATATTATTTTAATTATGTTTACTTTTCAAAATGGCTATTATATGGCCAAATCAGATGAACTTTTAAAATTAAATGATTATGAAGCTTTAAAGAAGAAACCTTTTAATTTTGAATACCTTCAAAATAAAGGCTTTGGCTACTCAGAAGATATTAATGAGTTAGCACTTTATCAAATAAAAAGCTTAAAAAAAGATTTATTTAACACACTAGAAAATAATCCCGTGGTTAAAGTCTTTTTCTATGACATTGATGCGGTAAATACTAAAATCACTTATAAACATATCCACGCTAATACAAATAATAATACTATGGGTGGGGGAAATATTAAAGTTGAGGCGATTTATAATGCGCTTAAACATAATGATTTAAGTTTGTTGGAGTTAGAAGATAAAGTTATTTTTGAAAAGTTATTAAAGTTTAATGGTAGTTATAAAGAAGTTAGTGAATATATTGATTATTTATTTTATGTGAGAAAATATGAATTAGCTAAATATAAAGAATTAAAGGCTTATTTAGATTTAGAAGTTACTTTGAAAAACATTTTAGCAATCATTAGAAATAGTTTTGCGGGAACTAAGGTATCATTACTTCCTTTTGGCTTAATAGAAGAAGTTATGAAAGTTGATGAGTTAGTTAAATACGCTTCTAATTTATATGTTGGTTATTTAGAAAAGCCTTTAAGTGAATTTTTAGTAGATCGAGATTTAGAAAAGTTATCTAATGAATTTAGGAAAGATTTTTATTATATATTAAAAGATTATGAGTATGAAATGGATTCTTTTGGAATCATTATGCTTTATGTTTATAAAAAAATGATAGAATTAGAAAACATTAAAGCCATTTACTATAATCCAGATATTAGTTTAAGTGAGTTGGTAATCTTATGATTTATGCGATTGGACCTACTGAGGTAACACTTTTATTTCAAAGTATTGGTATAAAAGCTTTAATAATTAGTGAAGAAAAAGAATTAAGGCGTAAGATTGATGAAATAAGTAGTGAGGCAAAGATTATTTTTATAAGCGAAGCTTTGAAAGCTTATGTTAGTGATATAAAGAAAAAGTATCAAGATTTAGCATACCCAATTATTTTACTTATTCCAATGGATGGAGAGTCTAGCGACATTGGAATAGAAAAATTAAAAAAAGATGTAGAAAGAGCCATTGGAATGGCGCTTATTTAGGAGGTTTATATGGAAAAACATGGAATTATCGTAAAAGTATCTGGTCCACTTATTGTGGCTAAAAATATGCAAGATGTTCAAGTTTATGACGTTGTGAGAGTTTCTGAAAAGAGATTACTTGGAGAAGTTATTGAACTTAGAGATGACTTAGCGAGTATACAGGTTTATGAAGAAACTGCGGGAATTGGTCCTGGAGAGCCTGTTTATTATACATATGAACCTTTAAGTGTTGAACTTGGGCCAGGATTAATTGAAGGAATTTTTGATGGTATTTTAAGACCACTAGATGTAATTTATGAACAAGCTGGTGCTCATATTCCCCTTGGAATAAACGTTGATAGTTTAGATAGAAGTAAAAAATGGAAGTTTGTTCCAACAGTAAAAGTTGGTGATAAAGTTAGTGGTGGAAATACTATTGGTTACGTTGATGAAACACCATCAGTTAGACATAAAATAATGACACATCCTCATGTAAGTGGCGTAATTCATTCAATAAAAGCGGGCGAATTTACAGTTAAAGATACTGTTTATGAAATAAAACAAGGTGATAAAATAACACCTTATACAATGGTTCAACATTGGCCAGTAAGAAAGAAACGTCCTTATTTAAATAAGATTGCGCCAAAAGAACCAATGATTACAGGTCAAAGAGTAATTGATACCTTATTTCCTATCGCAAGCGGTGGTATTGCCGCAATCCCAGGTCCATTTGGTAGTGGTAAAACCGTTGTTCAACATCAACTTGCGAAATGGGCAGATGCCGATATTATTGTTTATGTTGGTTGTGGAGAGCGTGGGAATGAAATGACAGACGTACTTCAGGAATTCCCTAAACTAATTGACCCTAACACAAAAGAATCACTAATGAAACGTACTGTCTTAATCGCAAACACTTCTAATATGCCAGTTGCCGCAAGAGAAGCGAGTATTTATACAGGAATTACTATTGCGGAATATTTTAGAGATATGGGTTATAAAGTTGCGATTATGGCTGATTCAACTTCCCGTTGGGCAGAAGCCTTAAGAGAGATGAGTTCACGCTTAGAAGAGATGCCAGGTGAAGAAGGTTATCCAGCATACTTATCATCTCGTTTAGCTGAGTTCTATGAAAGAGCTGGTTTAGTTAAAACATTAGATAATACAACTGGCGCAATTACCGCAATTGGGGCAGTATCACCTCCAGGTGGAGATACCTCAGAGCCTGTTTCACAAGCTACTTTAAGAATTGTAAAAGTGTTTTGGGGCTTATCTTCAAGTTTGGCTTACAGAAGGCACTTTCCAGCCATTGACTGGTTAAGAAGTTATTCATTATATGAAGATGTTATTTTTGAACATTTAGATAAAGAAAAACCAGGTTGGAGTGAACAAGTTAAAAAAACAATCGCATTACTTCAAGAAGAATCAGAACTAGAAGAAATTGTTAGATTAGTTGGGATTGATTCACTATCATATACTGATAGAATTAAACTGTTAACTGCGCAAATGATTAGAGAAGATTACCTTCATCAAAACGCTTTTAATGAAATTGATACCTACACATCACTTGATAAACAATATTTAATGTTAAATGTAATTTTATCTTGGTCAACAATGGCCTTAAAAGCGATTAGTGAAAATAAATCATATCGTGATATTGAAAGAATGAAAATTAGAGAAGTTATTTCTAGATTTAAATATGTTGAAGAAGAAAAAGTTGAAAATCATTATCAAACAATAATGGATGAAATGATTTTAGAATTTGATTCATTGGAGGAGATGTAAGATGGCAATTAAAGAATATAAAACGATAAAAGAAGTCGTCGGTCCTTTAATGCTTGTAGAAAAAACCGAAAATGTCAAATACGATGAATTAGTTGAAGTAAGACTCGCAAGTGGTGAGGTTAGAATTGGTAAAGTTTTAGAAGTTTCAGAAGAGGCGTGTCTAGTTCAGTTATTTGAATCATCTCAAGGCTTAAAAATTGACGATGCCAAAGCTGTCTTTTTAGGTAGAGGAATTGAGTTATCGTTATCTCCTAATATGTTAGGACGCGTTTATGATGGAATGGGTAGACCAATTGATAATAAAGGTAATATTATCGCTGAGGCTACGAAAAATATTAATGGTGAACCAATTAATCCTTACGCAAGAGACTATCCAAGTGAATTTATTCAAACTGGTGTTTCTTCAATTGATGGACTTAATACGCTTGTCAGAGGACAAAAACTGCCAATATTTTCAGGTTCAGGCTTACCACATGCCCGCTTAGCAGCCCAAATCGCTAGACAAGCAACCGTTAGAGGTGTTAGTGATAAGTTTGCGGTAGTGTTTGCGGCAATTGGAATTACTTTTGAAGAAGCGAACTATTTTATTGAAGATTTTACTAAGAGTGGTTCAATTGAAAGGACAGTTTTATTTATTAACCTTGCCAATGATCCAGCGATTGAAAGAATCGCTACCCCAAGAATGGCAATTACTGCGGCAGAATACTTAGCGTTTGAACTGGGAATGCATGTTTTAGTTATTTTAACTGATATTACAAACTATGCTGAAGCTTTAAGAGAAGTTAGTGCCGCAAGAAAAGAAGTTCCTGGAAGAAGAGGGTATCCTGGTTATATGTATACTGACTTAGCTTCATTATATGAAAGAGCGGGAAGAATTCGTGGTAAAAAAGGTTCAATTACACAAATTCCAATTTTAACAATGCCAGAAGATGATAAAACACATCCAATTCCGGATTTGACTGGATATATTACTGAAGGACAAATTATCCTAAGTAGACCACTTAACTTAAGAAATATTACTCCACCAGTTGATGTATTACCTAGTTTATCAAGATTAAAGGATAAAGGTATTGGTCATGGTAAAACTAGAGAAGACCACGCTGATACAATGAATCAGTTGTTTTCTAACTACGCAAGAGGTAAAGAAGCTAAAGAGTTATCAACTATTTTAGGTGAAAGTGCCTTATCAGAAATTGATAAACTTTATGCAAAATTCGCTGATGAGTTTGAAAATAAATATATTAACCAAGGTTTTAATGAAAATAGAACAATAGAAGAAACACTAGATTTAGGTTGGGAATTATTAAGAATCTTACCTGCATCAGAGTTAAGAAGAGTTAGTGAGGAAAATATTAAAAAATATTATTAATTATGCAAAAACAAATTAATCCTACAAGACAAGAATTAACAAAATTTAAAAAACAATTAGAAATGACCACTCGTGGTCATAAACTACTTAAAGACAAACAAGACGAAATGATTAGAAGATTTATGGAAATTATTAATGATGCCAAAGCTCTAAGAGAGGAAGTTAATGGTTTGCTTTCTTTAAGTGTGGGATTATATAAAAAGGCATTAGCTAAAAGCAATCCTTATGTATTATATGATGCTTTAAGTATTCCTTCTAACGAGGTTGAACTAGAATTTTCTAAAGAAAACATTATGAGTGTTTACGTTCCTAATATTAAAGTTTTGAAAAAAGATGAAAAAGAAATAACTTATTCTTTTTATAACACTCCAGCAGTATTAGATGAGGCTATTTTAGAATTAGGTGACGCGCTACCTAAATTAATTAAACTAGCGGTCATTGAAAAGCGTGTTGATATGCTCGCAAGCGAAATTGAAAAAACAAGAAGAAGAGTTAATGCGATTGAGCATATTATGATTCCAGAATTAGAAGTAAATATTAAAACTATTGAAATGAAATTAGATGACCAAGAACGTTCTAATACCGTAAGAATGATGAAGTCAAA